>Ga0208794_1000545_pt1 | contig 23472 bp, 23 predicted proteins | sample 32_taG_FD_184106 | JGI IMG/M metagenome (GOLD analysis project Ga0208794, IMG submission 184106) | Marine viral communities from the Gulf of Mexico - 32_GoM_OMZ_CsCl metaG (SPAdes) (version 2) | ecosystem: Environmental > Aquatic > Marine > Oceanic | place: Atlantic Ocean: Gulf of Mexico... | reverse complement strand
TATCTAACATATCTTACTTCTCGGGAACACAATTAGGTACTTCTCTTCCATCTTTAATCTTTGTACCAATGGCTATGTAACCACTCTGACATGGATTTGGTGTAATTAATTCCTCTCTCCTATCCTCAATCGAACCACCCAATAATTTATCTGTTGTATCACTATGTTTTGCACATGGCATATATAAATCTTTACCACTTATATTGTGTATGTGAGAACCTTCACATCCGATTTCTATTGCTACTTTTTCTGCTTCTTCTTTAGTTTCGTAAAGAGGTAAACCATCATAAGTTGCAACTGCCTTTGCATCTATTTGTTCTTGTACCTTAGCAATCTCTTCTGATATATCTATTGAACCTGTTACCATAGTATTAGATTCACCAGGATATGTAGAATCTATTTGAGGTTGTACTTCTGCTTCTAATAAACCTTGTTCTCTTAATTTATTTCTACTCCAACCTAAACCAGCTAAACCACCCCATAATAAGTAAGAGACAACTGAACATGCTTCATTATCACCTTCATTCTTTCTATATTGAGCTTCGGCTCTTGACAGATAAGAGTACATGCGCTTGATTGTCTCTATACTGATGGGTTTACCTTGTGCAAGCTGTTGTGCTCTTATTTTGCCAACAGGTGTTGCACATCTGTTGTTTATCTTTTTATTTAGTTCAATACCTCTTTTAGCGTTATTCTTTACTCCTTGTGGATAATCATTATATGATTCCATCTCCACTCTTTTACCATCTGAGTATCTTTTATCTTTCTTTATGATTGCTCTTATTTGATTTAATAGGTAAGTTGCTTCTTGTTCTAATATACCATCTAATGATACCGATGATGCTTTTACTAAATCGTGAGTGAACAGACCTTCTATCGAAAAGCCTTTAACTTCACCATTCTTCACATAATCTTCCCAAATTTCATCGTTATCGATTTTAAACATACCCATCCATGTTCCAACAGGTACATTCAAACCATAAGAATTAGATTTATCTAACTTATTTGTTTTTATCCATGATTCTACAAGATGTACACCATCTACTTTTTCTTTGTGTTCTAATGTAGATTTAGATTGATATCCTTTTTTCAAATATCCTTGTGCTAGTTTCTCAACTGTTTCAGGTTTAAAGAATACTTCATATCCATTACCTTCACCATCAACTCTAAAAATCTTTTTATTAGGTATAAGAACAGGACCTACTACTAATCTTTTTTCTTTATCTACTCTTTCAAATAGTACTTTTTCTTTATCGAACCACATGAAGTTACTTTCGATTGCAGGTTCTTCTACTAATGAGATAGCAAACACCTCATCCATCAGTACATCATCTATGGTTAATTCAAATAGTTTCATATTAATTTAACAATTATTAGTTAATTTATAGTTTTATCCACCTCCTCCAAAGGTAGCCGCCGCATTCGTTCTTCTATCCAATGCTTGTGTACTTGATACTGCTGTTGATACTACATAAGCTTGTACTGGTCTTTGTGAACTTTGTGCGATTGTTTCTGCAATCTGAGTTGATGTATTAGCTTGTGATACAGCTCCTGTCTCTACTTGTGGAGCAGATATCGTTGGAGGTGATGCAGCTCCTCCACTACTAAATCCTTTTGCTGGTAATTTACTACCTGCTGGTTTTGGTACTTTAGTACTTACAATCTTTTTAACTTGTAATAAACCAGCTGCAATTACAGTAGCCGCAGCAATAGCACCAAATGGTGGTGGATAAGTTGCAAGAGCTTGAGTAGCTCCTAAGTAAGTATTGATAGTTGCTTGAGCAACAGCCGCCGCTTTACCAGCAATACTATTTTCACCAACTGCTTGTGCAATCATACCAAGAGCATCAGATACAACTGCTAACTTAGCTCGTTCTTCATCTTCTTGGATTTGTATTCTCATCGCAGCTGTTTGTTTATCAAATGCTACGAGTTGTTTGTTTGTTGCATCATTTGCAACTAATTCTTCTCTTTGTAGTTCTCTTTGTTTGTTAAGTAAGTTAAGAGAATCTTCAAATGTTAATTGATTAAGAGCTTGTCTAAGATTGAAATCAGCTTCAATAAAGTTTAACTCATCTTGTCTTTTTTGTGATTGAGCATCTTTCAGTGCTTGTGCATCTTCTTCTGTTGTATCTTTTACTTCTTCTTTATACGAATCTTCTATAGCAAGTAAATCAGCTCTGTATTCTGCTTCTAATGCTGTAAAATCATCATAACCAGCTTGTTTAAGAATTTTTAACTCTTCGTTAAATCTTCTTTCTCTTTCTACAATCTCTCTTTGTTTCTTATCAAGTAAAGATAACTCAGCTTCATCTTGTATCTTAGCCGCAGATTCCATCAAGGCTTTCTTCTTATCTGCTTCTTCTTTAAGATTATCTAATCTTTTCTGAGATTCTTCTTCTTGTTTCTTAGTTTGTTCTTCTTGTCTTTTCTCTTCTTCTTCGTATGCTGTTTGTAATACCTCAGATGAATTACGAGATGCCTCTTCAATCTTTTCTGATGAGATACCTAAGAACTTAGCAAATCTATTAATACCACTAGCAACCTTCTCTATTACTTTAGCAAACCCTTCAAAGATTGGTAATGCTATCTTTTCTATTAATGCAAAGATAGGGCCTGCAATCTTACCAAATGCTGCTGATATTCTGTTTAGTGTTTCTTGTCCTTCTGATGTTTTAGTTAGAGATTCTCTCATCGCAAGAAATGCACCAGCAATAGCCGTTACAACTGCAATGATTGGGTTTGCCATGAATACTTTCATAGTACCTCTCAAACCATCTAATGAACCACCTACTAAACCAATAATACCTGGTTGTTCTGCAAGTGCTTCTGTGAATCTACGAGATGCAATCTCTACATCTTCTTGTCTATCTCTTAATTCTTTTATTTCTTTTTGTAATACTTTAAATTTCTTTGCATCTTTGACAGGGTCTAACTTACCTAACGCATCTTCAGTTTCACCGATTGCTTGGTTAAGTGTATCAAAGGCACCAACAGATGTTTGTACTGCTCTGTTAAGAACATCTACATCTTGTACACCTCTTGTATCCACATCAATTACTGCGTTGTATGTTACTGTGTTATCTGCCATTATATTCTTTTAAATAGGTTTTTTAAATCTTTAAATGTTCTTGGTATCTGATACTTACCTTTAGCAATATCTATATCTTCACTAACATTGTAAAAATCTTTCTCTTGTAATTTTTGTATTACATCTTTTATCATACTAATATAACAATTTTAATTAAGTATATTGGTTATCCAACGCATCTTGGATGATTGGGCCTAATAGTTGTATTTCACATTCACCTGTTTTAAGGTTGTATTTGTTTATTGCACGAAGATGGTAGTGATTACCTCTCCATTCAATTATATCATTCAGTTCTAAATCTACATAATCTGCAAATGGTAATACTGCTGAACATTCTATCAATCTTGTTTTAGGATTGTATAATAATGCAACATACTTACTCCAATACTCTGTATATAAAGAACCTGTTGGTTGTTCTTCACCATATGCTGGTGTTTCGTTAAAATATAATAGAGATTCAGAATTAGCATCAGGAAATCTATTATTAAATGTACTAGCAGATGAACCTGATGAGAAATGGTCTATATAAGGGAATAGTGTATTCAATTGATAGTTAGAACTAAAACCAGCTTTATTATTCTTACCACCAAGTACATATCCATTTGTTTCAACTTGACCGTTATAGAAAAATACACGCGGTCTTACTCTTGCAGATTCGAAATCTGCATTAGAGATAAAAGTTGGTATAAACATTTTTTGTCTACTCATAATCTTATATTTTTAACTTGTTGGGCCTCCACCACCAATACAACTACCAACACTAAGTACTTGTGCACTACCAGGATTCATTACTAATAAATCATCACCTGGACTAAGTACATAGAAGTAGTTTATTAGTGTTGCTGGTATTGTCATGTTGATATCAGTAAATATTCTATCACCAGCTACAGGATAAGTACCCGAACCATTATGATAATAACTTGAGTTTGGTGTACCACCACAAGCTGATGTTGATGATGAACCAGGATTAGCAGAGAATAGTGTACCTTGATTCGCAGCACCTGTTCCTTCTGCACCTGTACCACCTACATATCTTAATGGAGATGATGAAAACTCTGATTCTACTTTATATTGTCCTTGTGAGAAAAAGTTCTCTGTATCTGTATAGTATGTTTTACCATACTCTCTGTTATTTGTTTTATTAAAATCTTGTGATATAAAATCTAAATCTAATGTATCACCAAACTCTAAGTTTCTAACACCTAAGTTGTTTGCAGGTATTACTTTTATTTTTTTATTCAAATCAATAAATCTATCAAACGAAACTACTTTACCTTCTTTATACCAATCATTAAATTGTTTGATAATAAAATGTCTTGGTTTCGTTTTACTTGGATAAATTTGTAGATTGTATTTCTTTTGTACTCCTTGTAAAAACTCTAATGATGAAATACCTTTTGTTGCAAAAGGCATATTAGGTTTTATTCTCATGATTCTAAAATCAGCAATCTCATTTAATTTAGTAACCTCTAAATAAGATTCTGAGTTACCTTCAGGTCCTAATATAAATTTAGCACCAGTAGAACCAAGATAACCACTAATAAACAATTGTGGGTCATAGGTATGTCCTCTAAACAAGGTAGTTTGTATTTTCTGTTCTAAGGTAAATGATTCTTCACCTGTACCTGATTTACCTCGTATTCTTTGTCTGATTTGTTCATTCATAAAATCAAGAGGTACAATAGGGCCTTGGAAAGAACCTGATTGTGGTGTTTCTTTGAAGAATAAACTAATCTGTGGTATTGATATAGTAGAATCAGAACCACTAACAAGGAAGTTAAATTTAACTGTCATAGATGTTTGACAACCAACTCCTGCACCTGATACACCCATATTGTTTGTCATATTATACAAAGAACCACTTACTTTAAGTGATGGGTCATACTCTACATTTTGGAAATCTAATGATTCTGATACACCAGCAGAAGTCCATGTATGTGGTACAGATGAACCACTAATAGGGCCTACCTTTATCAATCCTTCTGTATTTAAATCTACACCATCATATACAGCTCTTTTATTTCCATTATCACAAAGTACATATTGATTATCAAAGAATGATGATGATAAGAATTCTGATTCGTAGGTATATTGTGATTGTTCAAAGATTGCATCAATTACTTTATTGATTCTAATCGCTGGTTTAAAATCTAATACATTTAATTCACCACCATCGTATGTATCTATACCAAAATCATTATCAGGTAAAGAGGCTTGTAATGTATATCCTTCACCATAATCTACAATAGGATATATAATATCACCAGCAGCAAACGAACCACTATTTGTAATAGTATCAGGTTTCGTTGACATAGAACCACTCATTGATTCTTCTATTATTTCATAAGATGCTGTATGGTCATATATTTGTAATGGGTCTAAATCTGTAAGTAGTGTACTTTGTAAATCTCTTGAGAACGAAGATAATAAACCAAATATAGAAACTGTATAAGAATCTATAAATTTGTTTTCTTTGATAACTACATTCTCTAACTGCATATATCCTTGTGCAACATAGAAACCATCAAAATCAAACTGAGCGATTACCTTTTCATTTGTTTTAAACAAAAAAGGTTCATCAACAGATATATCATATACATGCTCAAAGAACTCATTATTTCTCTTAGTACCTGGTAAGGTTATCTGACGAGTAAAATCAGAGGGTAGTTTACCTATATCGAATAAACCTGTTACATTGTTTGATAAAAATATATCTTCATCATCGTATTGGTCTAAGGTAACCCCTCTTGCAATAATCTTGAATATCGAATTTCTTCCGCTTACTACTGACATATTGTCATGTTTTTATTATATAATTAATTTATATCCTTGTCCTCTAATGAAATCAAAAGAATATTGAATAAGTTTATCTACTTTCTCAGTTTTTTGTGCAAAGTTTGTAGATTGTAATGCTAATGGTAATACATTTTCAGGATTACCTTCTTCTGTTATCCAATAGATTTCATCTGATACCATTAGTTGTTTAAATATATCATTGTATGATTCTTTAACATAATCAGTATTAACTGATAAAGTCTGGTCTGAATCTACAATGTAATTTTGTACAGAGTTCTCGTATTTCTCATATGTAAGTGTTCTGTTATTCCAAGAACCGATTTGTGGTTGATATCTTTGTCTACTTGTACTCATAGCTTGACGAGATACTAAATTAAAGTTAAAGTAATCAAACTGTCCATATCTATTTTTCCACTTGATTCTAATGTTATCATATTTTGTTTGACAAACTTCTTTGAAGTTTATTTTACTTGATACTGCACTTGCACCTGCAAAAGCTTGTATAGAAAACTCACTTGTACCAGGGTCTAATGGCCAATCAGGTTCGTTTGGTGATATAGGGAATGTACCAACCATATTAGTTGTATTTGTTTGACCTGTTGTTACAACAAAGTTGTTATCATCTAAGTTACCTGAATAAATTAATTGTGTTGTACTTAAATCAGAACCAGCACCTTTCCATATAGATAATCTACCATAGTTACCATCTTGATAAGATTGTGTAGTATCTACATCTGTCATCATAGGCCAGAATGGTGTTTTATCACTTATACTCTCTGATATTGGTTCTTGGAATACTGAGTATCCATCAATAGCTTTAAATGTGTTAGAACGAACATGAGAGCCTGTTAAGAAAGTAGAACCACTTAGATATTGTACATAGGAATCGATAGCAAAGTATCTAACAGAAGAACTTACTTCTTGTACTATATCACTCAACTCAGAGTTAATAATACGAGAAACATCAAATATACCTGTTCTTGATGTATTAGGATATTTTTGTAATGTGTAGTTAGCAGATGAACCACTATCTGTTGTAGAGCCTGTCCAAAAGTACAATTCAGCAATATACTGCATAGAAGATGAGGTAAACACATTCGCATTTGACTCAGATACAGCAAAAGCAATAGGTGATTGTGCTAGAGATACATCAGCTGGGTTTTGTATAATAGATAAAGCCATAAATTTAACTTTTATATTATAACAATAAAGAAATTATATATATCGGATACTATTGTACTGAGAGGTTATCACCACCACTAGCCCACATCTTATTTAAATCACCAAAGATATCTTCGAGTAGTTCTGCTGATTTTGTATTCATTAGTTCATCTTTGGTTTTCTTGAACTCAGGTGATTCTGCAGCTATCTGTGCGAAAGGTCTAGCTTCCATATTCTTTGTACCATAATGAACATATTTTGCATAAGAAGGTACATTGAATTTAAATGTAAACTTCATCTTACCTGTTCTCTTATCTTCTGTGAACATGGTATTGATTCTGTTTTCTTGTGCTACACTTCTATATAAATTACCAGTCTTATATGCTTTAGAACTACCTGTCTTCTTATACTTTTTATAAGGCACACCAGGATTGATAGCTTGTAATGCTTTCTGTTTATATACTTTTGCTAAATCTCTTAGTTCTTTCATTACGATGTTGCTGCGTTATAATTTTGTGTTACTTGTGTTGAGTTTAAATCTGTTGTATAAACTCTAAATACTCTGTTATACTGGTCTGAATTACCTGGTGTATTTGGTTCACCTATTTGTAACTCAGGATTATCTAAGTTATTAGAGATTGTATAAGTAGTTGTTGTATCAAGTGTACCATTAATATACCACTTAATTGTTCCACCACCATAAGTAACAACATGATGTGATAAACCTGATGGGAATACAGTTGCATTGATTGTAGTTTTAGCACCAACATCATCATATAAATCTATATAATCTTTATAGAATTTTACTGAAGGGTTATCGGTTGGATATATACCATCTGTTAGAGCCCATGCAATATATGCGGTACTATTAGGTGGTTTACCATACCATTCTATACTAAATCCATTTGATACATCAACATTATCTAATGAACAAGAATAATAATCATTTGTACCAATATTAGGTCCTATATCTAAATCACCCGCAAATGAACCAGAACCTATACCTGATTGAGGTGCAATGATTGCATTTGCAGATGAGGTATAATTTGCATATAATGCTGCAGATTTAATATCAGAACCAGTATCATAAGTAAAGTAATGGTCTAAGTTTTGTCCACCTGTAACTAAATTAGTTACGAATTGCTCATATGGTGCTTTACCAAATGATTGTAATTTTGTTGATATATAGTTACTATGTAAGAAACTTCTATATTCTCCTGATGGTGAGTATAAAGAACCTGTACATAAGTTTGTAGGAACACAAATAAATACAGCTCCACCACCACCAAATGAAGTTACATAGTTATTATTTGCAGGGATATAATATTCTCCACCTCCACCTCCACCACCAAAGGCTTGTACAGTTGTACCACTACCATCATCTCTTAGTTCACCACCAGCTCCATTGATACCTTGGCCAATAAGTCCACTACCTCCACCAAATGCTTTTGCACTTAGTCCACTTGCAGCAGTACCTTCTTTAGCTCCACCACCACCTGCTCTTAGTAAATAACCTCCACCAAAATATACAGAGAATCCATATCCACCTTCAGAACCTGAACTAGCTTGTAATGCACCATTACCACCATAGTTACCAAATGTTGTTGTGTTACCTAATGGAGTACCACTAGCACCTCCAAGAGAACCTGAACCACCACTACCACCTGTAGCAGTAATTATAAAACTACCACCATCTTGTGAGAAAGAAGAATCTTGTCCATCCTCACCTAGTCTTATACCTGAAGTTGCTTCTTCACTTCTATCTCCACCATGTCCAATAGTAATAGTATATGTTGCATCTTCGAATAGTTGTACATCTGATACGATGTTAACACCACCACCTCCTCCACCAGCACCATCGGTACTAGCTAATCCATTGTTACCACCACTACCACCACCACCGATTACTCCTACGATAGCTCGTGTTGTAGAACCATCTAAAACTTCGAATTGGTATGTTTCAGGTGATAAAGATGGTGAACCACCTTGTTGTACTGAAGAAGTAAATAGATACAGATTCCAATTTACATTTCCTACTTGGAATGAAGAAGAAACTGAGCCACTACCTATAGCAGTTACACAAGGTTCTAATTGACCCGATGCAAAGTGTGTTACTGGTGTAAACCTCATAATTTATTAACTTATATTAAATGTATTAAGTGCTGCACCTACCAATGAATTATTATCAAATGATACAAATGTTACTAAATCATATGAACTTGTTGTAGATGGAACATACTCTAATCCTGATGGGAACTTAATACTACCATCTGTATAAGTCATAGATGCATTTACTTGTGATTGTAATCTTAATGAGATTGTTTGACCTGGTGTTACATTAGTTGCAACTAATTCAGTATTTGTTGCTGGAAGAGTTACAGTAAAGAAGTTACCAAGTGAACAATCAATTGATGCAGTTGCTGATGCAACTGATATATTTTCTACATGTCCATTTACCGAACCTGTAATAATTTGTGAACCACTAAAATCATTATCTCTATCTAATCTTGCATAAGATGCAGTTTCAGCTGATAATCCATCTACTTCTGTTTGTATTGATGAAGTAAATAAATTTATATTATCTATACTAACTTGTTGTGAACCACTATTGAGTTCTAAGTAATATAATCTATTATCAGTAGATGATGTGTAATCATTGAATGTTGTAGTACTTACAAAATCAGTTACAAGTGAGCCTGTGAATGATTCTAATGAATCTAATCTCTGGTCTTGTATATGTTGTCCACCACTTATACTTGCAGATAAATTATTGATGTATGTATCGTTAGATTGTGTGTAAGAGTTTAGTAAACTAACAGAGTTGTTTACAGATGCAGATGTGATTTCTAAATTACTAAATCTAATATCTGCAGATGATGTATATGCTTGTAATGATTCTGTTACTTGTTGTATCGCATCAAATCGTAAATCTGCTGATGAAGTGTAAGTTTCTATGTTACTTAACCTAACATCTGTTGATTGTGTAAACGAATTGTACCCCGCATTGATGTTTTCTTGAGATGCAGTGAACGAATTCAACGAAGAGGTAACTTGACCTATCGTAGAGAATCTAACATCGGCAGATTGAGTATATGAGTTTAAAGAATCTATCGATTGTTCTTGTGATGCTGATGATGCATTTAAGTTATTGATACGAGTATCTGTATCAACAGGATTACCAGCAAGATATTCTACATTAGGAATGAATACAGAACCACTTAAGATTTGTGTATCTGTTGGTTCATCACCTAATACATTCGAACCACTTGAAAAGATTACAGATGATGATTCTATTGTTACATTTAATTTTCTTGCATTGATTGTATCAAATGATGCAGTAGCTGCAAATATATCTTGAGATGTACTAATAGAATTACTAGCAGTGATACTACCTAATACATCAAGTGAGCCTGAAAGTACTTTATCTCCATGTAATCTAAGTGAACCACTTATATCAACAGAGCCAGTAACTTCTACATCACCTTTTAAATCTGTATTACCACTTACAATTAGATTATTACCAACATGAACATCACTTTGGAATGCAAAGTTATTTGAACCTGATAATATCTTCAATCCTATATTTTCTCCAACACCATCTTGTAATTGCACATCAGTACTTGCCGATGATAATGGCTCAAGAGAGTTTTCTAAATTTATAATCCCATAGAAGGATTGACTTATAAATAAATTACTTAAGTTACTCATATCTTTATTTTATTATTTTTAAGTGTATATCCACTTTCTGAGAGCATCATCTGGTTGGTTGTTATCCCATCGTTCAGGTGTTGTATCCCAAACTTTAGGATTTGTCCATAATTCACATAACTCACAAGTTCCAAAATCCTCGTAAGGTATCTCAAGTACAGGTAAGTTATAAAATTGATAATCATCTCTATTTTCTATTTTTTCTTTTATTTCAAAACATCTTATGTTCTCATACGATTCTAAGAAACCTGTTGGAGCTGGTACATACTTTGTAGCAAATACTTGTCCTAATGAACCTGTTGTTGCTAATACTGCATTAAATAAATCTCCTGTTTCACAATCTTCAATTCTCCAATAGCTACCGCTAGGTGGCATCAAAAAAAAAAGACAACGGTTTCTATCGTTGTGTACAGTTAGTTCGAAATCGGCTGACCATCCGACCAGCCCATTGTTAAACCGCTCTGCAAAAGGTTCACAGGATATTAACCCATTCACCTCCATTCCATAGTTCCCTTTCTGAACATAAGCTGTTAAATCATTTAAGATACTCAATGTGTTAGCATGAATATCTACTGTATCATCTGTACCATAAAATGGTACTTCTTGTTTATTATCTGTTCTATTAGGTAAATCACCATCATTAAGTGTTACTGATTTATCAGCAACGATTAATTGTATTTGATAATTTGTAGTACTTCCTTCAAATCTTGCATTAGTAATCATTACATTACCAATAGGATATTGTGGAAACTCTGTTGTATCAAAATTGAATATATCACCTTGAGATACTTTTGAAATACTTGGATGATTCTTCATAATTGTTTTGAAGAAGTTTAAAGTATTGTAATACAAAGAAAAGTTAACTGCACTATCCTTTGTAATCTGAGCTCTATTAGGTGTTTGTGATGGTGTACTCATAATATAATATTTTTTATAGTTCTATCCCTCCAAAGTACTGATTTGATTGGTCAGGATAAATCATTGTAGAATCACCTGTTGATTCATTGTATTCAGGTACATTCGTGTTATTTGCTATCAACCAATCTTGTAATCTTGTTGAGTAGTAATCTGCATTGTTTAATGCTTTAGATAATAGATAATCTACTTCTGTTTTACTTGGTGATACACCTGTTTCTGAGTTTTGTTTTACTGCTCCTGCAGATTTAAAAGATATAGCACTGAATGGAATATATTCTACACATCCATACCAAATTAATGTAGGTTTTACATATTCTTCTACAAGTGTTTGGTAATATCCTGTAAATGCAGTTTGTGATTCTACATCATCTTGTAATTTATTATACAATACAGTACCTAACAAGTTAAGAATGTATTTTTCTTGTGCTGTTCTGATAAATGGTAGAAGAGCATCCGCATCAACTGCACCACCAAGTGGTGTGTTCTTGATAATATCGTTTCGTGTTATTAATAATCCAAATGCCATAATCTTATTAGTCTTTATAGTATGCTTCAAAACCAAAATCACTTGGTCTTAGAGGTTCATACTCTTCTGTTAATTGTTGTTCTTCTGATTCAGTTTGTTCACCTTCACCACCTTGTAGGTTATCATCGATTGTTTCTTGTACTTCTTCTACTGAACTATCTGTTTCTTCAGCAGTTGTAGAAAGGATTACAAGAGGTGTAAGTTGTTCAAAATATAATTCTGATATATCGATACCACCAACTCTAAATGCATGGTATATAGAGTTAATTAAAAGGTTTTGGAAAGGGAATATTGTCATAGTTTGCATAATAGAATATGCAGTTTTCATTTCTTCCGATTGAGAAGAGAATCCATTATTCGCAGTTCTGATTCCAAATAGTAATGGGGAAACAATTCTATGAGCCACGAGAATTCTATCTTGAGCATATTCAGCAACATACTGATATTTCTCATGTAAGTTCTCCATCGGAAGTGTATCTATTGTAGGTTTGTTTACAGCATCATCATTAAACGATACCATAAATCTACCAGCATTTCTTGTACCTGTAAATTTAGATTCTAATAGTGCTTCTATTGTTTGTCTTTCTTCAGGTGCAGGAACTCCATTATTGAAGTTAACCATTGCAACTGGCAAGAATCCATTCTCGATATTGTTAAGGTGTAAGTTAGATAACTCAGCTTCTGAGAATGAGAATTGTAATGCACTTATCCAATCAGGTAATGAATAGTAATATCTGTTAGGTTCGTACTCTTTAACATATAGTACTTCTATTTCTTCATTAGATGAACCAAAAGAAGGTAAATACTTCTTTTGTTTCTGTTTTCTCATATCAGTCCAATCCACACAATAGTAGTAACCTTCTACTTTACCTAAGTGATGTATTTTCTTAGCACGAAGATTTTGTACAGGTGTATGATACATCTTAAGTATCTGTGTATGTGATTCATTCCATATTACTTGGAATGCAGCATTACCATACAATTTTAAATCAAATGATACTTTTCTTAAATCTTCTGGTGGAATGATTTTATCTAATTTTATTTGTTTCTCTTCTTCTTTTGTAAAGAGACCTTTACCATATACTAAATCAGCTACACCATCAACTGCAGCTGCATTTGTTGTAGATGTATTATAAGCCTCAGTAATTAAACCGAAGTAATCATCTTGTTCAAGTATTCCAACAGGCACCCATTGATATCTTGTTTTAATATCTTCGGTTACAATAGGAATATCCTGTCTTGTAAAGTTTACAATGTTAAAGTTCTGTTCTTTTTTCATATTACATTACTATATAATCGTTGTTGGTAACATTAGAGATAAACTCTTCGTTTTGAGTTGTATATACTGTTTTATCTTCAGGTGTTACTGATTGTGATGAGAATATTGCCATACTACCATTGTATATACTACCACTAACACTACCACTAATGTGTACAATAAATTGTTGTCCTGTCTCTACCTGATTCTCTAACGATTGTGAAAAAGTTAAAATGTTCTCATATGGATTCCATGAATAAGAACTTGTTGGTAAAGGATAATAAGATTGAGAATATGTTAACATATCCTCTAATATTAGTGTTAACTGCTCACCACTACCTGTACCATCAGTTATGACAGAGGCAGTATCTTGTGTGCGGATAACGAATTCATTAGATTGAGAGATATAATAACTAAGCATAATTCTAATCTTTATGAATATAACAAACAAGAAATAACTTATAGTTATCTAAACATAACTCAGTCATACCTCACCATTAGGCATAAAAAAACCCCTCCAATCAAGGAAGGGTTTTTTAATTTTATAAGTTCTCAAAGTAATTATCTACTTATCGAATATTATTAGTCATTCGTACCATATACGATTGTTGGACCAGCTACTAAACCAGCGAATGGGTTAGTTGTAGTAGAACCACTTAAGAAAGCTGCTGGTAATTTCTCTTCACCTGTGAAAGTAGCAGAGTAACCATAAAGGTCACCAAGTGCTCCACCAGTTTGGATTGTACCTGCAGTTAAATCATTTCCATGTTCTTCTCCAGCTAATAATGCATCTCCACTATTAGTCCATACAATAATTTGAGGTCTGCCATAAGCTAACAATTTTAATTGAGTTGTCATACTGTTAGTTAACTTTTTCAAGTTAAGTACAGTCTCTTGAGAAAAGAATGTTGTACCATTCTCTCGCGAAGAGTTGACAGTTTCTGTATAAGTAGAAGTACCTTTGAGTTCGTAAAAATAAGCAGTTGAACCACTCAATGAAGTGATTTCACCGTCAGCGTTCTTAGTAAAAGAACCTGATTCGAAGTTAATGAAGTAAACACCCTGCAGTCCACCTACTGAATCTTTACATACTTCGTTTCTTCCTTTGTTAATTAAACAACTCATAGTTTCTCCTTTTTATAATTAATTGTTAAACTTATTAAAATGCTCCAAAATAAACGATATCAGAACCAACTCCGAATTGAGTTCCAGCAGTATATCTCATGATAACTCTGTAATTCTGACTTCCGTCTAAATTAGCCATGTCTAGCACGCGTACCTCGTTGTAATCACTCATTAAACCTGTACCAAAGAATAGGTTAGATTTTTGAGCTGCAACAATCTTGTCATCACTCATACCAGGACAAAGAACTAATTCAATACCTTGGAAGTTAAGTGGTTTTTCACCAACATTCAATTGGTTGTTGTAAGAATTGTTTACAGGGTCAGCTAATCCTGAAAGTGCTGATTGATAAGCTCTTGCAGTTTTAGAACCGATGTAGATAACTAAATCTTCTTTACCATATACAGTAGAAGGAATAGTGTCATAAACATCTTGTAATCTATCTACAACATTCGCTGCTGTAATAGAACCAGATATAATAGCACCTGTTCCATCAACTCTTGCAGGTTGTACTGCAGTAGTTAGTAAAGTTGCTGCTGATGCAGATAAAGCATTTTCGAATCCACCAAACTCACCATTTGTAGATGATGAACCTTGCCAGATTGATTGTTCTGTAGCTTCTGCTACTTTTCCTCCAACATAAGATACTAAGTAATCGTTAAAATCTCTTGGGATTTCATCGAATGCAGAGAATCCTAATTGTAAAGCATTCCAAGAATCAACAAATTCTTGTTTGCAAAGTGATAAGTTAACTTGTAGCTCTTTAGGCTCAAGTATTCTTTCTTCGATAGAAACTGAACCACTTGTAACGAAGTCACAAGAAGCGTCTTGTACAATACCAGAAACATCAACCTTCTGTATAACTTCTTTGAATTTTACATTTGGTTTGATTGTTACTAATTGGTTGTCAAGAGTTCTAGCAGAAAGTAAAGCCGCTCCGATATACCCTGCAGCCGCTTCACCAGCGTATGTAGAGTTGGAAATTACCGGTTGACCAGTTGTGAAATTTTGTAATTTTCTCATTTTTTCTCTCTTTTAAATTAAGTTTTTTTATTATTTGTACATTTTCGAAATAACGGAGTTTGTATAAGATTTAATCTTGTAATCTCCTTTGTTTCTTTTACTAAAGTATGAAGACTCTTCAACAGGAGCACCATCTAATTTCTTAGATTCTAATTCTTCCTCTTTCTTTTCTTCTTCCTCTAATTTTTCTTTTTCATCAGCCATCTCTTTGATAGCAGACTCAAGTTCTTCGATTCTTTCTTTAAGTTCTTCAACCTTAGAATCATGCTCTTCGAGTTTAGTTTTCATATCGCCTAAGTCAATTTCTTCAGCGTCTTTGTCAACCACCTCCTCGTCAATCATTTCTTCTTCTTTAGAATCATGTTCTTCAAGAGCTACTTGCTCAGATTCTTCTGATTTCGTTCCAGATTCAGGTAAGTCTTTTACCTCCTCTGTTGTTACATCAGCCATCTCCTCTTCTTTATCTTCGTGTTCTTTTGCTTCGATTTCAACATTTTCTCTTTCCTTGATGATTCCACCTTCAGTAAAGATTTTGATTCTGTTAATGTTATCAGACTCATCTCTTAACTCTAATAAGTGTTCTCCATCAGGAGCAGGAGTTTTTGTTCCATCTTCGTGGATAACCTCAACAGGTTCTCCCACATCAAAAGTTGGAGATTCAACAAGAGTACCATCAGCTAATTTTGCTACAGTAAGTTTTTCTTCACCTTCTTTAGATTCTAAAGATAGTAAAGCCATTATCTTACCTAATACTGTGTTTGAATTCATAATTTTCTCTCTTTTTTGTTTTGTATTAAATGATATATCTTACCAATATAACAATTATATCGGTAAACTTTTAAATTTTATATTTTTATATACTTTATTTTTAGTTACCGGTATCTGGCAATAAGCCATTTACTCGTGAGTTCATATCTGTTGTATTGTTCGTATCAAATATTTTTACTGTGTAATAAACACTAGCACCATTGTTAGGAGCTATAAATAATCTACCATCAGGCATACAAACTATTGCTTGATTCTGTCTATCACCACCTGTTGAGTTTGCTGGTAATTTATATTGTGTTTTAAAGAATATATTCTCTCTCCAATTGTAACAATATAAATCAGTATAGATACCACCTATCTGTGATACACCTTTTGATGATGAATACCAAGCATTACCATCAAGACCTGTAAATACATTACTCCAAGGCCCAAATGATGTTGTTGAGAATCCTTTTGCAATTACATCTATTTTTGATGTACCACCATTTAAACTTGCTGGTGTGTATAACATATAGTTAGAACTATTCCAACCAGGACTAAATAATTTACCATTTGGTAGTGGAGCCCATCCTTGATAACCTGCATATTGGATACCACCTGATATTGTACTAAATGTATCGTTTACTATATCGTATTCTTTTACATCTCCATTACCTTCACCAGCCCATACTAACACACCATCTCTTGACATTGCAGGTGAACCAAAGTTTGTTGTAGAAGTAAATGATGAACCAATAAGTGTAGAGGTGTTAAAACCACCTGTAGTCATTGATAATCTACCGATTTGTGTTGTACTACCAAATATAGGAGCTATATAATGGTCTCCTTCATATTGTACACTACCCCATGTTTGTGATGAACCATAAGGTAAAGTAATACTTGAAGTTGCTGCAGTATCAGCTTCTACTGCTACTGCTCTATCTGCTGTTACTACAAAGTAATTAGAGTCAGGATTGTAAACCATACCTCTCCAATTATCAGCACCACCAGGTAAGTTAACAGTATTCTCACCACCACCTATACCATTATAGATAGATAAAGTTGTTGAGGATTCATAACAAACAGCTAATTTACCAGTTGATGAAATAGCTGCAGTACAAGTACCACCATGAGTTTCTGTAAAAGCAGAATAAGAAGCAGAAACACCTGATTCAAATCCTGCTACTGAAGAAGTAGTTACATTGTTAGGTGAGTAATAACTCCCAAAAGCATCGTAAAAGCTACTTCTTGTATCTCGTGTGTTTACTTTAGGGAATGCCGTGTTGTGGAATCCTAAACTCATATTATACTAAGTTTTTAACAGATGCTGCATATATGTACTGATTACCTGCACCATCTGAGTTATTATATATTTCAAATGATATGATATCTTCTGAAGATACTGCATCAGTTGCTTGGAAATCAGTACCACCTGCAAATTTAAATGTACTATCTGTAAACGATAGTGAACCTGTAGCTGCAGATGATTGTGATACTAATAATGAGAACGATTGTCCATCAGCTCTGTTACTTACTGCGATATCTGTTGTTGTACCTGTTGGGATATCTAAATAGAATTTTGTACCTAATGATAAATCAAGAGTTGCAGTACCAGCAGATGGTGTTACAGTTGTAACAGTTGCTGGACCACCTCCACCTCCACCGAATGATGAAGTAGCTGCAAGTACTGATGTATTATTACTATCACCTACCCACACATATCCTTCGGATAATGATGCAGTTATTGTACCATCAATCTGTGCTCTAAAGTTAGGGTTATATCCACTACCAGGATTACCAACAATTATACCTGTATTAAACTTGATTGGGTCTGAATAAGCAGGGTTACCAAACTCGATACTTGCATTTGATTTGTTTGTACCTATTTGTACTGCATCAGCATCTATAAAATATTGTCCTTGTGGTACACCACCAGGATATTGTACTTGTCCAAATGCTTGTGTATATCCAGTAGCTCCTGAACCACTTGGTAGTAAAAATGAACCAAATTGATTTGGACCAAAGTTTGTTACAGAGAAGAATGAACCACCTCCACCAGAGTATTTAATTCTTAGAGCTCCAGCATCTTGAGAACTTGCATTACCTTTTAGGTAGATACCTGATTCATTATCAAAGGTATTACCACCAATACCACTTAAATCAGTATAAGTTGGTAAACCAATAAATTCTCTTTCTGAGTTTAAAGGTAAACCTGGTTGTTGTCCTATCGTTACTGATTGTGAAGGTTCTGTTGAGAATGTACCACTAATAATAGTTTCATCATAAATTGTAGTTGAGCCTGTAATAGAACCACTAAAGTTCATAGGTGTATGTGCAACTACTGTACCATCAGTATAAACACTAGCATCTTGGAATTGGAATACTTCTTGTAAACCTGCACCTGTTGCAATTGCTAATGTTGGGTTTGGTGATGATAATCCTCCACCTGTTATGTTTGATGCTTTAGCTGCTAATATAATTCTTCTATCTATACCACTTGCTTGGTCTGCTATTTGTATAAATGGAGAACCAACAAATGCAGATTGTCCATTAGTTCCATTTGCAAAATCACCATGTGCTTGACCTGATGTACCATCTAAGTTAAGAGTAATTTGTCCTACACCACCTTTGGTAAGTACCATGTTTTGTCCACCATCACCATCATTTTGTTGTATCTGTGTAAGTGCACCTAAAGTAGTTTGGTTCATTTGGAAAAAGTTAGAACCATTACCACCATCAGCTGATGATATACTAACATATGATTTACCTGCAGAACCACTTGTGTTTAACGATGTTCTTGCAGTTAAGTTATCTGCTACTTGATATGAGTTAGCATTAATTTTTGTTATTCCTGAATCTGCTAAATGATTATCACCATTAGCAATAGGAATAGTATCTTGTGTTAAATGTATAATGTTTGATTTGTCTGAGCCTGTTGGACCTGATATAAATCCTGCTGAATGTCCATCTTCTGCTGTGTATAACCAATGGTTAGTTTCAGAATCGTATTCAAAAGAACCTGTACCAGCACCTGAGCCAGAATCAATTACTTTAACACCACCAAATCTTACAGCTGGTGTATCTGTGTTAAGTTGTATAAAGGCATCACCGATAATCTTAGCTGAACCTGTTACTGATTCTATATAAGCAAATGAACCAGTACCACTAACTGTAATGTTATCAAATGATTGTGTGCCTGTAAATGTGTTATCTCTATCTACAAATGCAATAGATGAAGTAGCTAATGTTGTTGGTACTGATTCAGCACCTCCTACCCATACATATCCTTCTGTAATGTTTGGTAAAGCATTTACCCTACCTGCTCCTTGTATAATTATCTCACCTTCAGTTGCATTTATTTTACCTGCAACACCAATAGATTGTACTAAATCTGAACCTGTTGGTGCATTTACTGTTAGTACTCCAGCTCCATTTACATATACATTTTCTCCTGCAGCTAATCCACTTGTATCGACATTTCTTAATCTACCAGCAACGATTGCTCTACCTACAGCATTTGCTGCTAATGTTTCTTCTAAGATACCAATGGCTGGCATAGAAGAAGGTGTAGAAGAATCTGCAAGGATTACATTTATATTTTCTCCTGTTACACCTGTTGCATGAACTGCTAATCCTTTGTTGATTGGTGAACCACTTGTATTCTTTACATGAATATAAAGGTCTTCTGATTGAGTAGCAAACTGTACATTATTTATAGTATTTGTAAATTGAGAACCATCACCTTTTGTATATGTGATTGTTGCATCAGCTACAGATGCAGTTACAAGTAATGAACCTGTATCTGCTGTACCAGTACCACCACCTGGTATGTTTACATCGAACTGAGTTCCATCATTCTTTGTGAAAGTCATGTCTCTACTAACAGTATCAAAACTCGCAGTTGCAAGAGATGATGAAATCATAGGTTCTGTTGAACCACTAAAAGAAACTTCATCAACAAGAGAATCAATCATTTCTGTATTGAAATCCCTTAGAATCTCTGGTGTAATAGCTTGAGAATTATTATTAGGAAACGAATTAGTATTCGATGCTCTTAATTGGTCTTTAGTTAAGCTCATAGTATTATCTTATTATTTGTATATCAAATCCATTAGAAAACCCATCAGAAAAAGCACCATATTCTACTATTACCGATTCTGTCTTTCCGATTCCTTGATTTATAAGGTAACCTTCACAGCATTTAGTAGAGTAGGTGTTTGAATCTAAACATAGACATCCTCTTCTATTATTCTTAGGTGAAGATTTACCAAGTGTAGGCCCTACTGATGTACCAGTAGTTCTCGCTTTTCTTAAACTTCTTGAATATGACATAAATGTTTTATAGATATAACAAACTACATCACAATTATATTGATAAGCTTACTTTCGCTTGTATTTAGCCATAGCTTGCCTATGAATTATCCCTTCTAATTGGTTTTTATCGGCTTTATATGATAGGTACAACAAACATTGTTCAAGTTCCATAGATGTAACCACATCAAACTTAGTTACATCTTCATTGGCTAACGAAACAATTGATGTATAGCTTCCCCACTTTTTTGAAAAATTGTGTGTATGAATGGATGATTCACTTCCGTCACCAGGGTTTCCTTCGAAGAGTTCAGGGTATCTTTCAACAAGAGATTTGAGATACGATTGAAGAAAAAAAAACATCCGAAATGCACATCCATGTTTACATCTAACCACATATCTTTGTTCTTTGGTTCTTCACCCTTATAAGGTTCTATATCGTACAAGGCACCTCTCTTCTGTGTTATAGGTCTGTATAATATAGACATGATAGAAGACCAGTTCTCATCAATACCAATATCTTTAAATCTTGTTAAATCTAAATAAGCACCATAACTCATCTTAGCTAAGTTAGGTTCAAATCCATACTTAACACCATTAATATCTACAATTCTTTGTAATTCAAAATCTGTCTTTGATAAGAATCCTTGTAAATCTACTACGATACTTTGTAAGGTTTCATTATCTAATGCATTTGTAATCTCAGGTGTTAAACCACATAAGTTCCATACTAAGAATGCATCTTGTGCTTCTTTATTATCAGAGTAATCATTTAAATCTTTTTGTATTCGTAAATACTTCTTAAGTGTTACTGCTGAATAATTTGTTGGTACTACTATCTTTACTTCTTTTTTCATATCTTATTTATCTTTCCTTGTACTTCTTCAAATGGTAAACTTGCAGGTATAAAGTTTGGTGTTTCTTTTTCTTCTTCTACACTTACCTCAATAAAGTTATCACTTTCTAATTCTAAATCTTTTATCTTAATGTTTTGATGTCCTACATACGATTTAAGTTTTAAAATATCAGCTCTTTGTTTTTGTAATTGTAAATCTCTTAACTTTACCTCAGCTTGTAAATCTTCTATTTGTTCTTTTAACTTGTGAGCATATATACTAACTTGTTCAAGATGTGTGTATATCTCATACTTGTTCTTGTTTATATATTCTTCTGGTAATTCTACTTCTACTATTTGTGCCATATTATTATTTTAATTACCAAAGGATATTGTATATTTCCCTCGGTTCTGTTCTTTTATACTCAATCTTGACATTGCTAAATAACGCAATGCATCGATTAGGTGATTATTGAAGTCTTGTGGTTTATCTAATACAATACCATTCTTATCTGTTCTGTATTCATAACCATATAACTCATCAATCAAATGCGTACTCTTCTTATCTACAACTAAACCAAAGTTCTGTAATACCGAGATACCGAAGTTGATACTATCAGGCCCCTTCTTGACAGGTTTTATGTTAAAACCAGAACGATAGATTTCTTCGATTAATCGTGGCTCTGCAGAATCGGCCCATATCTCATCTTGTCTACCTATGTTTAGTGATTTTAATTTGTTAATAATATCTGTTGTAGTTAGACCTGTATCATACATTAGTTCTCTTACATACAACATATCGTGATGTCTATGTACGGCTACCAAAGCAGTTGGGTCATTACTAAATCCAAAATCGATTCCAAATCCTACTAATTCATGTGTAGGCATTTCTTCTAATATCTGAAAGTTTTGGAATACTGCTTTCTCGTTAGCTGCATATTCACCTAAACCATATATCTTCCAATACTTTGGATTCTTCTTCTCAAGAGATTCAATCTCTTTTACCATTACATCAGGTAAGTAAGGATTATCCTTGTAGGTTGTATTAAATACTTCTACATCATCCATACCACGAAGAAAGTGATAAGGTGAGATAGTTGGGTTATAAGCTAAGATAATCTCACCTGTTGTACGAATACTCAATTGGAAATATGATTCTTCGTGTTGTTCTGATGCTTCATCAATAAATAAAATATTCGATTTAACACCTCTTAATTTCTCTGCATCATCAGTATTAACAAAACTCAGAGAACTACCGTTAGAGAACGAATATACCCTATCTGAGATGTTATACGATTCATTACTCCATATACCTAAGTCTAACATTATCTCTTTGAAGTCTTTTATAACACTTCTCTTTAAACTTGGTACAGTTCTACGAACCACAGTTATTTGCTGTGGTTCTTGTAGAGCTTTTACTATGAGATATTGAAGGATGGCATAAGTTTTGCCACTTCTGGTTCCTCCGACATGGTGTGTGATTCTCTTACTGGCTGATATAAGATTATCAAAGGTTACAGTTGTGTTAATCGTTATTTCCATCTGCTTTATTAATGTTAACAGTAATCTGTTGTATTTTCTGTTCTATCTCACCTTTCATTTCTACTCGTGATTGTTTAGGTAAGTGGAACTCTAACAACTTTAATGCTATCTCTACCGCCTTAATCGGGTCTTTCTCTTTCATATCCTCCATTAACTTAGGTAAATCATTCAATACTTGATTTGTTGCACGAGCAACACTCAACTTCATCATCTCAGTTGAACGATTGATTGCACCTTTTGGACGGCCTTTACTTAGTTTATTTCCTTTTTGGAACGGCATGTTATTTTATGTTATTTATACTATAACACATATATATGAATATATTAGTGATGGTTGTATATACATATATATTTATGTATTCTCTTTACTCCACTTATTAAACCTCTGTTGTTGTCTAATAGCTTCCATCTTCTGTTTTCTTCGTTTGGTTGT
>Ga0208794_1000544_pt1 | contig 23520 bp, 24 predicted proteins | sample 32_taG_FD_184106 | JGI IMG/M metagenome (GOLD analysis project Ga0208794, IMG submission 184106) | Marine viral communities from the Gulf of Mexico - 32_GoM_OMZ_CsCl metaG (SPAdes) (version 2) | ecosystem: Environmental > Aquatic > Marine > Oceanic | place: Atlantic Ocean: Gulf of Mexico... | reverse complement strand
TTTGGTCGGGGTTGTAAGCTACTACACCCTCAGTTAAACCATCTTTATTAATACGTGTATCAGTTTCTGAATATAGAGTATGGACGTTCGCCCAAGTGTAATAATTAGGATATTCTTCTAGAAGAACTCCCGAACGATTATAACATCTAACATCTTCTAATAGAACAGATGCACCGATTAGAGGGTCTAATTGACATAAATAATCATAAGTTGGGCTATTAGTTTTTAGTTCTAAATCAAATTTTAAATAAGACTGCTGAGGGTCGAAAAACTGCACTGAATCATCAACTTCAACGACTATTTTCTGCCCTGCGGTATATTCTAAACCATTTTGACTAACGAATGATTTGCTCTTCTGTCCTACTTTAATTTTTGGTTTTGATGTAAATAGATTTGACATTATTTATTAAATAATAATATAATTTTTTTAAAGAATTTTATTTTATAAACTTTTTAAAAAAAAGTTTTATCAAAAAGAATTAGTTCAGAATGCTCCACTTCCTGCGATCATTTGCCCCACAGGGTGAGATACATTACTAACAATTCCTAACGTAGATAATGAAGGATGAATAACGTTGCTCTGAGGCGGTGCTTGATGTAAATTATTCTGCTGATCTTGTTTCTGTTTTACTTGGGCGTTAATTTTATCATTCTCTGCTTTTTCACCGAAGTAATCAGTAATTCCTCCTGCTAAATCTAATAAACCGCCTACAATTTCACCCCCAGGAATTACAGAAGTAACATCACCAGCTAAATTTAATATATTTCCTACACGCTCAGCCGTATTATCTCCTAATGCGTCCCAGCCTTTACCCTGAGCTAATCCTGTTAAATCTTTACTTGCTAGTTCTAAACCTGAAGCAATGGATAATCCAGCTCCTGCTTTTCCTAGAATATCCCCTGCTACTGAAGCCATTGTAGATTCTCCTTCTTTTAATCCACCTTTTAATAAATCTTCCCCTGCATTCTCTCCAGCAGTTGCCCCTGATTCTGTTGCTCCTGCGGTTTCTCTTGCTGTTTGATTTGCTTCCTCTGTTGCTCCTGTTGTATCATTAGGAGCATTTTCATTAGGGGTTTCTTGTTCTGTATTTCCTGCTTCTGTTTCTGTTCCTTCTTCATTTGCTTCATCTTGCGTATCAGGTTTTGGCTTAGGTGCAGGTTTATTTACAGGAGGTTTAAAAAGTTCTTTAGCTCCTGCTTTTGCGTATGCAGTGGCATTTTTCATTTGTCCCCGAAATGTTGATATATCACCTGTTAATTCAGGGGCTTCTTTTAATCCAGTTTTTGCCATTTGACGAGCATTTTTTATTAAATTTACACTTGCTTTAGTGCCGAGAACTCCTCCTATATCTTCAACATTTACAGGAACACCTTCAATAATTTCAGTCTTTCCTATTTCTCCTTGTTCTTTACCTTGTAAATCTGTTATAGCATCTGATAAATCTTTTTTCTTTTTATCAAATTCTTCAGTTGCTCTAATATTTCCAGCTTCAACATTTACATTTTCAGAAGATAAATTATTAAGTAATTCATTCTGAGAACTTACTAAATTAGCATATGACATTTTATTAAATAATAATATTTTTTTTTTGTCTAACTTTTTTTTATATTTTTACTTGTTTTTCAAAAGTTGCAAAAACTTGCACGGGATTTTCTCGCATTTTTATATTCATGTAGTTATATCTTTTTCGTTCTGTTGCTAAATTATAATATTTATAAAAATCATCTTGTCCGTTTTCAAAATTATCGCCGAATTCCTCAGCCATTTCTGCCAACATTTTTTTATTTGGTATAGGAAAGCCTATTAAAACATCCGTTAAATTAGATCTTGATATTTTGGGAAGTGATTTAAAATGTTGTAATGATAAAATAATATCACAATTATAATGACGGCTTTTCGTGATAAATGCAGTTAATAATGAGCCTTTTTTCATTGATGAATCACCGATACAATCATCAAAAACTACGCATATATGAGGCATCTCAGATTTATCATATTGTTTTTGTTGGTCTATTATTCCTTGTAATTTTTCATCTGAATAAACAGTATCGCAGTTATACCGTTGCCTTAAAAAGCGAGATGTAGAACATTGCTCTATTGTAGGGCTAAATATGAATACGTTTTTATACATATCCTGTCCTAATGCCGATTCGTGAAGTAAGAGCCACGATATAATCGTAGATTTTCCAGTCTGACGAGGAGCGAATAATCCTACAACGAAAGGGCTTTGAGGTAAATAAGGATGAACTTTTTTATATTTCTTTTCATTTTCATCAGGTTTTACAGGTATTATTTTCAATCCTTGAATATTTTTTTCTTCCATTTATATATAATGAATATATTATTTTTAAAGAATTAATTTTTTGATTAAACAAACTTTTTAAAAAAAAGTTTAATCAAAAAAATTAAAAGAATCCAGCATATAAATCCTCTTCCGTCCATTGAGGTTTAATAATATTATTAATAGGGTTTTCTCGGACAGGTTCAGGCTTTGGCTCAGGTTCAGGAGGTTTTTCTTTCTTTTTCTTTTGAGCTTTATATCTTTGAATACTTCTAACAGCTATATTTTCCATAAAATCCTCTAATTCATCAGCTTCAAAAGATACAGTTTTTTTTACTTTTGCAGGGCTTTTAGATCTAGGAGGTGTTTTTTTTCTTCTTGGTTTTGGTGTTGGAGGTTCTTCTTCTACTTCTTCCTTTACTTCTTCCTTTTTTTTGTTTGCTCTTTCTTCTGCTAATATTTTTTTACGTTCTCTCATCATTCTTAATTGTTCTAATTGTTTTTTACGTTTTTCTGCTTTTTCATTAGGTGTAGGTTTTGTTTTTTTAGTTTCAGTTTTAGGAGGTTTTTCTTCTTCGGATTCTTTTTCTTTTTCAGTTTCATCTTTGACTTTACAAACTTTTAAAGGTTCAGGATTTTCTTCAATTATTTTTTCTTCTTTTTTTTCTTCAAACATATCATTTACTTTTATATCTGCTTTTGGTTCATCTATTATATTTTCTTGTTCTTCATCAGTTTCTTCTTCCTCTGATGTTATTGCATTTTGAGTTGCTTCAATTATTTCAGGCATAAGGTCATCTTGATCTTCGTAGTCCATGGTATAAATTGATACAATATTTTTTTTTACGATTTTATTCTAAAATATTATTTACATTTTCGGCGGTATTATATGAAAAGAGGCACTAGTAGATGGTGCTAGTTCTACGGCGAACCTTTCACCCTTAGTTACAATTGAAACATTAATAGAATTAATATATAAATCTTCAGCATTATTTAAATCTAAATACATTCTTTCAGGGGTATATGTTCTAATCCCTAAAGCCGTCCCTATTTCAACGTCTGCCGTATCTGTTAGAATAGGGCTTATAATTTTACTTACTGATGATGTTGCTCCATTCATTGTATAACCATTTCCTAAATCAATTCTTACATATAAAATATCATTATTATTTAATGCTATTCTATTACTTCCTAATATTTGAATTACTTGATTTCCTCCTACATCTTCCTCTATACCTTTTCTAAATTTAGGAGTAATTCCGATTGCTCCGTCTAATGTTCCTTTTACGTGATATAACGAAGTTTTTAATGAATAATGAATTATAACTGTTCCGCCCTCATCAAAAGTATATTCTTTTCCAGCAACAGGGGGCAGATATTGATATTTAAATCCTCCTGCATTAGTGTTTAATGTTTCATCAAATTCATAAGTCCAAAAATATTTATTAAAAGGGTCAGCGTCCATATCCGCAATAGTTATACTTTGTCCGTTGTCTTGAACGTCCTGAGCGTCATCATCTGAATCAATAGCAGAATATCCCATTATTGAGTCAAACATTCTATATAAATAAGTATTTGATATGTCTGTTAAATTAGTTCCTGATAATATTAAATTACCCATTCTCCATATATTATGGCATATATGCCAAATATTACAATCTGAAAAATCAGTTGTTCCATCTGCTACTAATGAAGGATAAATAGGCTTATTAGTATCACTTAATAATTTTGGAGCAGATCCTAATCCAACAGTAACCTTTCCCTTAATGGCTATTTTAGGCACTAATTGATAGGTTGTATTTCCTATTGGTTTTAATTCCTTTGTAATGGTTGCTCCAATAGAACCACTTGAAAATAAAACAATTTTAATATTATTATTTTCTACTGTAAATTCTACATATGAATCCGTATAAGTAGAAACAGGAGAACCATAATCATACTCTACCATTTCTAACCTTCCACCACTTGCACCGCTTGAATCCTTAGTAGCTTCTAAAATAAAAACCTTAAAATTTCCTGAGCCATCAGAAGCGACAGCATAATCAAAAAAATCTAAACCACGAGGACAATCTAGGATTTTATCACCGTCAGATTGATATACATAATCTCCGTATTCTTGATATGTTTCACCATCTGTTACACGAGTTAATCCTGCTATTTGATTATTTGCTCTAATATCTACTCTAAAAGTTCCGTTATGATTACTAATGAATCTGTCCCATTCTCCACCGTTCCAGTCTGTCGTCGTAGTTGTTACATTTTCGCTAGATTGAGAATAACTAATATTATTATAATCAGGGTATTTTTTAAGGAATGAAGAATCAGCAGGAAAAGATGCAGAAATATCATTCGTTGTAGTATCCCAATCAAAACTAATATTTTCAAATACTTTTTTATCATTGTAATTAGCTTTTACCGTCCAATGTCCCGCTCTGTAAAAATCACCCCCATAATTTGCACTAGGATTATTTAAAATATATTCTAATTTTTCCACTAATTGAGCGACTGAATATTCACCTTTGGGAACTATTACAGGTTGAGGATAATTAACATAATTATTCATTTCTTTAACAGATAAAACCGAGGTTGTATTTTCTAATAAAGCATTTTTTGCTCCTGTTGAATCAGGCATATCTTTCATTTTTAATTCAGTATCAGGCATTTCTACACCGTGATAAATAAAAAATACTTTATCTTCTGTAAAATTAAAAAAAGCATTTCTATTTATTGTTACGTGATTTAAGGCTATTTTAGAACCTTTAGCTATTTTCATTGTAGAACTAAAATAATTCTGATAATCATAAGGGCGAGAATTTGGCTCATTTGATTTCTGAGATGTTAAGATTAACGACATTTTTAATTATAATAATATTTTATTTTATGTTGGATTTATTTTAATTTAAAATAAATTATAAATTAAAAAATATAATTTATATATATAAACAATGGATAATTACGAGAATTTATTCAAACAGATACAAAAAGAAAAACCAAATGTAAGAGATATTACAATCGATTCATATCTTAAATATTTAATTAATTTACATAATGATATTTATGACAGTAAAGATTTTAGCAACTTAAAATGGTTAAAAAAGTATTCAGATATTATGGATTCAATAAAAGATAAATCATATTTAACTCAACGTAATATATTAAATGCCGTTATTGTTGGATTACATTCTGAAAATGCAGATGAAGATATTATAGAAAAATTTTCAACGTTAAGAGACAATTTTAATAAAAAATATATTGAAGATAATAAAAACGGATTAAATAAAAAACAAGAGGAAAATATTATCAGTAGAAAAGAATTAGATGATTTTATTAATCAATTTGAAAAGATTGTAAAAGTTAAAAAATGCCGTTCTAATAAAAATATGTCAAAAATTGAATTACATGAATTTCAATTATTCGTTATTTTAAAATTTTATCAAAAATATCCGTTAAGATCAGATTTATGCACTTTTAAATTTATTAGTTCAGAAGATAAAAAAGAAGATGATGAAAATTATTATATATGGGATAAAGGAGAAATATTAATGAATCGTTATAAGACTTCTGATTCTTACGGAGTTTATACTATAAAACTCGATAAAGAAATTAACTCATTATTAAAATGTTTAATTAAAAAAAAGATTGTTAAAAAGAATAATTATTTAATTACTAAAAAAACAGGAGAACCTTACACTAAGCAAGAATTTTCTAATTTAGTAACTAAATTTTTTAAATCAAGATTAAATAAAAATATTGGTTTTACACTTTTAAGAAAAATTTATCTGCAAAAATATTCAGATGTTAAAGAAGAGATGAAAAAAGACGCTCAAATGATGGGGCATTCAACCGCCGTTCAACAATCTATATATGTTAAATAATTACTTTATATTATCCTTTATGAATGGTAATCTATCTCTAATATTTTCTATTAGATTTAGAGCTATTTGTTTTTCATCTTCATCTGTTAAATCATCAGACATATTTTTTAATATATCAAATTGACGCTCTAAATCTTTCATATTCTTATATTTAGTGTCTTCAAATACTTCTTTTTCTGTAAAATTAGGTTTTTTTATATTATATTTACTTGAACCTCTAATTTCAAAAGCCATAGCCCCTGTTTCATCGTCCATATCTTCTAATCCTTCCTCAATTTTATCAAAATTAACCTTTTTCTTTTTTGGTTCTGCTTTCTTTGGTTCTGCTTTCTTTGGTTCTGCTTTTTTCTTTGGCTCTTCTTTCTTTGTTGTTCTTTTATTGAATTTTTGGACTGTTGGAGAATCTTCCATTATTTTTAAACCTTTTCTTATTTCAGTTAATTCTGATTCAGTGCATTTTTTAGTATATTTTGAATGATTTTTTAATATCTCATTAGCATCTTCAATAAATTTCTTTCTATAATCAGCATATTTTAATTTTTCTTTTCCGTATCCTTTGGCTATTTCTGAATATTTTTCATTTGTATTATTTATGTCTTTTATATCTTTTAATAAAAATTCAATCTTTGAAGAACAAAAAACTTCTTGTCCTTTTTTTTGTTTTTTTAATTCTTTGTCTATCCTTTCTTTTAGTTCTTCATTACTCATATCTGTTACTCCTTTAATTCCTATAAAATCCGCTTGTTCTTCTAATTCTTTTCTGTTTAATTTTTCTACATCAATACCAAATGTTTTTTTCTTCTTTGGTTCTTCTTTCTTTTGAGCTTTTTCGAAGTTTTTATCTAGTGTTTGCATATATCCCAACATTGAGCTTATTCCTTCATTTTTATTGTCTTGATAATAATACTGAGCTTCATCAGCTTCTTTATCAAATTTATCAAAATCTTCATAAAAAGATTTTTTTAATTTTAAAAATTTATTATATTCTGTTTTCTTTTTTAAATCATCGCTTGAAAAAGATTGAATTTTTTTTAAATATTTTTTAGTTAATCTTTCTTCTTCTTTTTTAACTTGTTCTTCTTTCTTTTCAATCTTTTCAACTGCTTTTTTTACTTTTTCGCCTTTTGGTTTTTTTACTTTCTTTTCTTTCTTTATTTTGATTTTAATTTTTGGTTTTGTTGTATCTACTTTTCCAACGTTAATTTTTCCTGTTTCTATTCTTTCTTTTGTTGGTGGCTTTCCAAATTTAACATTTACACGTTTTCCTCTAATATTTTTCGGTATTGGTGGAAAAGGTTTTTTAGCAGGTCTTACTTCATCTTCTTTTTTCGGTTTTGGTTTTTCGGCAGGTTTAGGCGGTTCTTTTTTAACACGTGGTTTTACTGGAAAAGTTTCCTTAGCTTCTTTTAATGTTAAATCTTTATTCATTCGTGTTGCCGTTAATTTTTGGTTTTTATGATCTATTTTATAACCGTTGTCTTCAACGATTTTAATTATATCATCACGAGAAGAACGAGGAGGAATTTTTATTTTAGATAATTTATTATGTAGTCTAACTAATTTTCTAATTTCTGAGACTAACAATTCACCCTTTAATTTACCTGTTTTATATGGCATTTTATTAATTAACAATAAAATTAAATTATTATAAATTTTTTTATTATTTATAATTAAATATGCCTAAAAAAACAGCTAAGAAAATGAACCCATATATTTTAAAAGATGCTGAACTTATGCCGTGCGAATACTGCAAGATGACAAAAAAAGGACATAATAATATTAGTTCAATGATTGAAGAAAATAACAGAAGAAAAGAAGAAAATAAAAATAATATATCTCAAAAAAAAATATTTGGTAATGAACCAAAAAAAACTAAATCTAAAAAAAAATCTAGTTATTAATTAAATGCCTGAAAAAGTTAAGATTACCTATAAAGGAGACTCACGAATGGTTCCTAAAACTTATGTAGAAGGTTTAAAAGGTTATGACAGACAAAAACAAGTAAAATCTATTTTTGAGGGAACTTTTCGCCCTAAAACTAAATTTAAGAGTAAAGAATCAACATGGACTATTAAATTTAATAAAAAATTTGGTGATAAAGTGGAAAAATTAGGTAAAAGAACACCTAAAAATATTAGTAAAGTTACAGGAGTTCCTGAAGGTGCTATAAAAGAAGTTTTAGCTAAGGGTCGTGGGGCTTATTTTTCTAGTGGCTCACGAGCCAATCAATCGCCTAACAGTTGGGCTTATGCCCGTTTATATTCTTATCTTCTCGGCGGGAACGCCCGTAAAGTTGATTCTGCTATTACAAAAAAATATAAAGTTAAATTTCCAAAATGATGCAATTTTTTAATAATCATCTTCTTCTGATTCTGTTGAATAATTAGGGTCGTCAGGGTCATCTTCTTCTATATCAGATTCTGAACTCAAATCATACATTTCAGTTATATATTCATCTGCTAAATCCAATAATGACATTAAAAAATTTAATAATTGAATGTTATTTTCTAATAAATCTTGTATTTCTTTTGCTCTTGCATCGTCTTTTATAGAATATTGAAAATAATCCATATAATAACTTTTTAGAAAAAAGTTATATCAAAAAAACTTTTTATTATTTAATAAAATTAATTTATTAATAATATTATGGATTTAGAATTATATCGTAAAAATTATTATGAAAAAAATAAAGAACATATTAAAGCATTACAACGAAAATATTATCATAAGTATAAAGATAATCCTGAAAAATCTCATTATTTAAAAAAGAGATTAAAAATACAACGTGAAAAATATAAAGAAGATAAACCTAATTCTAAGGTTTATAATACAGTTAGATTAAAAAAAGAAAAACATTACCCTATAATAAGATTTAATTATGGTAATTGGATTATTAATTTTGATTAATTATAAAAATTTATATATCTTTTGAGGTTCAAACATATTTTTAAATTTATATTTCATAACATAATATATAATATAAAATATATTGTTGTTTAAAAATCGGTCGTGGTGTTCGTCGGCTTGGTCTCTTTCTGCTAATGCTACACTTAAATCATCTTTTAAATAATTAATTATTGTTTCTTGTTTTTTAATTCTTGTTTCTTGATTTTTAATTCTTATTTCTTGAATTTTTATATGGGTTATAAAATCTTCAAATCCTTCAATTAATGTCATTTATAATATATAATATATTTTATTTTTTAAAAAATTTTGAATTATACATTTTTATTAATTTTCTCATATCTCTTGTTGGTTTTCCTTCTTGTTTAAATCCACTCCACGTAATATAATAAGCTAAAAAACCCGCTCTTAATGGGTCGTTAGTTCTTAAATCTCTTTGATGACGTTTTAAATAATTATCTCGTCTTTTTAAATCTCGGTGTTGGAGATAATCATCTCTATTAGGATCACCGAACGAAACAGACTTAAATTTATTTTCAGGCATTCTAAATGTAGCAGTCCATTTTTTTTTAGGATTACTAGATTTTTTCACTGATATTAGAATCGGCATTTATACTTTCTATTAGTTTTTTTTCTTTCTCAATTTTCTTTTTTCTATTATATCTTTTTTTAGCTTCTCGTTGTCTGTTTCTATGTTCTTCATTTTCATTATATCGCTTTCTTGCGTATTCTGTATTTTTAATTCGTTTTTCCATCTGCACGAATTCCTTAAATAATTCTTCATAATTAATATAGAATTCTAATTTTTCATCATCTGTTAATTCATCAAAGGCTTCTATTATGAGTTGTAAATCGTCGCTCATTTATATTAAAAGATATATTTTTTTTTTAAAGAATTAAATTTTTTGTTTTTGATTAAAAAAGTTCAGGATATTTTTCATTTGCCTTTTTTCTTATTGTATTATCATTTTTTAATATTTCTCTAATTGTTTCAAATTCTTTTTCATTTAAAAAAGATTCCATCTTATTATTTTTCTTATAATATGCATATCTATATCTAGCACAATATAATTCTTTATTTTCATGATATATTTTATTTTTCTTTTCTTTTGCTTTATTATGATAATGTTTTTTAGCATTAGATTTCATTTTATTCATATAATCCTCTGCTTTTTTCTTTTTATCTAAATCTTCTGAATTTAAATCATCTTTAAAATTTAAATGTCTTTTTTTTGCGTATTGTCTCATATGATTTCTGTTTTTTTGATATTTTTCTGCGAATTCTTTTAATTGATTTTCATTTAAATTTTCCATCTATATAATATATATAAATATTATTTTTTTAAATAAAAAAAATTAAATATAATTACCTTCAAAATAATTATTAAAATCTTTTTTCATTATATCTATATTATAAAATTCACATCTTGGCTTATGTTTTTTGTCTGCATTAAGTAATTTTAAATTAGGGAATATTTTTTTTGTATTCTTCCAAAAAATATTATCTGACATTTTAGTTTTATATCCATAATTCATATTATTATAAGCTTTAATAACAAAAGTTTTTAATAATTTATTTTGATAATCTTTCTCTATTTCATCAAAACTAAAACTGTTCTCATTATCTTCAATAAAATTATTTTGTAAGCAATTTTTCCAAAACATAAAATCCGTATCAAAACTAAATTCTTTCATTTCTTGCTCTTTTCCTGTTTTAATAAATTCTGTTGGTTTAAAATCGGATATATCTCTATTCATAAAAAAATTAAATAATACTTGATTATCTGTTTTTAAAATTGCTTTTGTTCTTTCATCTGATAATTTTTCTTCTTTAATATCTAATACAAAATAACGCCTGTCTTTTTGTTCTATTTCTACAGGATTTTCATCATTTGACGTAATAATAATATTAGAATAATTTTCTATTGTATAAGGTTTTACATTTTTATTATTTATTGTCATTGTATCCTCAGATATTAAGGCTTTTAATATTCCTGATTGCGATTTCCTACCCGCCCACGTGCATTCATTTAAATTTATTAATAATCTACCTTCTGCCGATGGATTAAATGTTCCTACTATTTGGTCTATTTGAGCCGTTGAAAAATATAAAGATTCCATAATTTCACTATGGGCTTTTAAAGCAATATTTTTTCCGTTTCCTTGGGTTTTTGATGGAATAACAAGGGCTACGAGTGTTTTTTCATTTGGTTTTTGATATATATGAGCGAACCAATTTAATATATAATTATATGTTGTTTCATTTCCATTAGCCCAAACATCTTTAATATGATATAAATAAGCTTCAATTTTTGAATAATCATTATCATCAGTTAATTTATATTGAAAGCCTTTATAAATATTAAAATAATTTTTATCTTCTTTCATTGATGGGTCAAATTTTAAGCCTATAATATCACGTCTTTTAATATTTTTTAACCATAAATTAAAAGGATTATATTCTTTTTTATTACAGGTAAAAGAATATTTAGCATATTCATCTATTGTATCTTTTTTATTCATTAAATAATGCTCTTTTTCATTTTCTATTTTAATATATTCATTTTTTTTAGTTCTCATTAATTCCTTATTAATTAAATCTGTTAATCCTTCTAGATTTTCTTTTCCTTCCCATTCCTCAGATTTATCATTATATTTCATATTTAAAAAAAACATTGTTTTAAATTTATTCTCTGATTTATCACAATAATTTATAGCCATTTCTTTATTTTCTTGGGCGGTTTCCTTAGCCCATTTTTTCAATGAACCATAAGTTAATTTATTTTCGCATCCGTTGTCTTGTCTTTTTCTCCAATATTTCCATTCTTGTTTTATTCTGTCATTCCAATTTTCTACACTTCTATCAGGTCTTGATCTCCATATTTCTTCTCCGTCTTTTATCCATTTTGATATTATTGAAAATCCGTCATCTAATTCATCCATTTTTTTACATTCATTAAAAAAAGCCATTGATACAGGAATAATATCAGCATAATATAACCATTTATGTTTTATTGATAATAAAGTTTCACATAATTCTTCAAATTTTAAAGGTGGATATTCTTTTTTTTCTTCTTCTTTTTCTACTATAATTAAATCATCTTCTTCAGATGATGGGGGTGATATTGCAGGGGATTTTTTAGGACTATCAATTATTTTATTTTTGAACTCTAATTTATGAAAATATTCATTAGTAATAGAATTACTTTGAATAATATGCTTTTCAGGATTATTTTTATAATTTTCAGGTTCTTTAATTCTTTTATCTTTTGGTTTAGTTGAATATATTGCCCTCATATTTCCGCCATTTCTATAAACTCCTTTATCTGTTTTCAGCCAATTATACATGTTATTTTCTTCATTCCATTTCCTTAATTCTAATATATTACATTCATAATTATTAATTACAAAATGAAAAGATAAAGCATATTGTTTTTTTGTTTTTTTTACTTTATTTTCTGTATATTCTTTTATTTTCCATCCGTGGCTTTTGGTTATTGCTATATTTCCTAATGGGAATTTTACAGATAATTTAGTTATTAATTCTTCTGTTCTTTCTTCTAATATTTCATCAAATTCTTCCTTTGTATTATATCCCTCATCTATATCATAAAAAGGCTTTACTAATGATTTATAATCCGTCCATTCAAAATAATTTTGAGAACCATCTTTTTTTAAATTATCTATGAATTTTTGAGTATCTATATATTGAGGTTCTAGAACTATATTAAAGCTTGATTTTCCTTTAAAATCCTTAATGCATATCATATTATTATTAGTAGATTTTTTTTCTAAAATATTTTCTTGAAAATTTGCGTTAATCATTTTCTATATATACTATATAGATATTTTTTTTTTAAATGAATTTAATTAATTAATTAATTAATTAATTATATAATTAATTTCTATTAATTTTTGATATATTTCAGGTTTTTTTTTCTTGAATTCTTCTAATCTATTTAATTTTTTATAATATCTATAAGAACATTTCATTAAATTTATTTCATTGGTTTTATTTCTTTTTTTATCAGATGAATATTTTATCATTTTTATATATTATATATATAAAATCTTTTATATATTTTAGCGACATTGGGTTAGTGGGTTAAAAATAGAACCCACTGCACTAACCCACTGCGATTTTTTAAAACTGAGAAAAAGAGGGATTTTTAATTAAATATTTATATTACATAATATAGTTTTAAAATATTATTTAATTATAATATTAAATATTTATATATGACTGAATCTTTTTTCAGTGGGTTCAGTGGGTTCAGTGGGATATTTTACAACTTATTTATTATAAATATGAATATTGATTTTGAAAATAATAATTGGTTTATAACCCACTGAACCCACTGAACCCACTGACAATATATATCAGTTTATATTATTTATTAACTTTATATAATTAATTAATAATAATAAACTATAATAAGTAATATAATATAATAAAAAAAATCTCTCTTAAAATAGCAGTTTCAAAAAATCGGCAGTGGGTTCAATTTTATAACCCACTGCAACCCACTGAACCCACTGGTTTTTCTATATAATATATATATAAAAGTATTTAAATATTTTCTTATTATAATATATATATAATGAAGTATTCAATTAACAACAAAAATTTTAAAAGTAAAGAACAGATAAAAAAATATTTTAAAAATATTAAAGATAAATATGATGATAATACTTTATTAAAAAAACAAAATGAAGAAGAATATAATGATGTAATAGCTTTATTTAAAAATCATGAAGAATATGAAAAAAAAACAGAAAATATGAGAGATATTTTAATTAAAAGAGATTATTATAGAAACAAAGCATTTTATATTTTTAAAAATGATGGTTCAATAGAAGACATTAGTTATATACATTCTATAAATTGTATAGGTAAAACAAAACAACAAATATTAGAAAAGATGACAGTTAAAGATTTAACTCAGGCTTTAAGATATTGTATAAAACCTCAAATATATCAATTCAGAGAGAATACTAATCAGACGTGTTGCCAATTATGCAATTCAACTTATAAATTAGAAGTAGATCATATTATTAAATTCGAAAAAATAAAAAAAGATTTTCTTAAACAAACAAATTTACAAATTCCAACATCTTTTACAGATGATTCTGAAACTCACGAACATTGTTTTAAAGATGAAGATAATGAATTCAGTCAGGCTTTCTTCCTTTATCACTCACAACACGCACAACTTAGAATTTTATGTAGGCGTTGCAATCAAAAATTAAGTTAAATAACTATTGGAACTATTGGAACTATTTTAACCAAGTTATAGATTCTTTAAGATTCATTTTATAACAATAATAAAAACAATCAAAATTACATTTACTTTTAACTTCACCCTCTTTTAAAAAGTGTATTCTTTTTCTAGGTATTATTATCTGTAATTTATTATCTCCTAAAAATGATTCTCTCATATAACTTGTATTTATTTTACTAGAAGGCATAAGCATAATAAAAGGCTTATCTAACTCTTTTAATCTTGGTATTATTCTTTTACAATCTTTAAAAGGCGGATTACTTACTAATATATCCCCTTTATTATTTTCATAAAAATCAATATTTTCGTGAATTACATTAAAACCCAATTCTTTTAAATATTCTCCACTTTTTCCATCTCCATAAAAACACTCCCAAACTGATTTATCCTTAGGAATGAACTCTTTTATATTTTCCCACGCATATTTAGGCGTCATATAATCAACATCATCAATATTAAACGTTTTAGTATGAAAACCAGCCATATATTACCCTTATATTTTAAATTATACTACATTTATTTTATCAATTGATACATTTTCATTTAATATATATCACTTAATAACATATATCAACCCCTGAATTTAATATACCCCCTGAAAATGATACTTTTTTACTAAATAGTCTCATTTCATTTTAAAGATACTTTTTGAGAATTTAATATCTTTTTTTCTCACCTTAAAAATGCCTTAAAATCGCCTTAAAGTCCGATAATTTTAAAATTATCATTACTTTATACGATTTTAGAATGAGAAAAAAGTTGAAAAAAGTCTCAAAAAGTATCTTTTTTCAAAAAATAGATATTTTTCCATAAAAAAGTATCATTTTTTTAATAATCAGGTTCAATATTAATATAATCCGTTAAGTCTAAATCCTTTTTAATCAATGGATTATTAATCCTTTTTATCTCTTTATTATATTGCTTAATTAACTCTTGAATTTCAACTAGAATATTTCTAATGTCTTTAATTTCATTTTCTAGTCTGTTAATATCAGATGTTATTCTCCTTTGACTTGGCATTATATATTATACTACTCTTTTTATTTTGTCAGAATGTATTTTAGGCAATCTTTCCTCTTCCTTATATATTTTGCATTCTTCTAATCCATTACATATTACAGGCTTTCTAACGTCAGGGTAATCTTCAGAAAATTTCTTTTTAAATATATCTATTACGTCTTGGTCTATTGAGGGACTACTTTCTAATAATCTATCATATTCCGCTCTAGTTACTTTAAGAAAATCACGGCAGGGCTTTCGTCTTTCATCTTTTAAAGCTAATTCAATTTGAATACTACGAGATAATTTACTCCATGATAAAGCACTTATGCGATGTCCTTCATATATTTCAGAATATCTTAAAAAACTTAATAAAGTTCCTAAAATTCCAGTCAATACATTTAATGAGCCTACAAAAGCACTAAAACCACTTTTATAATCTTCGGGGACATAAGAATCAGCCCCAAAATTACCAATACCGCATACAGTAGATAAAATTATTATAGGTATTTGATAAGCGTGAGATTTTTTTTTATATTTACGTTCTGAATAACGATGAAGCCACTGATAACAACCTGATTTTTCCGCCCATTCACTGAGTAAGTCCTCTATTTCATCACTCCATATATATTTATCATCGTCTAATTCACGAGGTGTTTTTAGTTCTTCCATATATTATATTAATCAAATTTTATTATAAAAATATCTTTTTTTATTTGATAATTTTTTTTCTCTTGTCTTTTTTTTCTATGAGTATTATTTTCATCATAATATTCCTTTTGATATTTTAAAATCTTGTCTCTATTTTTTTTATAATATTCTTTTGCATATTCTACGTTGTAAGTTTTTTTATCATCCATTATATATTATTTAATTATTTTTTTTTAGTTTGTTTTTTCTGTAATTTTTCCTGTTCTGCTTCTTCTAATTCAGCACTAGTTTTAAAGGGTGTAATTTGAGGTGTCATATATGGTATTTGGAATTTATAAATAACTGAACTATGAGGATCTAAAACAGCAGGGCGTCCGTTAGAGTCAAATATTTCAGTAGTTACTGAATTTATTGTAATTCTTCTTTTAATAATAAATTCCATTGAATTATCTCCTTGATTTACATAATAATCAGTTCCTGAAAATGATTTATTAACTAATGATAAAACAGGCAGGCGTCCGTTAGTTTGATTATTTCCTCCATAATATTTAACCATTGGTAATATATCACTTCTTACTTGATAAAATGGAATATTTGTTTTTCTTGGTAATTTTTCAGCATACATTAAAGTTGAAACTTGATTCTGAATAACTCTATAAGGTGAAGCTTCTTCTTTAAAATCGAAAGTATGAGCTGAAGTTTTTGTCAATACTCTAAAATTATTAGGTATATTTAATGTATTAAAATAACTTATATTAAATGGATTACTTCTCCAACTAATTATTTCATTTGAATTTATTTGAGCGTTAGTAGTAAATGGATATATTTGAGATTGATTTAAATTAACTCCACTATTTAAAAATCTATTATTTCTATATAAAACCTCTTGTAATGGTAAATCTTCCGTTAAATATGTATGGGTTTGAGTGGAACTAAATCCTAAAATATCCCATAAACTATTTTCATATGTTTTTTCAGTAATTCCGAAGAATCCGAAAAATATTCCACAATTTGAATCAAAAATTACATTTGTTTGCAATTCTTGATAATTTTCAAAAACTTCTTGCGTTGATGTTATTTGTTGAGTAGGGCTTATTTCATAAATTCCAGTATTAGCATTAGGATTTACATCTAACGGGAATTGAACGGTATTTGCTCCTGCATTTGTAATATTTGAATAAAATATTTCAGGTTGTCCTGTATCCTTATCTGTTGAAACTCCTGTTAATACTGAGGCATCAAAACCACTAAGAGCATTATTAAATTGTTTTCTTGATGTATGTAATTGAGACATTGTAAAACGAGATTCAACAGTATCAAAATTAAATAAAAAAGAATCAGCCCCTAAATAAATTTGGTCGTTTCCTGTATCATAATAATATTTATCTTTTGTTGTTGATGCAGTAGAATTTAATATAAAACTATTACTAAATACTCGCTCCTCGCTTGAATGTTGGTTTTGGTCGTCGCTAAAATAAGCCACTAATTCGGATTCATCGCCTAAACCATTCCATAACATCATACATTGATTTCCATGAGCCGAAAAATGCCTATCCCATCCTAAGCGGTTGTATGTTTGAGTTAATAATGGGAATGTAGAATCATAATAATCAAATTGAAACAAACCTGAATTATTTCCTCCGTATGTGTTTATTGTTTGACTTCCATCTGTATAAAATTCAAAATAAGGATTTCCTTGATATAATTTAACCATAAAACGAGCATCAACACGTGTATAAAATTTATTATCTCCATTGTCAGATCTCCACGGAAAAAAACAGCCATAAGCTCCGTCTTCTTGGAAGTTTTCCCATTGAGAATAATAATTTAAATATAATGGATTAGTAAATAAAATTCTATCATTAGCAGAAGTGCTATAATCTGTTCCAAATCTTTTTAATTTATAAGCATTTAAACCACTAAATGATAAAGGGTCAGAATCTGAATGTATAAAACGAGAATTTTCAGCAGTTGAACCTGTTTGTTTTGCGGGTTTTGTTTCAAACATTGCCGAATCTTTAGCTTGATATTGAAACAAATAATGAAACTGTATTAAAATATCTTTATCATATGGTATATTTGTATATAATGACCTTACTAATAAACCCTCTTCTGTTTCATCAGCACAACTAACTTGATTCAAAACAGCATAATTTCTTTGTTTAGCATCATAAGATAAATCTTTCCAAATACTCCTACCAGTCAAAAATATTGAAGGATTATAACAACCTATATATTCAAAATTTTTCTGATATTGTTGCACTTCTGAATTATCATTATAATTAACTCCTTCATTAAATCTTTTTGAGGCATTTTCATAAAATGTTCTTCTTGTAGCACAATCAAATAATTTAAATGTTTCTGTTTCTGTTGTTAGTCCTCCGTCTATATCTTGGTAATCATCATCCCAGTCAGTAGTATAATCTGATTTTTCTCTCCAGCATCTCATCGTTTTCTTTTTAGGTTCTGTATGTTTATCTAATTGTTGGCTTATTTGTTGAGCTATGGAAGAAGGAGATATAAAACCTTTATCTATTTCTATTTCTACTTCATTATGAAAAATTGAATATTCATAATTTGCCATATCACGAACAAAATTAACGCCGTTATGTTCTCTTCCTGAATTAGTGCCTGAATATTTTGAGTTTGGATTTCTTTTTAATATTGTATATCTTTTATTATCAATTGGAAAAGCATAATTAAAAACTGAATTATATGTAGATGTTTCTATCCCGTGTTGTTTTTCTTCTGTTTCTAAATTTTTATTATTACCATAAGCGGTATAATTTTCTATATATGTATTAGTATTGTATTTAAAATGTGGATATGGTAAAGTATAATTATATAATCCATCTTGATTTTTATAGAATTCTAAAAATAATGTTACTTTATTATCAAAAACATCATATTTTACTTTATCATAATTTTCAGTATCTTCATTATATTTATATATTTCTGATTCTCCGATTTTTTCATTTTTGAATTCTATAACATCGCCACCACTACCTAGAACGTTTAAACCTGCGTATTGAACCGATAATAATGCATTTTCGGGAATTGTTACGCCTCCGTCAATTCTATTAATCCATCTGTTATTATTAGCGTTTTTCTCGAAAGCGTGATCACAGGCACATTCAATAAAAATATAATCAGGTTGTTCGTTTGCCATTTTATATATTAATTATATATTATTTTTAAAAGATATAATTTTAAAAAAAGAATTTCCAAAGTGATGCAATTTTTTTGATTAAACTTTTTTCTAAAAAGTTTTTTTTAGTTGTATATTTCTTGGAATCTACCATCTTTAAGCAGTAGAGTTTTAGACATTTGAAGCCATACTAACTGATTAAGGTCGTGGTCTCCTGCTCCTGTAATATTCATATGAAGCTCAATACCTCTATTATTAATTCTCTGACCGCCTAAATTGTAAATAGTCATCCAGCGTTTCTGTCCTTCTAGTGAATCATCGGGGCTATGAAGTTCTAATATTTCGTGAGCCGTAAATTCATTACCGAGGGAGAAGTCGTATTCTCTACCAGTAATATTAAGAGGCATACCCTCAGCCGATATAGTATTTACATACTGTTCTACAGGGTTTTTAATATCAACAGGGAAAAGGAACTCATCATTAATTTTTAAGTTATAACTTACATCATCACGAGAGGCATCAGCTACTTCTGATTTATAACGATTAATTAATGAGTTGCTTCTGTCAGCAGTTAAATCAGTATGGCAGATTTTAACCATATTAACAGCCTTACCTGCACCGCCTAAATTACGAACAAGGGAAGGAGTATCATCATAATTTACATTTGTTTTAATTAATTGATTTTCAAAAAATGGAAGGGTCATAAATGAATTCTTTTCAGCAAAAGCGTTCATCGTGTCTGCCGAGTAATAGATATAATCGGCGATGAGTTTAGGGGAGTCTGTATCTAGAATAAATGTAGGAGTTGAAGCTTGATCTTTTGGAATACATAAACGATTAACATTCTTGTCTTCTAGGAACAGTTCAATAATTACAGGTTGTTCTATCATATACAGCGGAATCTGAGTAAATCGCAGACTCTTAAATAGAGTGGATAATTCAAGCACATATTCCGAATTTTCACGTAAATCTTGGTATTCATGAAGACTTACAGGGCATAAATTATCAGCACGAGAAGAAGTTCCCGAAGTGTCTAAAGTTAGAGCAAAATCACGCCCAATATTTAAAGCAGTTTCAGAGGGTCTTTCTGTTCCATCAGGAACTCCTGCATTTGTCATATTTGGAACTTTTGAGGATTTGTAAGCACTAACCATACCCGATTTAATTCCTTCTTTACGTAAAACTGTATCGTTAGGAATCATTAAATTTTCGTAAGCACTTAATACGTTGTATTGGTCGGTAGAGTCTAGAATAGCAGAACCAGCACGGAGAACACATTTTTTAACAATAGCATTAATTCCCGTAGTAATTGGGAAAAATGCTTTATGAGAATCACCGTCTAATTTCATTCTAAGGGAGATTTTAGAATTTGAATGAAGAATACCCTTTTTATCTAGAACAAAACGGATATAATCACTTCTTACTACGACAGGGTCTAAAATTGAAGTATCTACATTTTGGGATTCTTGGAAGTTTTTACAGTTAGGTTTTAAAAGGTCAGGCACTTCAGGAGCGTTGCATCTTTTAGGATCACTCACTAGAGGATTAAGAGCCTTAATTTCATTATTCATATTGGGAGGAACTGACATTATTTATTAAATAATAATATAATTTTTTTAAAGAATTTTATTTTATAAAAACTTTTTAGGAAAAAGTTTAATAAAAAGAAAAATTTAGTTGAGGACTTGGACTCCTACATCGTCAAAATTGAGAGTGTTTCTAGTATGCACGAACATATAAGCACTATTAGGGAAGTCTTCGGAGAGAGTGCTTGTAAATTGGACTGTAAAATTACCGCCAACCATATTAACGCCTTGGTCTGAATAATAGTCCATTCTTAAGCCAACACCATATATAAAATCACCTTTAACTTTATCGTGTTCGTCAGCGAATGACTGCTCTAAATTGGTGTTAATTGGAGAAACTCCACTATTACCAAGAGAGGCAAAATTACGAATAGCACTAATAAAGTTTCTTGTAATTTGACTATTAAATAGGGTTTGGTCTTCTGCTTCATCGTCTTCTATTGGATATTGAAGCTGAATTTTTACACCATTTTGCAAAAATTGGAGGTCTTTAATTACTGCGGGGTCAGTAGCACTATTCATAATTGGTAAATTACGAGTTCCTGATTTAGTATAATTATTGGTATTTTCAGAAGGACGGAATACAACCCAAGCACCGAGAGTTTGAGAAGTTCCAAGGTTAAAATTAAGAGTAGCAAAAGCACTATTAATTACCGAATAATAACTCTGAATAGAATTATAAACAAGAGTTCGGGGGACATTCTGAATTCCTGTCATCATACGCCCTGACAGATGAACGTCAGAAAGTTCATAATATGGAGCAGTTCCTGAATCAGCACGGAAAGCCTGAGATGGAGGGCATAAGTTAAGAGAAACAACTAAACCGTGAATAAGTGGAATCGGATTCTGTCCTAAAAATAAACCACAAGGCAACTGAATACTAAAAAACATAGTAGATTGAGCCTGACCTGTTCCATTAACTACAATATCCGAACCCTGACCCTGAGACATTACAGAACCACGCTGAACGTTGTCAGAAGTTAAAATCTGTTGTTCTGAACTAGTAACGGATAAATAAGAGCTTAAAAATGAATTGTAAAATTTAATTTCTTCTACAATCTGAGAATTAGATAGAAGACTAACAGAGAGTCTATCAAATAGAGAATAAACTCCTAAACGTTCATCTAAATTAGCAGTATTAGCACTAATAACTCCACCATTTGAAGCCTTACAGGTTAATTTTCCATTAAGTCTAATACTTGAACCCTGAACGGTTGCATTAGGGTTTTGGGCGAAAGTAAAATTAATGAGAGGGACGCCTTCAAATTTAATAACATTATTGCTTGGTTGGTTGCTAGGTAGTAAATTAAAATATTGAGACATTATTTATTAAATAATAATATATTATTTTTAAAGAATTTTATTTTATAAACAAACTTTTTAAGAAAAAGTTTAGACAAAAATAAAAGTTTAAAAGATTTTTTTGATAAAACTTTTTTCTAAAAAGTTTAGAAAATCACATTAACGCCTGAGGTTGTAATTTCAAAACGTCTTACATGAACCACCCACGCATTAATTAATTTGGCTTTGGAAGCCGAAGAGCCATAATTTACGTTTAGTTGGAAGTCTTTGCCTCTCGTGTCATAAATTTGCCCTTCTAATGCTAAAGCACGAGGAATTACACAATTAGTTTTAATATGTTCGAAAGAGTTGCTAGGAACTCCTCCCATAATTAAAGCCTTTTCTAATTCTATTAGATATTGACCGTTAAATATTTTATTAGCTTGGTCTGCTGTCTTATCAGTTTCTACGGGGCGGTCAGGTTGGAGTTTTGAATCATATATCCACTGATAATTTTCTAGATGATCCCAATTTCCACTAATTCCATTTCTTAGTCCAAATTGTTTAATATTAGTATCAATATCTGCCGATTGGTCTGTTACAGGAACAGCAAAAATAGCCTTAGCCATACTATTATTAAGATTAAAATGAACTGTTGCATTTTTATCTGATGATTGGATAGAATGACGATAATTCTGCGCACATAAGCAGTTATAGGCTACTTTTCCATTTTCTTTAAGAGCCTTCATCATTGCGTTCTGATATGCTGGAGTAGTTTCAATTTCTTCTACAATCATTTCAACATTAGAAACAGTATAAGAAGGTTTTTGAGTGCTGTCATCATAAGAAGTAGATTTAATATCAACACCACTATTAATATTTCCATCAGCATTAGCATAACTAGCAACAGTTAATTTAATGAATTTTTCACCTAAGACTTCTTCAACACCTATAGCCGATATAGTAGTTTTTCCAGTTAGTCCCGTAATTTGAATACGTTCTCCTACACAGAAAGGAGTTCTTCCAGCATCTAACATTTGATTATTAGCCCACGATAGAAAAACAGCAGTAGCAGGAGAGGATGCCGTAGGGAAGCCTGAGTATTTAGCACCAGTATTTACGTGAGACAATTTAGGAACATACGAAGTAGTAATAGCATTTCTAAAAAGTTTAAAAACTCTACGGTCAGGCGACAGGATAAATTCCCACCGCATACCACCAAGAAGGGCATTAGGAATAATAGTTTTAGAACTCATAAGCCCTGTTTTAAGTTTAAGGCACATACGAACTTTATTATATGTTGCCGTTCCAGTAGATGATTTTCTAAAATATGGGTTAAATTGAGTATTAGTAAAACGGTTTTCATCGTTTCCCGTCCAGCTTCTTTGGTCGGGGTTGTAAGCTACTACACCCTCAGTTAAACCATCTTTATTAATACGTGTATCAGTTTCTGAATATAGAGTATGGACGTTCGCCCAAGTGTAATAATTAGGATATTCTTCTAGAAGAATA
>Ga0208794_1000543_pt1 | contig 23528 bp, 38 predicted proteins | sample 32_taG_FD_184106 | JGI IMG/M metagenome (GOLD analysis project Ga0208794, IMG submission 184106) | Marine viral communities from the Gulf of Mexico - 32_GoM_OMZ_CsCl metaG (SPAdes) (version 2) | ecosystem: Environmental > Aquatic > Marine > Oceanic | place: Atlantic Ocean: Gulf of Mexico... | reverse complement strand
GCGTCAATCTGTGACCAGGGGCATCGCCGAAGCGATGGGGCAAACTCGAAAGCTAGGTTCTGCGTCGTCTCATCGTCGCAGTTTCTAAACTCTCGCTTGTGGTCATGCTCTGCCGCCTCTGGCCCCCTGCATCTTGAGCATTTCCATTTTAGAGAGGCATGGCCACTCGAAAAGAATCGAGCAGCCAGCTCTATTTTTTTCGGAGCCCCTCCGACAAAGTAGAGATTTCCGTTATTGCGTTGTAGAGCTCATCGATCAAAGACTGCTCCCCACGGTCCCAAAGCTCTGCGCCGTCAGCGATTGGCCGGTCTAGGATATCGGTGGCGCCGTCCAGTTTTACCACCCGCGCCTTGATAATCTTTTCAATCGCAGCCTCAGCCGCTTTCAAGCTTACCTTGCCATCCTTGCCAATGCTTGCCCGCTGGGCTGCTCGAAGCTCGCCGCCTGTCATCGGCGCAAGCTCCGCGCTCATCTGCTCTTCTTCGGGCTTGTCCCGATTATCATTCCACTTTGGAACGTATACCCTCACGTCCTCTGCGTTGTATGTCATTTTGGTTTCCTTGTTTATGTTACTGGTTCCATGCAAGCGTTAGCTCGTCGCTTCCGCTCGTTCCTAATGCTGTGAAAGGCAAGCTCAAAACCGCTTCCTCTGATTCTGGGATTTCAATCCCAGCGAAATCGATTTCAACATTGCTCATCGTTGCCACTACCTTGTAGCCCGTTGTGCTGCCCATGGTCACTACCAGGGCCACGCTCGAGAAAGTTGGGTCGTAATTGGTGGCGGTTGGGTCGGTGCCGTTGAATTGAACATATCGCTGGGCCAGTGATGCAATGAAGTCTTTTCTGGCTCGCACTGAGATGTTGCCCTTTACTGAACGAAAACCGGCCACGAAATCGGAAGTTCCTTTTTCAAAGGCTTCATCTGAAAGCGCCTTGATTCCGTTGGTGACGGTCACATCGAAAGAAGTCACCGGAAGTGATACGCTGTTAAGAATCAGGCTTCCGCTGATTCCGTTGACTGGATTCCCTGCGGTGGTTTCGGTGTATGTTGAAGGCGTAACCGCGTCGTCATTGCTCCAACTATGATTGGAATCAAGTGTTAGAGCGTCAGCGCCTGTCTTGGCTGTTATTGTTCTTTCGGCACTGTTCAGGCTGATAACAGAGCCCACCATAAAGCCAACACCTTCACCAGAGTGAACGGCCAGAGCCGTTGTTGAAGAGCCCACGCCATCGGCTGAACCTGTGCCGGTCAACGCATAGTTGAAGGCTCCGCCGCTGAAGCTGATTTTGGGCTCTTCTCCGCCGCTTGCTGAAATGCTCATCTCTTCCACGTAGGCGCCAAAGAGGTCTTCACGCAAAACGCCGTTGGCTGTTCGTGCGATTCGGCAAGTTGGCAGAGCGTTAGAATCTGAAAACTCGTAAGTCTTCGCAGTGCTGCCGCCGAAGCTGCCACCCATCGCCGCTTCGATAAACGGGTCAATGTCTGGCGCCGTTGTGCTGCCAGCTGGCAGCAGGTAGCTTTCGCAGCTCCAGCTGATTTCCTGCTTGCCCGTGATTCGCTCCATAACTGACCGGCTGGTGCGGCTGTCCATGCGGTCATTACGCGCGACGGTGAATTCCATAGAGCTGGATAGAACCTTGGCAGCATCGCTGCCAGCCAAGGCTTCTTGGCTGCTGGTTCCGTATGCACCGCCCGCGGTGCTTTCTTTCTTGCAGAAGAATCGCAGATTTCTTCCTAGTGCGTGGTCTGTACTTGCGCCCATAATCAGCTCTCCTCGTTTTGTGTCTCTTCAGCCTTTGCGGCTTTTTTCGCTTTTTTCTTAACGGCTTCGAATCGCTCAGATTTGAGCAGCTGCTTCGCGTCTGCGTCCGGCAAATCTAAAACGTCTCCGTTTTTCAGCAAGCTGTCACCGTACCTAATCGCCGCTAAATCATCGCCCACATATTTGATTTTCATTTTCTAACTCGCTGCCGTTGTTCGAATGTATTTTATCTGGGTCTGCATTACGAAGCTACCATCACCATAGGCATCAGGATCGCCTTCGTCCGTGTCTACGCTTACTGCCGTTGTGCTGATTGCGTTGGCGCCTCTGGTAGTGTCCACGTTTAAGACTGCAATCACATCATCGATAAGGTTGTTTATCTTTGTCTGACGCTCGCCCAGTGTATTGCCTGCGATATGTCCAATGACCGTGACGTTCATGGTGCTGTACATGTTGCCGCCTGGCTGGTGTTGGAAGCTTTCCGATGTTGGGACGTACCCAATAAAAGGCCGCTCGCCTGTCTTCACGTCGAAATAGCCACGCGCCAGAGCCTGGACGGTGGTCACGGTCGTTTTGTAGCCGTTGCCCGTGGTCACGCCCTCGAACGTTGTCTGGAGATTCTCAAGAATCAGCTTTCTAGTTGGCGTACCCATTTTAGCCCGCCTTGCCCATTGCGGTTACGACGGCGCCGCCGGTGATTTCGAGAATGGCTGGTGTGGCTTCGTCTATCGCTTCGGTGACGTAGTTCGTCGGTTTGATTGTTACCGATGCCATCAGCGTATATGCAAGCTGGCCCGTTCTCTTGTCCACCAAATAGCCGCGCAGTCTGCCTGGAGATATGGCCGGGTAAAACTTCAAAAGCGTCCGGCCTGGGTCAAACTCCCGAGGCGCTATCGGTGACCCGTTCTTAATGATGGGCCGATAATCCCGATTCGGTACAGCCAAAGCCTTCACGCGCTTAGGTCGAATCACGCCGCCGGTCTCATGAATGGCCGCGTAGGGTACAAGGTTGAAAACGTCTACCTTGAAAGCGTTTTCGCCCATCTTGATAGGCCCCACGGTCCAGCCTTTTTTCAGCGTGCCCTTGGGGTTCTTAAACAAGTTTTCGGAAGTGCTATCTTGCAAGACGTTTTGCAAAACTTGGCCAGCATGAGCAAGCTTTTGGCCCAGCTCTGCCCCAAGCGCATCGGTGAATTCTTCGGCAAACTTCGAGAACTCATTATCAATTTCTAGCTTGAACCCCTTCGCCATGACTCAGCTTCCATTATTCTTGAACTGGTCAATTCTAAACGGCGTCAGCGGTGCGTCAGAATCATCGCGGTTAGATTCTTTCTGAGAGATAGAGCCGCCACCGAAAAAGATTCCAGTGTCGCCCCTGGCTGCTTCGGCCCGAAGCTCTTTGAGTAGGTCACGATAGAACTGTGTCTTTTGAGAACGCGCGCCGCCCATACCCAGGGCGCTGCGGTCTATGTCGCGGGCAAATTGCGCAAGGATACCGTTGACGGCATCAATCGCGGCAAGTGTTGGGGTTGCCCGTGTTGCAAGAAGAGCGTCCAAGAGCTCGTTGCTCAAGAGCTGTTCGTTGGTGTCTGTGTCGCCTATTTTAAACCGCAACTTGTCGCGATCCGTGGCCAGTGCGTCACTGTATGACCAGCTCATGGTTCAACCCTCTTCCGGGGTCGCCCCCGTCCGCGCTTCTCTTGTTTTGGTTTCACTTGGTCGGCAAGAAGACGGTCGGGAACCTCAACGAGAGTTCCCGCCGTCATCATTCGCCGAAAGCCCGGCCAATCGCGGGCATCAGGAACGGGGGTCCATGCTTTGATGGTCCCGTCGTTTGTCCTAATGTCCCGCGTTGGAAAAATCATTTTAAGCTACGCACTCGTTGAAGAATACGCCCAAGTCAGCTCCGGTAACCTTGAAGTCAAACGCGCTCAAAGCTTCGATGCGCTCGGAGTGCATTGCTTCTTCGCGGTAACGTCGAGTGCGCAGTCCTTCGAACTGGTAAGCGCCGCTTACGCCGGTGAAGCTGAACATGTAACCAGCCGATGGGGTCATAAGACCCGGAGCATCTGGAACGTAGCAGAGAAGAGCGTCGTCCGCGTCAAACACTCGACCGTAGGAAGCTGTTCCGCTTTCTGGTCCGCTGTTCACGATTGGAGCCGCAACGATAACCTTGTCAACGCCGAAGATTGACGCCATCAAGTCAGTCGTCAGGATTCCGCGCTCGGAATACTTAACGCGGTCCAAGATGTCGTCTGAATCACGAAGTGTCGTGTATACGTCAGATCCTAGGACGAGAACGTTAGGCTTGCGCCCAGTCTTGGACTCAACCGCATCTTGCTGCGTTTGGATGTCTTTGATTGGGGTAGCACCCGAAGCACTCCAGAGAGTGGACGGGGTAATGTCGCTGCCGCTGGTGGAGCCAGTCCAAACACCGGTGGTGAATGCCGCCGCTGCAAAAACTTGATCACGCTTCAGAAGAAGCTGCTCAGTAACGTACTTGGTTGTGCTTGTAAGAATATCAAGACCGGCGTCAGCGTTAGCCGCTACCAAGTCATCGACGTTCATTGCAACGCCGTACTCTTCACAAGAGTAAGTACCAGTTGAAAGCTGGAAGTTTGCAGTCCGAGACCGTGAGCCTGGAGCTCGCAAACCTGCTTCACTTCGTAGGTACGCATCCTTGGAAAAGATATGATATTTATTGGAAAGGTGACTTACGTTGACCGAGGGGAATACCTGGCTGGCAATAAATCGATTTTGTTCTTGGGCGTAAGCAATGGAAACATTGCTCAACGCCTGGTCTACATGTACATCAGACGTAACTAAAGGCATGACTTAAAACTCCCTTATGCGGCGCGTGAGCCGGTTGGGTTAAGGAACATGCTCACGGTGTCGCCTGCTGATGCAGCTTCAAGAGCGTGGCCCATGGTGTAAACGGTGGTATCAGTTCCCGCGGTGATTGCGTCCGCTTGGCTATCTGCTGAGGTCCCGATAAGGTTTCCAGCTGCCAAAGTTCCATCCGCTGAAACTTTAGAAATTCCAAACAGACAAACGGTCGCAGCTTCGCCGCTTCCGGGCTTGTTCTGAAGAATGCCGATTGGAATGTCTGTGATAGCGGAGCACACGTTGACCGTGTTCGCCGCGCTTAACTTAACAAAGTAATATTGCTTGGCGCTGAGGTCTGCTCCGGCCTCGAACGTTGCGCAAATCTGTTGGCCTGCATATGCCATGTTACTTTCCTCCGGTGCGCTGCTCATTATATTCTTGATACAACGCTGGGTTGGTTTGGATTGCTTTAGCAATGGCTGCAGGCATTGTCAGCTTGCCACCACTGGTCTCAACTTCTGATTTCGCAATTTGCTGGATTTTTGCCCACGGGTCGCCCGCGTTCATTTCCGGCACGTTGCGGCCTGCTTCAACGAGAAGCGGCCCGCCCTGAAGTGCTGCGCTCGCAGCTTCCAAAGCTTTTTCAACACGTCCACCGAGCTCGGTGTCGCGTGCTTTAATATCAATCATCAAATCGACAACTTCCTCGAGGCTATGGCCTGGGATGTTGCAGAGCGTTGTTTCAGCCTTGGCCAGATACTCGCGGCGCGCTCGCTTGGCGATTTCTTCGCCCAGCTCTTTCTCGCGGTCTTCGAGTTTTTTGGCCAGCTCTTCGCTGCGCTTCCAGATTGCCTGCATGGCGTTCTGGGCTGACGCTGGAAGATCTCCAAGAGACTTCATCAGTTTTTCCTCTTCTGATTCGTCTGCCTTTTCGGCTTCCTCTTCCATCTTCTCCGCGGCCTCTTCCATTTCGGCTTTGTCCGCTTCTTCTTCTTCGCCAGATGCCGAACGCAGAGCCGCAAGGGCTTCGCCTACTGGCATCATATCGGAATAAGCTTCGAGAAGTTTCATTGCTGCCATCACCGCGTTTTTCGCGTCTTCTGGCATCTCTTCTTTTAGAATGCTTGTAAGCTTCTCAACGGCTTCGCTCTGCCCCTCAGCTTTAAGCACCTCTACCAGGATTTCATCCATTTGGTCGCTCCGTGATTTCATGATTGGAAATCGTTTTTTCATGTTTGCGCCCGCTTCAACGAGTGAGACCTCAAGAGTCTTAACGTCTTTAAGCGCAGTAATTCGACGCTTGCCCATGGCTTGCCTCGCTTTGTTTTTTGATTGTTTTCGCCCTGACTCGGGCTGGGTAGGTCAGATTCTCGACCTGTCCGAATTATTGCCCATTCTCAAGATTCGGTCAACCACTTATAAATTCAACCCTGGGCATCTCGCTTGCTTCGATGGGTTCCCGGGTTCCGAAGCCGCCGATGCTGAAGGCATTTAGCTCCCCGGCTTGAACCTTGGCCCAGTTTTCAGGGCTTAATTTTACGCCTAGAATCCAAGAGCCTGAATGCACGAAGTCATCGCCGAAGGGCTTTTTGTGCGCCTTGTGCTCTTCGCCATTTATCGCTTTTTTATAGTCTTCATCACTCGGATATTTTTCAACCCACGACTCAACTACCTGCGCTTCGGTGGCGCCGTTGTGGTCAAGTCCAATGGTCCGGCTTGAAATCATAAAATTGTGCGCCGTCTCTTCAATCTCTTTAGGGCTTACATAATCATCGTGAGCGTCAACGATATAGGGGTCTAAGACCACGCCGTAGACGATGCGCTTGGCTTTGTCTGCCTTGTAAATGTTCACGGCTTTCTTCGTTTGCTCCCGCTCGTACTGCCGAAGGATTTTTTCAGCCCATCGCCGCCCTGGGTCGCCGCCCCAGAGCAGATGCGCAACAAGGCCCGCCCCTGGGTAATCCTTGTCCCTGGGGTTCTTGTTGGCTGGTGCTTCCAGGTCTCTAGCGTGGCGGGTGAAGAAGTTCACCATGCGCTTGATTGTATCAATGGAAACGCGGCGCCCGTTTTTCAAATCACGAGCCCGCGCGACTCCCACCTCTGTACCGCCTCGCCCATGTTTGGCCCGAAGCATCAGCCCACGCGCCGCCGCGTCCTGGACGCCCAGCGGTGGCTGGTAGCTTTGCTGTTTTTCCAATAGCTGGCCGATGCGCTTGAATTTACGCGCGAGCTCTCCGCGCTTGTCGCCGCTCTTTCGAATGCTCCACGGGTGCGGCAAGCTGAAATCAGCGGCTTGGCCCAGTGCGAGCCTGGCAGCCTTACCAAGCGCCACAACGGCCAACGGTTCGGCGTCCTGGTGCTCTGCGAGCTCGCCCAAATCAATCACGTCCACGGCTGAACGCTCAAGCCCCAGCGGGTCCAGATACTGTTCCTTGAATACTCGGCCTTCAACGCCGCACAGGTGAAACTTGCGGACGCGGTCTAGGTTGCTCGGCTGGCTTACAACGAAGAGAAGCCGCTTTTCTTTCTTTGAAACCTTTTCGGGTTCCTCGCTTTTCTCGTATCGCGAACCAGTTCGAGCGGTGGCCGTTGCGGCTGCCAGCTCTTTGTTCCCGGTGCGCTCGAGAATTGCATTGTAAATTTTGTCCCACTCCGCGCCCTGCTCCACTGGTTCGGGCTGCGTCAACCTCTCGGGGTCGTGCTCATCAATGACCTCAAAAGCCACGTACTCGGCTGCGCCTTCGTGGGGGACGTAATCGCCGACCATAAGAACCGGCCCGCCTTCATATTCCATCCAGTGGTAGCCCTCTGGCGCTGCAATGTTAACCGTCTTCATTTTCTTCACCTTCCCCGAAAGCTTTAATGGATTCCTCGGTCATTGCTACGGCGTCCGGCTCTTCTTGCCGCGCTGTCATGGAATCCACTGCTGGCAAGTTTGCATATTCACGTACAAAGTCTTCGAGCTTATCGTCTGGCGTCAGGATGCCGGAGCCAACAAGCCCAGAAAGCGCCCCGGTCAACTCTGCGAGCTCTGGCGTCTCGATGTCATCATAGGAAAGCCTTGGGAAGTCTTTTTCTGCGAAGCCATTCAAGCGCATCAGTTTCGGGATTGCGTGGTTGTTAAACTCTGCGCTCATGCTGTCCAGGTACGTTCCAAGAGCCTGGGCAAACAATGAAGTTTTGGTGTCAGCCAGTGCATAAGAGCCCACCGACTCGGAGCCCAATAAGATGAACTCGCCAAGCATGCTCATTGCAATTCGCGACTCGTACCGCTTGATGATTTCGTTGACGTCAATGGGGCGCCGTCCGCCTGCGCTTAATAGCTTGAGCTTGTAGCCGCTCGGGGAACCGTCCGCCAACTGCTCGCTCGGAATAACCAGGCCCTCGTATTCATCGCGCCCAACTCGCTGAATCATGTTTTTCATTGCTGCCAGTACAGCCTTTTCGCTTGCGCTTGCGCTGCTTGCTAAGATTTGCAGCGGGACCTCGAGGACCGGAAGACCTGCTAGGTCCCTGCTGATACCTATGGCCTCGTAGGTGGCGATCTTCTTCTTGTAGTAATATGAGATATAGCACCCGCGCAGGATGCTGCGGCCTTCCGGGTTGTTCTTATGGGCATCCGCTCTGAAGAGTAGAAACTTATCCCGCGGGATATAGCGCATATTATAGTTCGGCGGTGGCTGCTGGTAGACACCAAGGATTGAACCGTCTTCGTTGTCGATGTCCCATTTCCAGACTGACTCTTGAGCTCGAATCGGAAAGCCTCGCCAACCGATACGATTGTCCGAGAACTTCGACTTGAACCGCTTATCTTCCTCGGTTGGTCCGCGTCTAATCTTGTAGGTGATTTCATTAACTGAATAGCCGAAGGTCAGAAAGCTCAGAATCTCGCTCAACGTGTCTGACCAGGTTTGCTCCATATCTTCGAACAGGCATTCAGAAACAAACTCCGCCGCCGCCTTTGCCTCTGGCGTATCGTCGGCCTCTCGAATCTCCCATCGGGTCTGACGAACCAGCGTCCGGATGGCGTAAAGGATGCCGGTTATCACCGGCTCGTTCAGGCTCATCTCTTTGAACACGCGCGCCGCTTTGTCGCCTTGTAGGTCAGGCAAAAACTCTTCGGAGATTTTGCCGTCCCACTGCTTGAGGCCACTGGCGCCGATAATATCAAGCGTCTCGTCTTTATTCTTTTCTTCTGCCATCTTGTCTATTCCTTTTGTGACTATAGCTCAGTCAGCTTGCTCGGAGTTATGCCCATCCGCCGTTCATATGCTCGAACTTGGGCTGGGGTTGGTGTTGCGATTCCGCATCTGCAATTTGCAGTGTGCTTGATTGGCCCGTTGGGGTCGCCGGGGTACATCATCTTTGTTCCATCGGGTAACTTGAAAGGCTCGCCCATTGGGGCAATTTCGCCCTTCATCTCCTGGTGTCCCCTGCCGCCGTCGCTTCGCTCAGGCATCCACATTTTATATTTTCGACCTGTTGCTTTGAGTGCTTCAAAGTTTCCGCGGTTTTGCGCCATGCCCATTTCAGTCCGAGCAATCAGCGAAGCCCGCGCGAAAACATCGCGGGTGATTCTTGGCCCACGCTCCAGAGGCTCGAGAATTCCCCGGCTTGGCTTCTGATTCGGCGCCAGCACTTCAGCCCCGTCGGCGTAGAAAGAAAATCGAATACGCCGCGCGAGCTCTGCTTGAGTGATACCAGGGTCTTCCGTTAGCCACTGGGCCATAAACTCGCGCATCTTGCTTCTGAACTCATCATCAACGTTCGTGAGCATCGCCGTTGCCTCGTTCTTCTTCTCGTTGAAATATTGCTGATAGAACGTCGGCGAAACTGTAAATTCAGGGTCTTCTCTTCGGCCTGCGTCTTCCACTTCGCGGATGCCGCTCACCGTCAAAAGCGTCGCCATCTGCTCAATGAATCTTTCGCGGTCTGCTGCGCTCTTTCGAACCACGCCCTTGACGCGCTTGATTTCTTCATCGACCAAGACCCGATAGTACCGGTCAAAGATGGCTTTGATTTTAGGCGCAAGGGCTTTGCTCCGCGCTTCAGCCTTGCGTGCGCCAGGTCCGCGCCGGGTTCTTCCCACGGGTGCGAACCGTCGCCGCGCTCTTGCCTTGCGTACCTCTGCTCTCATAGCCACGCACTCGCCACAAAGCCGTCATCAGGATTAATCGAGATGTCGAAGCTGGGCAGCATATCCAGCTCAGTACAAGCCCAAACAAAAGCGTCCAATCTGTCCGGTGATTTTTTGCTTAGGCCGGGGACGTAGTTTGTGAGCTGGTCTTCGAGCTCTGGCCAGATTCCGACGAAATGAATTTTCCCCTGTTCCGTCCGGCTGGCGATAGGCTCCGCGCGCGCGTGTTTCCCTCGAGATGCATGGACCAGTTTGACCGCTGCGTTTCTGTCAAGCTGGGCCGTTATGCTCTTCCAGGTCTCGCCGCCCTGGTTCGATTCGAAGACAACGCAATCGGCTTTGTGAAAGTGATACGCCTCGAGAGCTCGGCGGCATACAGCGTCCGGCGTGCCTCGCATCGAGATATCATCGAGAATAAACATGTGACCGTTATCGCCTAGACCTGCGACAACAATGCCCGATTCGTCCGCTTCGTCTGAGCTGGTCACCGCCGGGTCAACCGCCACAACTATCCGGCGCAGGGTCGGCGCCTCTTTTACCCGGTGCTTCTCGATATCGTCTCGCATAAACAGCGCGCCGGGTAGTTGGCTGAGTAGCTCACCATCTAGCTCTTGGCGCCCCAGGGTGCTGCCCTTGTATCGGTCATGAATCGCGCGGATAAAATCCCGGCTCAGGTTCTGCCGGTTGTCCATCGTGGCGCCGCGGGTCAGGTACGTGCGCGAGTCTTCGGCGATTCGGCGCAGCCTTGCCAGTGGCCTCGGTGTCGTCGTTACAACACAGCGCGGATCGTCGCCAAGTCGAAGCCCGAACTGGAGCTGATCCCACGTATCCCAGCGAGGCCACGCCGCCAGCTCATCGGCCCACGCGATATGATGCTGTGGTCCACGTAGCTGGTCGGGCTTATCGGCGCTGTACGTGCTGGCCATGCTTCCATTGGCCCAGGTAACACGCCGCTTACTTGGTTCGTATTCTGGGCGGTCGGCGCCACCGCAAGCCAGGATGCCAGACTGGCCTTCAACCATGACGTCCCGGGCATCGGCGGCGGTTCGTGCAACCAGGGCAATCCGGATGCCGGGTTTGGTCATCGCCATCATATGAACCCACTCGGCGCCGGTCCTGGTCTTGCCCCATCCGCGCCCCGATTGAATCAGCCAGATACGCCAGTCCCCATCAGGCTGCAGCTGTTCCGGCCTGGCCGTGAAGAGCCAGTCATTCTCGAGAGCTGCGATTTCTTCCGCGTCCAGCGAGTTAAGAAACGTCGTCCGGCTCTTCACTGGCAGCGAGGCGAGCCAGCTTGTCCAAGAGCCTTTCGCGGGCATCGGTGATTTCATGTTTTATCGGTCCCCCCTCTGGTCCGCTTATCTCCTGCTGTACCTTGAGCGTCATTCCCCTGCGCCGCTCGAGCTTCCACGCCGCCGCTTGCCAAGTGCCAGACATTGCAGCCTTTTCCACCATGGCCAGCCAGCGGTTCGTTGCTTCGCCTTCAACCTCTTTTATGCGCGCCAGAAATGCCGCGAACCGCTTGCTGGTTTCCAGTTGCGGATTCTCTTTCGCTCGTCTCTTCTCGTCGTGAAACCAGGTCTCCGAAAAGCCAGCGCAGCCGCAAGCATCCTTAATAGGGCAGCCCAGCCTGATGGCTTTTAGAAACTTATCTTGAGCCTCTTCCGTCAAAACCTTGCGCTTGCGCCCTGGCTTCTTCTTGGTCTTCGGCTTGGCCGGTGCCTTGGCTCTTGGTTTCTTAGCCATTGACCGCCCCCTGGAGCGTGCAGGTCGGACTTGCACCGCCCTCTTCTAGCTGGTCGCTAGATGCATCGCTATCTATGCTTTGCACGCCTAGGGGCTTGCCTCGATACATCGAAGCGCCTCGTTTTTTAATTTCACTGAACGGGATAACTGGAACGGTTAACCGTTCCCGTGCTGCCTTGTTTAAAAAGTAAACATATTTAAGCTGGTAGCCCTCAACCGGTTTGGCTCCCAGTATTTTGGCGTTTTTATTATATGACCAGGAGGAGGATACGTCTGGGCGGTTCTTTAATTCCCTGAGCATATACTTACCGGTCATGTTTATATTATTGATAACCCTGCCGCATGGCAGACGATAAAGGCTTTTATTTTTTGCAATCTGCACCAAATCAAACCCGCTCGCCCGGTAAATTGTGCCGTCTCCGCATTGCGTAGCATCAGCAAAAGAAACGATCCACTCTATTTTTGGATAGTGTTTTTTAATCATGCGCAAGGTTATTGATAAAGCCCTGGACTCACTGTTTCGCGGCAGCCATTCAGCCAATGCCATTCTGTTTAATTCAAGAAAACCATTCCACCGCGTTCCTGATACCAGTGGCATCATTTCTCTTTTTTTCATGCTGGGGCCAAACTGCATAGCGCCACCACACTGGCCGCCTAAGAATACGCCAAAATGGAGCTGGCTGTTCTGTGTCACCCTGCCGCTGTAATGAAGTCTTTTAATAATCCGCACCGCATCCTGTGACGATATGGGCCGAACTTGTATATCTTTGGCCCTCATTGATGCGCCCTAACAAAAAACTGGCAGATAAATGCCAAGGCGTTACCGTTTGAATTTTCATTGATTGCGCTTTGGCTGTGCCCCATATCCTTGGCAATGGACACCGCCGCATCCACGTCCTCGCATTGCTCATCGTGCAGGGTGAAAGTTTTCTGCTGATAAGGTGCCCTGTCGCCATCGGGCAGCACCGGCATCTCTGACGATTCAACATCGAATATCCCGCTGCCCTCTAATATTTTTGTGATTTCCTCATCACTAAACCCCGCCGCCTCAATAAGCGCCTCGTCTTCAATCTGAAGCGCGCTCAATTGTTTAGCCAGTGCTTCATCATCCCACTCGGCAAGCTCCGCCGTCCGGTTGTCTGCGATGGCGTACGCCGTAGCCTCGGCCCCTGCCAGCTCAGTGCGTACAATGTTAATGGCCTCCCATCCCAGAGCCCGCGCCGCCGTAAGCGTGCCATTGCCAGCAATCACAACGCCTTTTTCATCAACAACGATAGGTTTCTGCTGCCCAAACCTCTGCAGGCTGGCCTTGATTGCATCCAGGTTTTTGCCATCATGCGCCCGGACGTTCGCCGGGTCACATGAAAGCTCGGAAATATTGACTCTTTGGGTTTCCATCAAAGCACCTCTATAATCGGTTGACGAGCTCGGTCTTTCCACACCCACACCTCGCGGCTGCAATTGTCCGGCGCCACAAAAGAGTTCAGCGTCTCCATCTCAACCGAACCAGGCCGCCGATTAGCTTTAACTTGAACCAGCCTTACCCCAGCCGGTCCAATAGCGATAACATCCCACTCACCCAAGCTTGCCGCACTGCGGCAACACTTATAGCCCGCCGCCTCCAAAACTCTCATAGTTTTGTGCTCCAGCCGGGTCCCTTTGGCTTTCGTGTTGATGCGTTTCTTCTTCGGCTCGGCCATTTTTGCCCCCTGTCCGCATTATAGGCAAATCCAAAAAAAGAACAACCAAACCCGAAAAAGTACGTTTCTTCTGCACTGCGTTAAACAGGTACAAAAATGGTCCCATATTGCTCTCATCTCTGACGCGGTGCGCAAATACGCCCAATTCGCCGGTACCCTCCGCGGCGTATTTTTTGATAACAAAGAAAACGCAACATCCTTGTTTTTATTAATATATTTATTACTCTTTATGTATTACTTCCTAATTATGGGATTATGGACAGGGGTACCCCCCTTCTCTGAAAATCGAAGCAAAAAAGAAAGGGTATAGGGGGGTCTGGGCACAATTCAAAACAGTGCTCAAGTGCTTGATATTATTGCAATCAATACGCCGCGGCGTATTTGCCCAGATTGGGCAGATTTAAGGATTTTTGATTTTAAGAAGTGCGCTCGGTTCTCTTAGAGCTCTGCAATTTTATCAGCTTTTCGGGGTCGTGTCACATCAGTTGTCGTGCCTGGTATCGTCGGGCATCAGGGTAAGTATGAGCTCAAGATATGCCTCATAAAGTGATTCATTGATGGGTTCGCCGGTCGGCTCATCACACTCTGGGCAGAAAATGGGCCCACGCCACACGCAATCACAGGCGGCGCAGGCCCTCAAGGTTTTATCTTTGATCACTCTGAAAACTCCCCATTCTCGTCGGGTACGTCGCAGAGCCCCCACATCTGGCACCCACGTTCTGAAGGGTCAGACGGTAAAAACAATTCAAGGCCGTATTGGTGACCGCCTCTTTCTGTTTTTGCCCATTTGGCCACTTTATCGATTGGCCAACATTCTCCCGTTCCGCCGGTCTTTGCCTGGAAGAATGCGGGCTTTTTAAATCCAAGGCTTTCAAATGTTTCGCCTTTTTTCTTGTATCTTTCTTCAGCTATTTCAGAGACTTTTTCCTCTAGCTGCCTAATTTGAACCAGACGCCCTGGGTCAGTTTCTACCATGGCCCTGATCTCGCTTTTTTTGCTCATGATACAAGGCCAGCAGCCGACGCGCTCGGCGGGGTACTTGTCTTTCAGGTATAGAGGGCATGGGCGCAGGTCGTGGCGTTTGTGAATATCCACCACGTCTTGAACAACCCAGGAGATCAGGGGGCGCCAGGTGTCGCAGACATTTGCCCCGAATATGCTCCCCGGTTCCCAGAGATCCATCTTGCTGCGCGCCACGCTCTCGGCGGCCCTTATGCCTATCGCATTGACTGGCAGCGGGTCGTTCCCCACTGATTTGATAAACGCCTTGATGGGATCTGTCTTTAGGATGCGTGTACAAAATCGCATGCGGCGGCTGGGAAAAGCCCCTTCTCCTGCCACCATGTCCATCATCCCGTTTGGGTATTTTTCGCTGACGACTCTATGGAACTTATCGCCCAGCAAAGGCTTGACCGTTTTCTCTATATATTCGTAGAGCACAGGGTGTTCCCATCCTGTATCGGCGTAAACGTAATAAACAGGATTTGTTTCTTCAAACCCGTTTTCTTTCAGCCATAGCGCCATGGCAATTGAATCTTTACCGCCGGACACCGACGCAATAATTGGCCGCCCGCTGTCTTTAATCTTCTTGTTTGTTTCAGCTATTAAATCACTCATCAGAAACCCCTATATTTCTTCTTCAATTGCAACGAACGCGCGGCGCTTTCTGCCCGCCCCCCGATGCTCAATTTCTACCAGTGCAATTTCGCCAGCATCAACCAGGGCCCTCACGGCCTCGGCGTGCTCTTTCGGCTTCAAGTTTCTAAACCGCTTTTTCAAGTCCCGGTCAGTCATGCCCCGCTCACCTGCTGCCGTAATAGCTTCGAGCATCGCCTGACGCCTTGCGCCAAACTCGCTCCCGGTCATCTGGGTCCCAACGGCTTCAACAAGCCCATTAAATGCATGGCCAGAATAAACCACCGCCCACTCCATGGCCTCGCGGTCAATCCGCGGCGATTGCTTCGAACAAGCCACAATGGCAGCCAAGCGCATTGCGATTTCTACAGAGCGAGCCAGCAAAACATCCATGCCGCTATTGGAAAGCCTGCGGCGCCTCTTCACGGTCTCGGCCTCGAAAGCATCCAGCACTTCATAGGCCGCCGGGGTGAACTCAAGCTCAACGGTCTTCGGCGCCACGTCGTGAACTTCAACCCCGGCCAAATTACCACCGCCCGCATCCCGCATGGATTGAGCCCACCGAACAACGCCAGCCGGTGGCGCCGCTTTAGCTTGTCCACGCTTACGAGCTCCACACTCCGCGTCACTGTTGACCACAAGAAACCGGCCAAGCATCCCCGCTTCGATATCGGCCTCGCCTATGGCGCTGTAGAACTGCTTCGGCGTGGTCATCGAGTACAGCGTGATAGCTGGCCGCGTCACCTTGAGCCGCTCAACGTCGCCCCTCTGCTTTTCTGTCAGACCCATCGAAGAGTATGCGCGCGGTCTAAGCGTACCATCGAGCCGCCCAAAAGCCTCGACAAGAGTCGTCACCGCTTCTTGGAGCTGGCTATTCCCCGACGCGCTGCACGCCTGAAGATACTTCCCGAACTCGTCAATCACGGTGATGTGCGTTGGACGATCCCGAAGCTCTGAATATACCGCGCCCGGTGACGTGTAACCGCTGCCGCCTATCAGGTCATCGAGACCCGCCGCGTCAAGAATTTTCTCAATGGCCTTTTTGCCGTATTCTTTGCCGGTGCCACTCTTGGCCACGGTTAGGAAATAAAGGCTTGTAAAGTTTGATTCCGTTGTCACGTACTTGCGGCCAAGGACGACCGAGCCCAGAGCCAGCGCAGACTGTACCGCCATCTCCACATGTGGCGCCGGTGCCGTCTCCATATACCATCTGACAAAATCGCCCAGGATGCCCGGTATGGTGTGAAGCTTCGCCGGTAGTGTACTGATAACAGTCTTGGGCTTTTTGATGCGTATGGGCTCGCTGGTAGGCTCTATGGGCTTATCTTCTGGATGGTTTCGCTGGTGGCTCTTGAATACTGAAACCGCTGTTTTGTGCAGCTCCCTGGCCTCCAGCGGGACCGGGTTTCTTTCATTCCAGTCCGAAACTTTCTTGAAAGCCCGATTGAAATCATCACCCTCGTGGATGAACTGCCCAACGAGTGAGGCCGCCGCATTGTTGCGCCCTTGGTTCTCACCCACTGGCCGCCCGTCGTGCGGTATCTTAACCGCCGATACGTCAAAGATATTCCCAGGTTGCCCTCCCGGCGGGAAGACCGTCCCAACCGGCCCACTCGTCCCGATTGCCCGCATGAGTTCAAAAATCACATCAGGGGAGCGGTAAGCTAAATCCTCGAAATCATCGATGCCATCGAAGACAACTAAATCATAAACAGCCCGTTCAACGCCGTAGCCTTTAAGCTTCAAATCTCTGTCAGCGGTCCTGACGCTCCCCGGCGCCACCACATAAGAGCCCTTGGAGCTGTCACCGCTTGGACTGCAGAAGATATCCACACCGCCCATGATACGAGATGGAATCTTCGCCCCTGGGTCGGTCCTGAAGTAGAGATGCCGCCCGCGCGGCGTCTGTACTTCGAAGTTGCTATGGCCAACGATTCCCCTGATTAAAGGCTCTTTCTCTGGCTTATCGATATCCACCACAACCAGGCCGCGCCCTGTTCTTATACCCAGGTTAAACGCCGGAGCCTCGCCGTCAATCGCTTCCAGCTCTTCAGCTGTTACCGTGTTGCCGGTGCTGAATAAATTCCAGCCTTCTGTTTTTACTGCATTTGTTCCGCGCTCGCCGCGCAGTAAGCGCCCATTGAATATTTCGGCCAAACTGGACCAGTCCGCCGCCGTAAATCCCGCCATCATCTCAACCCCCTCTTTGAATTATTTCCTGGCCTCTTCCAGTGCATCAAGGCCCATAATTATTGCAAGACGCACAACGTCAGCCCGCCCGGCTTGTCCGCTTGGAAAGCGCCGAACGTCCTTACTTAAATCCTCGGCCACTCTATCGGCCCGCTCTAAAATTTCTGTGGAAATTTTAATTCCATAAACTGTACTTTCTGACATAAAAAAACTCCCTTGTTTATGTTTTCTTTGTTTTATCATTAAAAAGTATTTGACGGCAAGCGCAAACTATGGGCATAATCAGAGAGTAGGCAATGACGCCGCAACGAACGAAAGAAAGAATGATGATCAGAGAGCGACACACACAAGAGAAAAAACACACCATCCACAACTGCCCAGGCAAGCGCGGATATGCACGCAGCACTTTCGACCGCCTTATCTCTTCAATTGAAATCACGGACGACTTATCCGAGTTGGACCCAAGCAGCGTAAGGGGCATTCAGACCAAGCCTGTGGCCCGTGGGTTCTTTAAACTCAACGGCAAAAAGGCAAGCGCCGTGCTTGTGGCTACAATTGCCCGGGACGAACAAGGCTTATGCGTTCTTTGTGATTGGCGATTCAATGACTGGGCCTAATATGGCCAACCACCAACAAACAAACGAAAGAAAGAACGATGAGAGAAGAAATTCAAATCAGGGCAGAGTTTGTGCATGACGATGGAACAGGAAGCCCCGGCTTCGATTGTTGGATCGGCGACGAAAGCCGCACCATCAGCATCGACGATGCCATCTGTCAAAATGAATTCAGTGCCGTCAAAGACATTTCAGGATATGATCGCCACGGCGCAAGCCTGTGGACGGCAGTTCATCGCGAAATGGCCCGCATGACAGACTTTTTAGCCCTTCGCGCCGAAAACCATGCACTAAAAAAACAACTCGACCACGAACGCCGCGAGCGAGAAGCCGCGCAACGCACGATTGCAAGACTCGGCGGGGGTGAGTAATGACGCTCGACAAGTACCGAATCGACTGGGCTTGCAATCACGTCTACGAGTACCGCCCAGAGCACAACACTTATTACTTTATAGGTGATTTCTACAGCTATGGAATCACGCACGAAGACAGCAACGCGCAAGCGATTGCGAAGATTGAAAACAAAAAACAAGGGGGTTTCTGATGGCCTTGATGGCTTATAAAATGCGCCGCTCTGGCGGCAAGGTTGAAGTTTATCATCGAACGCATGGATGGGTTGAGGCTTTAAGCATCAAGCCTGACACAGTCAAAATCAAACGATACGATGCGCGAGATGGTGGCTTCATCATACACAACGAATCACACGAAAATTTCAGATTGACCGGCGAAGCTTGAACCCTTCGGCCTAGTCGGTCAAGCCTCGGCGGGTCGCGCAATCCCGCCGGGGCACCAACACATTGCGCAGGGGTATAACATGATTGATGAATACGACGGCGGCAGCATCTGGAAGCTGCTTGATAACGGTAAATGGGAAATCCAGAGAACCTACAACGCGCCGGGGCTGCGCTATTTTGAAATGCCAGAAATGCCCGGTGAAATTAAAGTAGAAGCCAATGGCTCAAAAGTCGCTTGGTTTCCGCAATACCACAACCCAAACAGAGACGAGCTAAAGATATGAAGATAACAAAGACAAACGACCTCGGCGGTCACTTTCTCAAAATGGTAATTTATGGCGAAGCTGGCGCAGGTAAGACGCGGCTCGCTGCAACAACCGGCGCCCCTACGGTCGTCATTAGTGCAGAGGGCGGCCTTCTCTCTCTGCGTGACCACGATATCACAGCGATTGAAGTTAAGAGCATCGCCGATATCCAAGAAGCGTATAAATGGGCGGTGGGTTCCAAGGAAGCTCAGGGCATCCAATGGGTATGCCTGGATTCAATCTCTGAAATCGCGGAAGTCTCACTGGCTCACGAGAAAGCAGAGAACAAAAACACGATGCGCGCTTATGGCCAAATGGCGGACCAAATGACCAGTTTGATTCGCGCGTTTCGAGACCTGCCAGAGCGGCACGTTTACATGACCGCGAAGCAGGAACGAACCCAGCTAGACGATGGCTCTATGATTTTTGGCCCATCGATGCCGGGTAAGAACCTGACCCAGGGCTTGGCCTACTTTTTCGATGAAGTCTTCGCTCTCCGTGTTCACACTGACGAAGAGGGCAATATCCAGCGATGGCTTCAGACGAACGCCAACGGCACGCACACCGCGAAAGACAGAAGCGGCGCGCTTGAACTTTTTGAACCCTGCGACTTGTCGCAAATTAAAACCAAAATCCTAGGAGAATAAACAAGATGGCAAACTTATCTCACATCAACATCGATAACGTAGACATTGGACCGGACGCGGGAACAGGGTACGGCCTGCTGCCTGAGGGCAAGTATCTCGCGAAAGTCACAGAATCAAAAGTGCAGCCTACGCGCTCGGGCAATGGCCAGATTCTTGAGCTCACTTGGCAGATTCAGAGCGGCCCACATGAGCGGCGCCTCATCTGGGACAAAATCACCATTGTTCACAGCAGCGAGCAGGCACAAGAGATTGGGCGCAAGCAGTGGAAGAAAGCACTGCGCGCCGCCGGTATTGACCATAGCCCACAAGACTCCAGCGAAATTCACGGTAAACTGGTTCGGATTCAAGTTAAGACGAAGCCAGCAAGCAACGGATACGAGGCTTCAAACGCCGTCGCAGCCTACTACCCGGCACCGAAGCAGGCAGACATGGGCCAGCCAGCTCAAGCACCGATAGCGGGTGAACCGCAAGCGGCGCCACCATGGGGCGGAAATCAGGGACAGGGAACGGTTCCGTTTTAAACAATCAAACCAGGGGCTGGCGGGAGTGATTCGCACCCGCCAGCCGGGGGTATTTCTGATGGCAAAACTTCCGAAGATGCAATCGCCAACAATAGCAGAGATTTATCATCAAATTCGCCGCGCCGCCAGCCCGTGGCAACGTGACCACTTGGGCTGTTCTGGGCTTGGTGACGATTGTGAAAGAAAGATTTGGTATAACTGGCGCTGGTGGCGTCCGCCGGAGTTCGATGGCCGGATTCTTCGACTATTTCGCCGCGGTGAGATTGAAGAGACCTGGCTGATTTCAGACTTGCGCTCTGCTGGCGTTGAAGTCAGCGAGGGGCCAGAGATTGGCAAACAATGGCGCGCCAGTGCCCTAGGTGGCCACCTGGGCGGTTCCATGGACTCGGCCCTACTTGGGCTTAAGGAGGCCCCAAAAACGTGGCATTGTGCCGAATTCAAGACGCATAACCGGAAAAGCTTTGACGACTTAGAGAAGAAGCGAGTCAGGAAAGCGAAGCCGATGCACTTCGCGCAGATGCAGCTGTACTGTCACTTGTTCGGCTTGAGCCGCTGGGCCTATTTCGCGGTGTGTAAAGACTCGGACCGGATTTATTTTGAGCGGGGCGAGTATGACAAATACTTTGCTGGGGAACTCATGGAAAAAGCCCGGCGAATCATTGAATCGTCGGAGCCACCGGCTAAAATTTCAGAGCGGGAAGATTACTATCAGTGCCGCTGGTGTCACCACCGCGAAGCTTGCCAAGCCGAAATCATCGGCCCGGTTCAAACTTGCCGAAGCTGCAAACACGGCAAGCCAGTGATTGAGGGGAGGGGAGGGCAATGGGTTTGTAACTTGAGCGGTGCGCCGCTTGGTGGGGAAGAGCAGCGAAAGGGCTGCGCAAAATATGAACAAATCGGCAGCCGGTCGCTGCCTGTATTTGGGGGATAATTAAAATGGGAATTGTAATTCTATATGGGTTCGGCGTGATTGCGCTGGGTCTGATTTGTTCGGTGCTCTACGAGAAGCGCCAAAGCCGGAAGCTGATTGACCGCTTGCGTTCTGAAGTGCTGAATCATCAGCGCAAAAACGCAATGACGGAATACCATGAACCGGGAAGCTGGCGGCGGTGATGTTTAAAAAAACAAGTTACTGCCAAGGCTGCATCCGGACGGATGTCACATTGAAACTTACTAAGGCCGACGGGAAACCATACTGGCTTTGTGAAAAGTGTCTAAATCCTTTGCCTCGTAAAGCATACGAGCTGGGTCGGGCCCATAGTCGCAAAAACTGGCCCGGGGATGAAGAAGAAACCAAAAAGGCCAAGTGAGGCCAAAAAAATAAGGGGTATTTGATGAGAGATATTATGGACCGGCGCCCCAGTGCGCCCAGACAAGAAAACCAAAACGACGGCTGGTGGTTCAAGGGCCTGCTCTTCGTCGCAGCCGTAGCCATGACCGTGGCTCACTTTGGTCTTCAACGAAGCTTTGCACTTGAGCGTGCTGCCGTTGGTGAAAGGAACAAAACGCTTGCGGAACTGGTCCAGCAAACGAAGCGGCTCGATAAGCTCAGGAAAGAAGATTCTGAGAAGATGAGGGCTCAGGAGCTGGAACGTTTTGTAGATTACTCAGACGAAGACCGGGCCGGGCTGGCTGCAATCATCGAGGGGGGTGAGTGATGGGAAAGCGAAAGAAGATTGAAAAGACGCCGGAGCAAATTGACTTGGAGAACGTCCAGAGACTGATGGAGGAAATCCGCATGACGTGTATGGGATTTGCAGACTGCGGCGGTCAACTTCAGGGCAAGAGCTGGACGAACGATTGCGATAAGCTCAAAGCGGTCTCGGCTATCTACGAGGAGGCTGTTCATTCTCTGCGCGCGGTCTATCGCCGCGTGAGTGAGGCCGAAGAGATATTGGAAGCAGAAGCAGCGGCCACGATGCCAGCTCCGCGCCCCAAGGGGTTTCTGCGCCTGCTGGGAGGTGGTGGCCGTGCTTAAAACTCTGTTCATTGTTTTGGCTTGGTGGGCTGTCTTTGTTGCGTCTCTTTCTCTTGTTGTCGTCAGGCTTTACGAAAGAGGGATTCACCCCGGCCTTCTAGCTGCCGGGTGCGTCGTGGTTTCATTGTCTCTGTTCTACCGCATCAGAAGAATTTCGAAGAAGAGCGAGATTCATACGGGCTTGTTCGGCAAGCAATACGATAAGCCCGTCCCGTCCATCATGTGGGATCAGCAGTACCAGTATTTCAGTGACTTGTGGGAAGAAAAGGTGGCCGAAGGCATGGAGCCAAGAGAGGCTGCGGATTATGCTGCGGAAAGGTCTTGCACGATTTACGCTTCAAAATATGGCCTCAAAGAAAAGCCATTTAGGGGGAAACAATGATGGGAAGTTTCTTGGGCTGGACGCTTGGACTCTTCGGCGCTGTCGGCGTCGCCATGTTAGTCCGCGAAGCATATGAAAAATATGCCCGCGAAAACTTGCGGCGAAAGATAGAGAAAGCCTATAACGATTAAACACCGGCCCCGCTCGCAAGAATGTGGAATATTGCGAATCCCTCAAACAGATTCAAAATTTTCAAGACTTAGAGTGGGGCCATTTTAAACAATCGCGCAGACGTATCCGCCGCATATGAAGTATTGAGCCAGACTCAACGCGGCCAGCTGTATTTGGACCATCTCGCCATTCCTCCGCCTTGCTCGCCTCTGGTGTCGAGGTGAACCCAGCCATTGTACAAACCAAGGCCATAGGCCACACCCCGGCGCCTCGCCACGTTCTCAAGCTCCACGTATAGCCGGAGAATATGTTCTCCGTGGCGTTTGGTGCTTTCTGAATAAGTAACGTCCGCCGCATATCCAACACCGCCACGGGGCAAATGCCAGCTCTTGGAGGCGCCGCCTACTGCTTGATTGTGAGACTCACAGCGCAAACCACTGGAGATTCGAAGCGGTACGCCAAGAGCCTTGCGGGTCTCGTCTAAGATGCTGACCAAGAGCTGGCTTGGGTTTGATAGATTGCAGCAAGGGCAAGCAAACTCTGAAGCGTTGAAGTATTGGCCGACTCTGCCCATCACCATTGCACCTTCAGCCCGGTCATCGCTTGCCAATTCCTAGACGTGTCCACGCTGCCGCTGGCAAATAGAGACACGCTTTCATTGATTCGAGTGTTAAGAGCAGCATCAAGCTTGCCAACATCATTGATAATGCCAGCGCCAAGCGTAAAGAGTCCCGAACCCGCCGCCATTTTGGAAGCCTGATTTGCCCCAGCGAGAGCCGCATTGATTAGCTCTCGGGGCCCTGCTTTTTTGCGAGCTCACGCGCCGCTTGAACCTGGGCGGCCCCGATGGCTTCTTTGCCTTTGACCATACTGCGGCCCATTGTGTAGCTGCCACCGCATACCGCAGCAAGAATGCCGCCGATGATTTGAGTCCATTGGTTGCCTTCAATGCTGGCAAGCACCACACCGCCAATCATGCCGATTAACGTGATAATCATCTCACTCGTTTTGATTCCCGGCTTCATTGTTCCCCCCTGACTGCTAAAGCCTGCGCCCTTCCGCGCTCTTCAGCTTCCTTGAGCCTCACGTCTTCAAGTAACTTGAAAACATTCGCTCCGGTTTCAGTTGTCACCCTGTTCATATTATCTGAAAGCGTTTCAACCTTGGTGACTTTTGTGTGCACGTCATCAATCTTGTCATTGATGCGCTCAAGCGTTTGACCAGTTGCGGCGAGACATT
>Ga0208794_1000541_pt1 | contig 23557 bp, 21 predicted proteins | sample 32_taG_FD_184106 | JGI IMG/M metagenome (GOLD analysis project Ga0208794, IMG submission 184106) | Marine viral communities from the Gulf of Mexico - 32_GoM_OMZ_CsCl metaG (SPAdes) (version 2) | ecosystem: Environmental > Aquatic > Marine > Oceanic | place: Atlantic Ocean: Gulf of Mexico... | reverse complement strand
AACCAAACAACTGCGCCCTATCGTCCGGCGCGCCGCCTCGTCCCCTTCGGAATTTCGTCACCAGCGCTGCATCTCTGCGCCGCCGGTGAGGGGCTATCTAGGGAAAGGTTCCAAAGGGCGCAAGCGGGAAATCGAAGTTTTTCGCATCACTCACGAGATCGACATGATGTTGTGAGGAGCAGGGCTATTTATGCTGGGCAATGACGGCCGCGCCGCCATGCTCGGCAACAATCGAAACCAGCCCCTGCCCTCCCCAAACTCAGGCCCGGACGGTTCGATCCGCGAAGAATCTCGCCCAGCGTATCCGCGCGGCCAGCAAGCCCAGGATTAGCCCCAGATAGACCAGCGGCTCGATCTGGAAGCCCTTGGCCAGCCAGATGTAGTGCACCGCCCCGAGAATCGCGATGCCGTAGACCAGCTGGTGCAGCCGCCGCCAGCTCCGCCCCAGGCGGCGGATCGACAAGTTGTTGGAGGTCAGCGCCAGCGGGATCAGCCCGAGAAATGCGATCATCCCGACCGTCACATAGGGGCGCTTGAGGATGTCGGCCCAGACCCGGCCGAAGCTCTGCACGTCGAGCAATGCCCAGACGAGGAAATGCGCCAGCACGAAGAAGAAGGTCAGCAGCCCGATCGCGCGGCGGAACTTCAGCAGGCTGACCCGGGTGTATCTCAGCAGCGGCGTGACGGCGAGGCCGGCCACCAGCAGCTTGAGCGCGGTGTCGCCATACTCGCGCTCAAGCGCGTTGATCGGCTCGACGCCCAGGCGCCCGGTCAGAGCTTGCCAGAACAGGAAAGCGGCCCAGAGCGCCCCCAACACATAGAGCGGCCAGGCGGGCACGCGGCGCAGCGCACCGTTGATCTTCTGCGCCGTGGTGAGGGGGCGGGCCATCAGAACTGCGCCGCGAGATCCATGCCCTCGTAGAGGGAGGCGACCTCGTCATAGCCGTTATACATCAAGGTGTCCTGCCGGGAGGAGAACAGCCCCCCGCCGATCCGCCGCTCGGTGGCCTGACTCCAGCGCGGATGGTCCACGGTGGGGTTCACATTGGCATAGAAGCCGTACTCGTTCGGCGCGAGCCGGTTCCAGGTGGTCGGCGGCTCGTCCTCGACGAGGCTGATCCGGACGATCGACTTGATCGACTTGAAGCCATATTTCCACGGCACCACCAGACGGATCGGCGCGCCGTTCTGATTGGGCATCGGCTGGTCGTAGAGGCCGGTCGCCATGATGGTAAGCGGGTGCATCGCCTCGTCGAGCCGCAGCCCTTCCACATAGGGGAAGTCGAGCACGCCGCGACGGACGCCGGGCATGTTCTCGGGCTGCACCGCGGTCTCGAAGGCGACGTAGCGCGCGTTCGACTGCACGCCGGCCCGGTCGAGAATGTCCTTGAGCTCGATCCCCTGCCACGGCACCACCATCGACCAGGCCTCGACGCAGCGCAGACGGTAGATCCGCTCCTCGACCGTCAGACCGTCGATCAGTTCGGCCAAGGGATAGGTGCCGGGATTGTCGACCAGCCCGTCCACCGTCACCGTCCAGTCGGAGGTGTCGAGCGCCTCCGCATTCTTGGCCGGGTCGGTCTTGCCGGTGCCGAACTCGTAGTAATTGTTGTAGCTGGTGATCTCCTCGAAGGAGTTGGGCTCAGGCGTGTCTTGCGCGGCAGCCTGGCCGCCGAGACCCGCCAGGCCCAGTGCACCGCCGGCCTGAATGATCTGGCGACGGTTCATGAACAGACCACGCGGGGTGACGTCGGTTCGGGTCAGATCATTCGTCCAGCGATGGGCCATGCGTGTCTCCTTGCGTACGTGCCTGATTTAGACACGTTAGCCGGGGACACCATGTTTCAGGCGTCACGATGCGTTGACGCTCTGTAACCTGTACCGGCCCCGGCGGATCTCTCCGCCGGGGCCGGTACGTTCTTGCGTGTCGCTACGTGCGTTCAGTGCAACACCGCGCCCTCGGGCTTGGGCCGGTTGCTGCCCGAGACCCGGTCGCCGACGATCAGCCCGTCGGCCCCGGCGCTGACATGCACCTCCTGGCCGTCACGAATGTCGCCGGCGAGGATCATCTCGGCAAGCTGGTCCTGCAGCGCCCGCTGGATCACCCGCTTGAGCGGGCGCGCCCCGAAGACCGGGTCGTAGCCCTCGTCGGCCAGCCACTTCTTGGCAGGATCGTCGAGCAGCAGCGCGATGTTGCGGTTGGCCAGACGCTTCTCTAGCCGCGCGAGCTGGATCTCGACGATGCCAGCCATGTCGTCGCGCCCGAGCCGGTCGAAGATGATTGTCTCGTCGAGGCGGTTGAGGAACTCGGGCCGGAAATGCGCCCGCACCGCATCCATCACGTCGCGCTTGGCACGTCCCGCATCGGCGCCGTCGGGCAGCTGGCTCAGCGCCTGCGCGCCGAGGTTGGAGGTCAGCACGATCAGCGTCTGCTTGAAGTCGACCGTCCGGCCCTGACCGTCGGTGAGCACACCGTCATCGAGCACCTGCAACAGCACGTTGAACACGTCCGGATGCGCCTTCTCGACCTCGTCGAAGAGGATCACCTGGTAGGGCCGGCGCCGCACCGCTTCGGTCAGCACGCCACCCTCGTCATAGCCGACATAGCCCGGAGGCGCGCCGATCAGACGGGCGACCGCGTGCTTTTCCATGAACTCCGACATGTCGATGCGCACCATCGCCTGATCGTCATCGAAGAGATACTCGGCCACGGCCTTGGTGAGCTCGGTTTTGCCGACACCGGTCGGCCCGAGGAACAAGAACGAGCCCAAAGGACGGTTCTCGTCGTTGAGCCCTGCCCGCGCGCGCCGCACGGCGTTCGCCACCGCCCGCACGGCCTGGTGCTGGCCGATCACGCGACGACCCAGCTCCTCCTCCATGCGCAACAGCTTCTCGCGCTCCCCCTCGAGCATCTTCGAGGTCGGGATGCCGGTCCAGCGTTCCACCACCTCGGCGATCTGCTCGGGCCGCACCGCCTCCTCGACCATCAGCGGGTCGTCGGATTCCTCGGCCGCCTTGAGCTCGCGCTCGAGCTGCGGGATCACGCCGTAGGACAGCTCGCCCGCCTTGGCGAGATTGCCCTCGCGCTTGGCGATGTCGAGTTCGGCACGGGCCCGGTCGAGCCGCTCCTTGAGCGTGCGCGCGCCTTCGAGCTTGTCGCGCTCGGCCTGCCACTTGGCGGTCATCGCATCCGCCTTCTCGCGCAGGGCGCCCAGCTCTTCCTCAAGCTTGGCGAGACGCTCCTTGGAGGCCTCGTCATCCTCGCGGCGCAGCGCCTCGGCCTCGATCTGCATCTGCAGGATCGAACGGTCGAGCGCGTCGAGCTCCTCGGGCTTGCTGTCGACCTCCATGCGCAGCCGCGACGCTGCCTCGTCGACGAGGTCGATCGCCTTGTCGGGCAGGAAGCGGTCGGTGATGTAGCGGTGCGATAGCTGCGCCGCCGCCACGAGCGCCGAGTCGGAGATCCGCACGCCGTGGTGCAGCTCATATTTCTCGCGGATACCGCGCAGGATCGAGATCGTATCCTCGACCGTCGGCTCCTCGACCATCAGCGGCTGGAACCGCCGGGCCAGCGCCGCGTCCTTCTCGACATATTTCCGGTACTCGTCGAGCGTCGTCGCACCGACGCAGTGCAGTTCGCCGCGCGCCAGCGCCGGCTTGATCAGGTTGGCCGCATCCATCGCGCCGTCGGATTTGCCCGCGCCGACCAGCGTGTGCATCTCGTCGATGAACAGGATGATCTCGCCGGCGGCGGCCTCGATCTCCTTCAGCACCGCCTTCAGCCGCTCCTCGAACTCGCCACGATACTTCGCGCCGGCGATCAGCGCGCCCATGTCGAGCGCCATCAGCCGCTTGTTGCGCAGGGATTCCGGCACGTCGCCATCGACGATGCGCAGCGCCAGACCCTCGGCGATCGCGGTCTTGCCGACACCGGGCTCGCCGATCAGCACCGGGTTGTTCTTGGTGCGGCGCGACAGCACCTGCATGGCGCGGCGAATCTCCTCGTCGCGGCCGATGATCGGGTCGATCTTGCCCTGCTCGGCGGCCTCGGTCAGGTCGCGCGCGTATTTCTTGAGCGCTTCGTAGCCCTCTTCGGCGTTGGCGCTGTCGGCGGTGCGGCCCTTGCGCACGGCATTGATCGCGGCGTTGAGCGACTGTGCGCTGACCTTGCCGGCGTCCAGCGCTTCCTTGGCCTTCGACTTGACCATGGCGAGCGCCATCAGGATCCGTTCGGCCGGCACGAAGCTGTCGCCCGCCTTCTTGGCGATCTGCTCGGCCTCGTCGAGCACACGACCCGTGCTCTGGTCGAGATAGGTCTGCCCGGCATCACCCGACACCTTCGGCAGCTTGGCCACGGCGGCGTCGGCGGCCTCGCGCACCCGGGCCGCGTCGCCGCCTGCATTGGCGATCAGGTTGGCGGCGAGCCCCTGCTCGTCATCCATCAGCGCCTTCAGAAGGTGCTCGGGCGAGAGCCGCTGGTGGCTCTCGCGCATCGCGATCGTCTGCGCAGCCTGGATGAAGCCGCGCGAGCGTTCGGTGAACTTTTCGAGGTTCATCTGTCTCTCCTTGTCAAAGCGCCCGTGCTCGGGCGCCCGCTCTGGCGGCGCACCCCTGTCGGGCCTTGGGAGGAAAAATGGGTGGCGGGGGCCAGTTGCGCAAGTATCACAGTCGCAAAAAGGGCCATCGGCTCGACCGCCGATGGCCCTATTGTCAATGACTTGCGCCGATCACTCCGCCGGCGGCACCGGGTCGAGCCCGCCATCATCGTCGACATTGTCGAACTCGGGCTCGCCGAGGCTGTCGCTGTCGCTGTCGGCCACGCTCGGGCGCACGTTGTCGTCCGGGGTCTGCGGCTCGGCCGCGTCGGTCAGAGCATCGTCGATGATCGCGTCGTCAGGCTCGGCATCGCCGGTCTCGCCCACCGTGTCGGGTGACTGGCTGGGCATCTCCAGCGGCGCGGTATCGAACTCCTCGGCCTCCTCGGCGCGGAACCAGCCGCCGACGACCAGAAAGATCACGAAGAGGATGAAGCCCATCGGGATCATTACATAGAGCAGGGCGCGGCGGGAACTGCGGGGCTTGTGGGCCATGTCGGTCTCCTTGGTCTGGCCGCCCATGCGGCCCGTGTTGCAGGCGCAACGCCGCTTTGGCCGCCGCGTTCCCGCCCGCATGCTTGACGCGCCCGCGCGCGCCGCGCCAAAAGCCACCCACCCCCTGTTCCCGGAGATCCCGCCATGACCGCCATCGCCGCAGACGACCGCCTGATCGTCGCCATCGACCGCCCCGACGCGCTTTCCGGGCTCGAACTGGCGGAAAAGCTCGGCGACACGGTTTCCTTCTACAAGATCGGTCTCGGCATGCTGACCGGCGGCGGGCTGGCGCTGGCGCGCGAGCTCAAGGACGAGCACGGCAAACGGATCTTCCTCGACATGAAGCTCTTCGACATCGGCGCCACGGTCGAGGCGGCGGTGCGCGGGCTGGCGCAGTTCGACCTCGATTTCCTGACCGTGCATGGCGATCCGCACGTGGTGCGCGCCGCGCGCGAGGGGGCCGGCGGCAAGGATCTCAAGATCCTCGCCGTCACCATCCTGACCTCGCTCGACCGGGCCGACCTCGACGAGGGGATGATGCGCGCGGGCGACATCGCCGAGATGGTGGTCGAACGCGCGGGCCGGGCGCTGGCGGCAGGCGCCGACGGGGTGATCGCCAGCCCGCAGGAAGCGGCGATGATCCGGGCCCTGCCGGAGGCGGCGGGCAAGCTCATCGTCACGCCGGGCGTCCGCCCGGCCGGGGCCGATCTGGGGGATCAGAAGCGGGTCATGACCCCGGCGCAGGCGATCGCGGCCGGAGCCGACCATGTCGTGGTCGGTCGCCCGATCTGGCAGGCGGAGAATCCGCGTCAGGCCGCGCAGACCATTCTGCAAGAGATGGTGTCACCACAGGCGCGCACCCCCAACGTCTAGGGGACTCTATTTCCTCAACAAATGAATCGAAGAGTCTTCGCTGCCACAGGGAACCGAAATCGCGTTTTGGCGGTTGACCCTGCAGAATAACCGAGCAGCGGAGACTTCGAATGCAGACCATCAGACTTGGCGACGTGCGCTACAACGCCCAGATCGGTGCCTTCGAGGCCCGCGTGGATGTCGACCGCAACGGCACCACCTATCGCTACCCGTGCCAGGTGGCCGGACCGATCGACATGGACGCCGGGCATGTGCGCGCCGGGCTGACCCGTCACGCGATGCGCATGTCCGACAGCGGCGCGTCGCTCTGGTCGCATCTCTGAGATTTTCGCTACGTTCCGGTGACAAGGCCCGCCTGTTCCGGCGGGCCTTTTTTTGTGCGCCCTGAGCGCCTCAGGCGGCTTTCGGCAGCTCCGCGCTCCAGACGCGTCGCGCCGGACCTTCGCCCACTGCCTCGCCCAGCATCTCGGCCGTGGCACCGGAGAGGGTCCAGCCCAGATGACCGTGGCCGGTGTTGTAGAACACGCGGGGGTGTCGGCCGGCGCCGACCTTGGGCATCATGTTCGGCATCATCGGCCGCAGCCCGGCCCAAGGCACGCAATGCTCGGTCGACACGCCCGGAAAGAGCCGCGCCACCCAATCGACCAGCGGGCGGACCCGGTCGGCCCGGATGTCGCGATTGAAGCCGTTGAATTCGGCGGTGCCGGCGACGCGGAACCGGTCGACGCCCAGCCGCGAGGTGACGATCTTCGCCTTGTCGTCCAGCAGCGAAACCTGCGGTGCCGCCTCCTGGCTAGCGGCGTCTCTCAGCATCACCGTGATCGAGTAGCCCTTCACCGGGTAGACGTTGACCCGATCGCCGAGCTTGGCCGCGATGCCGCGCGAACCGACACCGGCGCAGACCACCACCCCGTCGAAACGCTCGGTATCGCCCGCCGTCACCCGCACGCCATCATCATCGGCGGCGACGTCGGTGATCTCGGTGCCCATGCGGAACCGCACCCCCTGCCCCAGCAGCCAATCGGCGAGGCCGGTGGTGAACTTGTGGATGTCGCCGGTGGAATCACAGCTGGTGACGAAACCGCCCGTCAGCGGCCCGTGGAGCTGCGGCACACGCGCGCGCACCTCCTCGGGCGACAGCTCCTCGCGGTGCAGCCCACCCTGCGCCAGAAGCCGGTTCACCCGCCGCCCGTCGGCGAGGTCTTTCTGCGTCTGGTAGAAATGCACGATCGAGGCCGGCGAGAAGTCGAAATCGACCCCGGCCGTCGCGGCCATCTCGCGCAGGCCTTCACGCGCGGTGATCGCCAGCCGCGTGGTTTCGACCGTGTTGGCCTCGTAGTTGCGGATGTTCCACAGGAACTCGGCCATCCAGCTCATCTTGTGCCAGGACGGCTTGGGGTTCACCGAAAGCGGGGCGTCGGGCTTCAGCAGCCACTTGGTGCCCTTGAGCACTGTGGCCCAGCGGTTCCAGACCTCGGCATTCGAGGCCGAAAGCTGGCCGCCATTGGCAAAGCTCGTCTCCATCGCGGCATAGCGCTGCCGGTCGTAGATGGTGACGTCGTGACCGCGCTTCAGAAGCGAATAGGCAGTGGTGACGCCGGTGATTCCGGCGCCGAGAACGGCGTAATGCGGCATGATGCCTGCTCCAACGCGCCCCTTCCGTCCCTGGTGCCTGAGAGCTTCGTGGCCGCCCGCATCATGCGGATCTCCACTTTCCCCTTCGGCGGGCCTTGCGGCCTCTCTCCGGATGTTATGCGGCCCTCCCGGTCCTTTTGCCTGAGAGATCGCGGGGCGCGCGACTGCTCCTTCGGCGGCGGACCGTCCCACTCTCTCCCGGCAGGACCGTTTCCTATCGGAAACTTAACGCAGCCCAAGCTGTTCCGCCAGCCCCTTTGCATACGTTCGTGTACGGTTTGCGCGACTGCTTGCGCATCGCACAGGCTGGCGCCGCCATGCCCAGTTTCAGGGCAGCACTGGCGCGTCGGGACCGGCCATCCAGAGCCGCAGCCGCGCCTGAAGCGACGGCACCGCATCGGTCGCAGCGAGAAAACGCGCGGGTGGCATCAGCGACCATCCCTGCCCCTCGTCGCCGAAGACGATTCGAGCCTCTGCCCCGGCCTGCATCCGCATCACGAAGAACCACACCCGCCCAAGCCCGGTGGCGCTGTCGAATGGCCGCCGCCAGAGCAGCGCGGCCCCTCCCATGTCGAGACCCACCTCTTCATGCATCTCGCGTGCCAGTGTCTGTTCGGGCGTTTCGCGACCCTCCCGACCGCCGCCCGGAAAATCCAGCGCCCCGGGATAGGGAATGTCCGGCCGGTCGTCGCGCCGGATCACCAGCAGCCGATCGCCGATGAACAGCGCGGCCTTCGCCCCGTCGAAGCTTTCGCCCCGCCAATCAGGGCTGTATGATGCCGTCATGCCGTCCCTCTGCCGCGCCTGTTGTCATGCCTTCGAGGCGGGGACGCGCTGTCCCGCCTGCCGCAGCCCGCGCGTCACCTCCCATCCGGAGCTGTTCACGCTCTCCATCGCCCACATGGATTGCGACGCCTTCTTCGCCAGCGTCGAAAAGCGCGACAACCCCGATCTCGTCGACAAGCCGGTGATCGTCGGCGGCGGCCGTCGCGGCGTGGTCTCGACCGCCTGCTACCTCGCGCGGATTCGCGGCGTGAAATCGGCCATGCCGATGTTCCAGGCACTCAGGCTCTGCCCCGACGCCGTGGTCGTGAAGCCGCGATTCGAAGCCTATACCGAGGCCAGCCGGGCGATCCGCGCGATGATGGAGGAGATGACCCCGGCGATCGAGCCGCTCTCGCTCGACGAGGCCTTCATGGATCTCACCGGCACCGAGCGGCTGCACGGCGCGCCGCCCGCGGTGATGCTGGCGCGGCTGACACGGCGAATGCAGGACGAGCTGGGCCTCACCGGCTCGATCGGCCTGTCGCACAACAAGTTCCTCGCCAAGATGGCCAGCGATTTCGACAAGCCGCGCGGTTTCTCGGTGATCGGCAAGGCGGAGACCGTCGACCTCCTGCGTCCCAAACCGATCGGGCTGATCTGGGGCGTCGGGCCGGCGGCGCAGGCCAGCCTCGACGCGGTCGGCATCCGGACTTTCGAGGACGTGCTGCGCTGGGAGCTGTCGGATCTCGTGCGCCGCTTCGGCGGGCTGGGAGAACGGATCTGGCACCTCGCGCGCGGCGAGGACCGGCGTCGCGTCAACCCGCGCGAGGCGGTGAAATCGATCTCGAACGAGACCACCTTCGATACGGATACCGGCGATCCGGAAATCCTCGACGGGCATGTCTGGCGCATGGCCGAAAAGGTCGCCTCGCGCGCCAAGGCGCGCGATCTTGTCGGCCGGGTGGTCACGCTCAAACTCAAGCGGGCCGACCATACCTTGCTGACCCGGCGGGTGTCGCTCAGGGCACCCACGCAGACCGCCGATACGCTCTACCGCACTGCCCGCGGGCTGTTCGACGCGCGCGGCGAGAGCGGCGCCTACCGGCTTTTGGGGGTTGGGCTGTCAGAGCTGTCCGAGGCAGCCACCGCCATGCCCGAGACCGACCTGCTCGACCCGGGCCGGGCCGCCCGCGAGCGCGCCGAGCGGGCGGCGGACGCGATCCGCGCCCGGTTCGGCGCCGATGCGATCCTGAAGGGCCGCGCCCTGCGCTAGTTCTTGAGCACCATGCAGGCGGCGCCGGCAGCGCGCAGCTTCGCGCAGAGCGCCTCGGCCCCGGCCCGGCTCTCGCGGCCGATCTGGGCGACGTGCCGCCGCGCCGGCTGGCCCGGCAGCCGCGACCGCGTATAGGCCACCTGTTCGCCACCGATCACGCCCCCTGCCTGCCGCTTGATCTGCGCCACGCGCTTTTCGACCGCGCCGCGCCCCGGTGCGGAGGCGAGGATCACGCCCCAAGGCAGGATCGGCACCGTCACCCGGAACTGCGCGATGCTGCGCCCCTTGGCCTGCTCCATGCAGGCGGGGCCGAAAGGCCCGGGCGCCAGTGCAAGATCGACCGTCGCAGGCGGCGCGTCGCGCCAATTGAGCGCCGCCAGACCGGTGATCGCCTGCACATAGGCCTCGGTCTCGGCAGGCAGCCAGTCATTGCCGGCCAGGAACGCCTCGGCCCGCGCCTCGCCGGCGTTGTAGGCCACGGCGGCGAGGCCGAGCGAGCCGTAGCGCTCAGAAAGCTCGGCCAGATAGGCTGCCGAAGCCGCCAGCGACTGCGCCGGGTCGAAGGGATCGGCGAGGCCGCGCAGCTTGGCCGTGCCGGGCATGAACTGCGCGATGCCCAGCGCGCCCGCCGGGCTCACCGCACCGGCGTCGAACAGGCTTTCGCGCCAGAGCAGGCGCGCGAAGAAGCCGACATCGAGCGCGTGCTTGCCGGCCAGCGTCTCGATGGCGGCGCAGACATCGGGAATGTAGCTGTCGAGTGCGATGCAGGGACCGTCAGGCACACAGCGGCGGTCGGATGCGGGGATCACCGCCTCCTGCGCCGCCATGGGCGAAGCACCGAGCGCGGCGCAGAAGCACAAGAGAAACATCAAACGGGTCATTTCCGCAGTCTCAGGGGATTCGCCCGTTCGGCAAAATCAACTTTCGTCTCAGCCGGGGGTGAGCGGAAATACCAGCGGGATCACCAGCACCGCCGCGAGGCCGACGATCAGGTTCATCGGCACGCCGATCTTGAGGAAATCGGTGAAACGGTAATCCCCGGCGCCATAAACCAGCGTGTTGGTCTGGTAGCCCACCGGCGTGGCGAAACTGGCGGAGGCCCCCATCATCACTGCCACGACCAGCGCCCGCGGGTCGACGCCCGTGGCCTCGCCCAGCGCCACGGCGATCGGCGTCACCACCACCGCCACCGCGTTGTTAGTCACCGTCTCGGTCAGGATCGAGGTCAAAGCATAGAGCGCGGCGAGCAGCGCGATCGGCGGCAGTCCTTCGAGCCAGGGCGTCAGCCAGTCGACGATCAAAGTGACGGTGCCGGTTTCTTCCAATCCGATACCGACCACCAGCATAGCAAGGATCAGCACCAGGATGCCCGCGTTGATCGAACCCCAGGCCTCGTCATTGTCGATGCAGCGGAACAGCAGGATTGCTGCCACGGCGCCCAGCGCCAGGAGCGCGATCGGCGCCACTTCGAGCGCGGCGAGGCCGACCACCATCAGCAATGCCAGCAATGCCAAGGGCGCCCGCCTGCGGCGATATGCCCGGCCAGAGGGGCGGGTGACGGAAACCAGCTCCTGCCCCTGCGCCAGCCGGTCGAAGCCCTCGGGCGTGCCCTCGAGCAGCAGCTTGTCGGCCGGGCGCAGCCGCGCCGAGCCGAGATCCGGCCCCGCCACGTGGCCCTGCCGATGCGCCCCCAATACCCTGAGCCCGTAACGATAGCCCACCGAGAGCTGCGAAACGGTATCGCGCGGGCTGCCATGCGTGGGCGTCACCATCGCCTCGGCCACGACCAGATCCTCCTCGCGGCCGCGAGCACCGGTGCCGCGCCGCAGGCCGACCGACAGGCCCGGAAGCGCGCGCAGGGTCAGGATCTCCGACGTGGTGGCCTGCGCCACCAGCAGGTCGCCCGCCGCCAGCACATGGCTGTCGAGATCGCTGCGCCGCAACCGTTTGCCTTCGCGCAGGGCGGTGATGCGGATGCCGGGCCGATTCAGATCCGCAGCCTCGGCCAATGGGCGGCCGAGACCGGCGAACCCTTCGTCGAGCCGGATCTCGGTCAGGAACACCGTCTCGGAGGCTCCCGCCTCGCCCCGCGCCCGGCGATCCGGGAGGAGCCACGGCCCCAGCACTGCCAACGCGACGCCGCCCACCGCCGCTACCGCAAGGCCGACCGGCGCGATCTCGAAGATGCCGAAGGGCGCGAGCCCGCGCGCGGCTGCGACCCCGGCGACGAGGATGTTGGTCGAGCTGCCGATCAGGGTCAGCGTGCCGCCCAGCACCGCGGCATAGGAGAGCGGGATCAGCAGCCGCGTCTCGGCCATGCCGAGACTGCGGGCCAGCCGGATGATGACCGGGATCAGGATCAGCACCACGGGCGTGTTGTTGACGATCCCCGAGGCCAGCAGGGTGACTCCCAGAAACACGATCAGCGCCAGAAGCGGTCGTGCCTCCGCGCGGGCGATCACGATCGCCGCGAGCGCGTCGAGCAACCCGGTCCGCACCAGCGCACCGGAAATGACGAACATCGCGGCGATGGTGATCGGCGCCGGGTTCGAGAACACCTCGAGCACCCGGTCCGGCGGCGTCAGCCCCAAGAGCACGAACAAGGCCGCAGCACCGGCGGCGGTAACGTCGGGGGGATGGCGTTCGAGCAGAAAGGCCACGAACAGCAGGCCGAGCAACAGGAGCGCCACAAGGGGCTGCAGCTCCGTGGGAATCAGGGGCAAGTGCGGACCTCCGGGCGAGTCGCCGGATCAACCGGCGCCCTGCCTGCCCGGTTCCGCGTCGCTACTCAGCAGCGAGTCGCCCCGCCTCCTCGCGGCCGATCGCGGCGATTTCGGCAATGACGCCGGCGAGCCTCGCGCGGAAGGCCTCAAACCCCTCATGCGGGGCGACCCGCTTTTCGTCCATGTAGAGCGCGCGGTCGATCTCGATCTGCACCGCGTGCTGGCGCCGAGCCGGGCGGCCGTAAGCCTGCGTGACATAAGCCCCGGCAAAAGGCGTGTTGCGCGCGACCCGCAACCCGGCATCGGTGAAGGCGGCCTCGATCCGCGCCATCACCCGTGGCGCCGCCGCCGCGCCGTAGCGGTCGCCCAGCACCACGTGCGGCCGCGCCGCGCCCCGCCCGCCGGCCAGCTCGATCGCCTCGTGCGGCATCGAATGGCAATCGATCAGGATCGATTCTCCGAATCGTGCCTGCGCTTCGTCGAGAAGCGTCTGCAGCGCCGTGTGGTACGGGGTCCAGCACTGGTCGAGGCGCGACCGCGCCTCCTCGAGCCCGATCTTGCCGGCGTAGATCGGACGTCCGCCGGCGACGACGCGGGGAATCACGCCCAATCCGCTGGCCACGCGCGGGTTGTGCGCACGCCGCGCCACGTTCTCGATCAATGCGGGGTCAAGCTCGTCGGCAGCACGGTTGAGGTCGACCCAGGCCCGCGGCAGCCGCGCGGCGAGGAGCGGGGCCCCATGTTCCGGCGCGGCCGAGAAAAGCTGATCGACGAAAGCATCCTCGGAGGAGCGGATCTGGCGCGCGTCGAGCGCGCTGCGCTCCAGCAAGGCCTGCGGATAGTCACGCCCCGAATGCGGCGAAGCGAAGACGACACAGCTGGTATGCGCGGCCGGTCGGAACAGTTCGAAGGCGGCCATGCGCATCAACTCCGGATTCCCCAAGGGTAAGAATAGCGTGCAAACTTCTCGGGTCGAAACCCCTTGAACCCGTCCGCCGTTCCCCGTATAGCACCGCTCACCGACGACGGACGGGGCGCCACGGGCGCTACGGACGGCACCGGCAGAGGGCGGTTAGCTCAGCGGTAGAGCACTACGTTGACATCGTAGGGGTCACAAGTTCGAACCTTGTACCGCCCACCACGGATTTCGCCGGCCCCCGATTTCGGGGGTCGAATTTTGCAACCACGGCGCAATCGCCGCGCCGCGACAAGGAGAGAGAGCGTCATGAAGGTCGCCAACTCGCTTCGTTCGCTCAAGCAGCGCCATCGCGATTGCCGCGTCGTGCGCCGCAAGGGCCGCGTCTACGTCATCAACAAGACGCAGCGCCGCTTCAAGGCCCGTCAGGGCTGAAGCAGGCCGCCCTGCCCGCAAGGGTGGGACGAGGGAACAAGGGCCGTCTCCGAAAGGAGACGGCCTTTTCGTTTGCAGCTGACCTTGCACGCCTCTATGCCCCCGCGCCCCCGAAAGGGCGCGGGGCGGAACTGCTCAGCGCGGCAGGATGTCGCCCAGCGAATCCGCCAGGAGCCGCACCACCGTCGCCTCGTCCAGAAAGCCCGATGCCTCCAGCCCATGGTCACGCTGGTAGCGACGAATCGCGCGGCGGGTCGACTGGTCGAACTCGCCGTCGACGGTGCCCGGCTCCAGCCCCTGCGCGTCGAGCCGCTGTTCGACCAGCCGCGCAGTCAGCGCATTGAGCCCAAGCTCTCGCTCGACCGCCTCCGCGGCGGCCCGGTTCTCGCTCTGCGCCCGCTCCTCGGTCAGCGCTGCGACCCTGGCCTCGGCCTCGGCGCTGAAACTGCCTTCCGGGAAGGCGCGCTGGTAGTCGCGATAGGCCTCGATCGTGTCCGCGCCCCGGGCCCGGTCCCATGCGGCCCGATCCTCGGCCTGCGCCGCTTGCCGCTTCTCCTCCTCGATCAGCGCCAGCCGGTCGGCCGCGGTCTCGGCGAAGAGCCCGTCGGGATAGCGGTCGAGATAGGCCCGGAGCCCCGGCTCATCGCCACGCGCGCCGGTCTCCTCCCAGAACGACCGGTCGGCGCGTTCCGCCTGCTGGCGCTGCCGCTCGGCTTCGGCCTCGAGCTCGGCGGCGCGGCGTGCGGCCTGCGCGTCGATCCGGCTGATCTGCTCGGGGGTGAGATAGGAGGTCTGCGGGAAGCCGTTCTGCTGCTGCCAATTGGTGATCGCCTGGCGGGTGCCCGGACCAAAGATGCCGTCGATACCGCGGGTGTTGAAATCAAGGAGGCTCAGGCTGCGCTGGATGTCGCGGCGCTGGTCACGGCTCAGCCCGATCGCCTCCTCGGCCAGCCGCGCGTCGCGGTTGGGCTCGGCGATGATCTCGGCGATCGCGGTTTCGGCGGCCTCAGCATGCGCGCCGCGCGGATAGCGCGCGAGATAGTCGCGATAGGCATCGATCGTGCCCAGCGCGACGGTGCCACGCCAGAGCGCCTCCTCGGCGGCCGGGTCGGCGGTCGAGCCCGTCGGCGCCGCCGGGGTCTCGGCCCGCTCCGGCATGAAGACCCGCGCCCGCGGCAGGTAGCCCTGCGCGGTGATGCCGTCGGCGGCCCGGATCGCGGCGCTCAGATCGGCGCGCGGCTCGACCATCGGTCCCGTCATGAAGCGCGCCACGGCGCGCGGGCTGCCGGTCAGCACCGTCACGCCCTGCGGAATTTCAAGCGCGCCCAGCCCCTCGCCAACCCAGGGGTCGAAGCTGTTCGAGCTGTCCGGCTCGATCGCGATCAGCAGCAGCGATCGACCCGGCGCCTCGGCCAGCGCCCGCAGCACGCCCTCGACCGGCAACGCGGCGGCGCCCGGCGTCAGCAGCCCCGGCGCCTCGGCTTCGGCGGTGAGGAACCAGCTGCGCGCGCCGTCGGTGGCAAATCGTCCCGACAGCGCCACCACCAGCCGGTTCGCCTCGGGCACCTGCTCCAGCCAATCGCGCGCCGTCTCCGCCGTGCTGTCGGCGCGGCCATTGGGCAGCGAGAACACCTCGAAGCCCAAGCCCCGCAGCGCCTCGCCGGCTTCGAGCATCTCCGTGCCGCGCGGCATCCGCCCCAGCGTTTCGTAGCGTTCGGTTCCGAGCAGCAGGGCCGCATCCTGCGCCCATCCGGCGCCGGCCCAGAGTATCAGCGCGGTGCTCGTCAACAATCGGCGCATGGGGTCCTCCGTCCTGTTTCCGGGCCAGACTGACCGCTCTTGGCCCCGTCATCAAATAGCAACTTCGCCAGTATCTGGTGCACAGATGCGAAAAGGGGAGACGGGTTGCCCCGCCTCCCCTTCCGGAATGCAACCGATCGAGGGAGATCAGTTGAAGTTGTAGACCACCGACACGCCGAAGGTGTTGTCGAACTCGTCGTTCGTGCCGACCGGGTCGGAGTGGTACTCGGTGACCAGGTTGGTGCGCAGGGCGAGCTGGTCGCTGACGCGCGAGGTCAGCGCCGCGTCGTTGAGCACGTAGGTGTCGCTGTCGGAGGCGATGACGTCCGTCTCGTTCGAGATGGTCAGGTTCTCGCTGATGCGGTTGTAGTAGTTCGAACCGATCGCCAGCGCCGCCTCTTCGGTGGTGTCGCCGTTGCTTTCCTCGATGTAGCGGTAGGCCGGGCCAGCCTGGATCGACCACTGCACGTCGGGGGTGTTGAACACGCGGTAGCCGACGCCGACGCTGGCATAGGCGTCAGTCTCGCGGTCGTCCTCGTTGTCATAGGCCACGGCGGTGTTGGCGTAGCCGTAGAAGTTGGTCGAGAAGTCGCGAGTGTAGTCATAGGCAGCGAGCAGGCGGTTGTTGTCTTCCTCGCCCTCGTCCTCGGCATAGAGGTAGGTCAGGCGGAAGTCATGGCCGTTGACGCCGTCGAAGAAGCCCAGACGGGTGCCGACCGAGATGGTGGCGCTGTCGGAGTTGCCCGAGGTGGCGTTGCCCGAAGCGGCGACCGAGCCGCTGAAACCCAGCTGGCGGCCGGCATTGCCGAAGGACGTGCCGGGGCCGGCAAGACCTTCCTCGATGTCCTCGACGTCTTCGTCGAGATCTTCGAACTGGTCGTCGATCTGATCAACGCGCTCGATGAAGTCGCCTTCGCGGTCTTCAAAGGTCTGAGCGGCCGATGCAGTGCCGACGAGGCCCAGGATGGTGGTGGCCATCAGCAGTTTGTAAGTGGCGTTCATTTCGAGAGTCCTTTCGGTTCCAGATTCCGGCCGCCGGCCGGGTCCGCTGCGGGTTCCATGCTCGGTGAACGCGGTCTTCGCAATTCCGGTCCGCCCCCGCGACCAAAGCTCGGCGACCGGGACAAATTTGCAACAGCGCCGCGATGCGCCGGTTCTCAAGCCCGGGATATGAACCTTATTGCCGTGCCGTCAATTGAAATTAACGCTGCGGAAAGCAGCGTTCACGCCATGCCCTACAGGGCTGCAAAAATGTCACACAACGTGAGGCCAGATGCCCTTTCGTTGGGCTGCCTCCCATTTTCGCCGAGGCACCGCCTATCGGGCACGACCATTTCGACGGACGCTAATAGTAACGACGTCCAACCTTTCGGCCTTAGCCTGCTCCCGGCAGTTCCCGATAAACTCGGCCACACCGTGCACAGGCTCTGTTCGCCCACTCCCCTGCCCTGACCCGATAAGACGCCCTATCTCGGATCCGACCGACAGCAAAACGAGGATCATCGCATGGGACGCTTGCAGAACGGCGCGTGGCAGGATGGCTGGTACGACACCAAATCGACCGGCGGAAAGTTCGAGCGCACAACGACGACGTTCCGCAACTGGATCACCCCGGACGGCGCTCCCGGTTCGACGGGGGAAGGCAGGTTTCCGGCCGAGAGCGGCCGCTATCACCTGTATGTCTCCTATGCCTGTCCCTGGGCGCATCGGACGTTGATCTTCCGCGCGCTCAAGGGCCTCGACGACCATATCGGCGTCAGCGTCGTGCATCCCGACATGCTGTCCGACGGCTGGGAGTTTCGGACCGATTTCGACGGCGCCACCGGCGACCGGCTGTTCGATCTGCCCTATCTGCGCGACATCTACACTCGGGCCGATCCGAACATCTCGGGCCGGGTCACTGTGCCGGTGCTGTGGGACAAGACGCGCGGCACCATCGTCTCGAACGAGAGCGCCGAGATCATCCGCATGTTCAACTCGGCCTTCGACGGGATCACCGGCAATCGCGATGATTATTGGCCCGTGGAACTGCGCGACGAAATCGAAGGCGTGAACGCGCGCATCTACGACACCGTCAACAACGGGGTCTACAAGGCGGGCTTCGCAACCACCCAGGAGGCCTATGACGAGGCTGTCACCGAGCTGTTTGACAGCCTCGACTGGCTCGAGGCGCGACTGACGGGCAGCCGCTACCTGATGGGGGACCGGATCACCGAGGCCGATTGGCGTCTGTTCACCACGCTGATCCGCTTCGACGCGGTCTATCACGGGCACTTCAAGTGCAACCGTGCCAAGCTGATCGAATATCCGCATCTCTGGGACTACACGCGCGAGCTCTACCAATGGCCGGGCGTGGCGCAGACAGTCCGCTTCGACCACATCATGCGGCACTACCATTACAGCCATGAGACCATCAATCCGCACCGCATCGTGCCGATCGGACCTGACCTCGACCTGACAGACCCGCATGGGCGGGACGAAGTTTCGACGCGCAGCGCGGCCTGACACCGCGCGACCGGCCGCCCCGTCGCGCTTGTGGACGGGGCGGTTTTCGGTTTGAAGCGGGCGCATGAGCACGCAAAACCCCACCACCTGGATCACCATCTGCGACACCTGCAAGCGCGAGGGCTGGGACGAATCCTCGGGCATGACCGATGGCGAGCGTCTCGCGGCGCTGGTCGAGGCGGCGGCCGGCGGCATGCCGGTGCGCACGCGGCGCGTCTCCTGCCTGATGGGCTGCCAGCAGGGCTGCAACGTCGCGGTGCAGGCGGCAGGCAAGCTGAACTACACGCTGGGCCGGTTCGAACCCTCAGCCGAAGCCGCGCGCGGCATCGTCGACTGGGCGGTGCTGCATGGTGAAAGCGCGACAGGGCAGGTGCCCTACCGGAGCTGGCCGCAGGCGGTGAAGGGTCATTTCGTCACCCGCCACCCGCCCCTGCCGGAGGCGGAATGAACGGGCGCGACCATGGTGGCGGGCTGGATGCCGCGATTGCGCGGCATGGCGGCACGCGCGATGGCTGGCTGGACCTGTCGACCGGCATCAACCCGGTCCCCTACCCAGTCGGTGCCTTGCCTTTCGACGCTTGGACGGCCCTGCCCGACCGGGCCGCGCAGGACCGGCTGACCGCCGCCGCGCGGCGGTTCTGGCAGGTGCCCGAGACCGCGGCGATCCTCGCCGCGCCGGGCGCCTCCGCGCTGATCGCCCGGCTGCCGCGTCTCGCTCCGACCGGCGCCGTTCGAATCCCGGGCCCGACCTATAACGAGCACGAGGCCGCCTTCGCCGCCGCCGGGTGGAAGATCACCACGCGACAGGCCAAGGCGCAGGTCGCGGTGCATCCCAACAATCCTGACGGGCGTCTTTGGCAGGCCTCGGAGATCACCGCGCCCTTTGCCGTCATCGACGAGAGCTTCTGCGACATCCGCCCCGACGCCTCGCTGGTGGCGCTGGCCGGGCGGCCTGGCACTGTCGTGCTGAAGAGCTTCGGCAAGTTCTGGGGCCTCGCCGGTCTCCGGCTCGGCTTCGCGATCGCCGCGCCGGCGCTGATCGAGGCGCTGGAGGAGAGCCTTGGCCCCTGGCCGGTCTCGGGCCCGGCGCTGACCATCGGTGCCCGGGCGCTCGAGGATCGCAGCTGGGCCAAGGCGACCCGCGAACGGCTGGCCTCCGACGCGGCGCGGCTCGACGCGCTGATGACGACGCGGGGCGCGCGGGCCTCCGGCGGCACGGATCTGTTCCGCCTCTACGAGGTCGACGACGCGAAGGCGTGGCAGGAGCGGCTGGCGCAGGGTCATGTCTGGAGCCGGATCTTTCCGTGGTCCGACACGCATCTGCGGCTCGGCCTGCCCGCGCCAGATCGCTGGGGGCAGATCGAGGCGGCGCTTTGAGCCTCTGGCTCGCCATCGCCATGGCGCTCGACGCGCTCTTCGGCGAGCCCGAGGAGATCTGGCGCCGGGTGCCGCACCCGGCGGTGCTGATGGGCCGGGCGGTGGGCTGGTTCGACAAGATCCTCAATACCGGCGGCCCGGCGCGCGGCCGGGGCATCCTGGCCTGCGCGGCGCTGGTCTTCGCAGCCTTCTCGCTGGGCGAAGCGTTGGCCGCGATGCCGGGTCCCTTCGCCGAGGTGCTGGTCGCGGCGGTCCTGCTCGCCCAGCGCAGCCTCGTCGATCACGTCCGCGCCGTGGCGCGGGGGCTGCGCCATTCGCTCGCCGAAGGTCGGCGCGCGGTGTCGATGATCGTCGGGCGCGATACCGCCGCGATGAACGAACCGGCGGTGGCCCGCGCCGCGATCGAGAGCGCCGCCGAGAACCTGTCGGACGGCGTCACCGCCCCGGCCTTCTGGTTCCTGCTGGGCGGGGTGCCGGGGCTGCTGGTCTACAAGATCGTCAACACCGCCGATTCGATGATCGGCTACCGTACGCCGCGCCACGAGGGCTTCGGCTGGGCCAGCGCCAGGCTCGACGACCTGATGAACTGGATCCCAGCGCGCCTGACCGCGCTGCTGATCTGGCTCGTCGCGGGCCGCCCCGGCCCATGGCGCGAGATCGCCGCCGAAGCGCGGCTGCACCGCTCGCCCAATGCCGGCTGGCCCGAGGCGGCGATGGCACGCGCGCTCGATGTCGCGCTGTCGGGGCCACGCGCCTATCACGGCGAAATGCGCGACTACCCATGGGTTCACCCGCAGGGCTTCCGCGAGATCGGCCCGGCCGCCATCGAGGCCGCCTGCGCGATGCTCTGGAAGGCCTGGGCGGCGGGTCTTTGCGTGGTGCTGGTGCTGGCGTGGACGTGAGTTGCCCCTTGCGGGTGTCGCTGGCAGGCTCCGCCGCGACCCGCAACAGACAGGACAATCGCCCATGCGCTCCAAGGCCCGTCTCCTCGCTCCGCTGATCCTCGCCGCCCTGCCCGCCTATGCGCAGGCCCAGGACTCGACCGGCCCCAAGCCCCCATGCGGCGGCGATTTCGGCGCTTGGGTCGACGAGGTGAAGTCCGAGGCCGCCGCGCTGGGCCACGCCCCAGAGACGGTAAACGCCTTCTTCTCAAGCGTGCGCCCCGACGATGCCGTGCTGCGCGCCGATCGGGCGCAGGGCGTCTTCCAGCGCGACTTCATCGATTTCTCGCGCCGGCTGATCTCCGAAAACCGGATCGCGAACGGCCGCGCCAATGCCGACAAGTACGACGCCGTCTTCGATCGGATCGAGGCGGATTACGGCGTGCCGCGCGGCGTGCTGCTGGCCTTCTGGGCCTTCGAGACCGATTACGGCGCGGTGCAGGGCGACTTCAACACCGCCAACGCGCTGGCGACGCTGGCGCATGACTGCCGCCGTCCCGAGCTGTTCCGCCCGCAGCTTCTCGCCGCGATCGAACTTTATGCCCAAGGCGGCATGGACCCCGCCACGACCACCGGCGCCTGGGCCGGGGAGATCGGGCAGGTGCAGATGCTGCCCGCCGACATTCTCGAAAACGGCATGGACGGCGATGGCGACGGCCGCGTCGATCTCAAGGGCTCGCCCTCGGACGCGCTGCTGTCGGGTGGCAAGATGCTGTCATCCTTGGGCTGGCGGCCGAACGAGCCGTGGCTGCAGGAAATCGCCCTGCCGCAGGGGATCGACCTGACGCTCACCGGGCTCGACCACAAGATGACCGTAGCCGAATGGAAGGCGCTCGGCGTCACCCCACGCTCGGGCGATCTCGGCGCCGACAGCCTGCCCGCCTCGGTGCTGCTGCCGATGGGACGCGGCGGTCCGGCCTTCCTCGCCTATCCGAATTTCGACGTCTATTTCGAGTGGAACCAGAGCCTCGTCTACGTCACCACCGCCGCCTATTTCGCGACCCGGCTGGAGGGCGCACCGGTCTATGATGCGGGCAATCCCGCGCCGGGCCTCTCGGGCGAGGAGATGGTGCGCCTGCAGGAGCGCCTCCAAGCGCGCGGCCATGACGTCGGCGGCGCCGATGGCATCCTCGGCGAGAAGACCCGCGAGGCGGTGCAGGCCGAACAGATCCGCCTCGGCCTGCCGGCGGACGCCTGGCCGACGCGGGCCCTGCTCGACGCGTTGTGATCTGCTGAGATCCCCGCAGCGCCCTCTCGGGATGGAACCCCGAGGGGGTATAGGCGCGTTGGCCGGTCAACCGCATGACGGAGGACCGGCCCATGAAGACCGCCCAACTCTATCGCATGTCGATGCCCAAGCATCAGTGCCCCTTCGGCCAGAAATCTCTCTGGCTGCTCAAGAAGAACGGCTATGCGGTCGAGGATCACGAACTCACCACGCGCGAGGCGACCGAAGCCTTCAAGCGCGAGCACGAGGTGAAGACCACGCCGCAGACCTTCATCGACGGCAAGCGGATCGGTGGCTACGACGACCTCAGGGCGCATTTCGACATGGCACCCGCCAAGCCCGAGGGCACGACCTATCGCCCGGTGATCGCGATCTTCGGCATGGCCTTCGCCATCGCCGTGGCGATCACATGGGTCGCGCTCGGCACCTTCTTCACCGGCCAGACCATCGGCTGGTTCGTCTCGATGGCGATGTGCCTTCTGGCGCTGCAGAAGCTGCAGGATGTCGAGGGGTTCTCGAACGGCTTTCTCAACTACGACCTGCTGGCGCAGAAATGGGTGCCCTATGCCTATATCTACCCATGGGCCGAAGGGATCGCGGGCGTGCTGATGACGGCGCTGCTGCTGACCTGGTTCTCGGCGCCGCTGGCGCTCTTCATCGGTACGGTGGGCGCGGTGTCGGTGATCAAGGCGGTCTACATCGACAAGCGCGAGTTGAAATGCGCCTGCGTCGGCGCCGACAGCAACGTACCGCTGGGCTTCATCTCTTTGACCGAAAACGTGATGATGGCCGGGATGGGGCTCTGGATGCTGGTGATGCTGCTGGCCTGAGGCTTTACAATCCGTCAGGCGATGCACATTATGATGTCATACGGTAGTGATCGGTCGATGATATCTCATCCCTGATCTGGACCCCGCAGAGTTGCCGCTCTGCGGGGTTTCTCTTTGCCGGGCTTACTTCCCGACCCAGAGACGGACGACGCTCACCAGCAGTGTTGCCACCGCGACGACCACCATCCACTTACGGTAGCGGGCTTCGGTCAATACATATCACCTCCCCTCGCCGCGATGTGTCGCGGCAGGGGGAAGTCTTGCCAAATACGGGTTATTTTCTCAAGCGTTCTCTTTGCGTTCCGGGATCACGAGATGCTTCGCTCCGGAAAGATTGCGCCTCAGGCGACCATCTGCTCGGCCTTGCGCAGATCGACCGAAACCAGCTGGCTCACCCCCTGCTCGCCCATGGTGACGCCGTAGAGACGGTCCATCCGGGCCATCGTCACCGCGTGGTGGGTGATGATCAGGAACCGCGTGTCGGTGCGGCGGGTCATCTCGTCCAGCAGGTCGCAGAACCGGGTCACGTTGGCGTCGTCGAGCGGCGCGTCGACCTCGTCGAGCACGCAGATCGGCGCCGGGTTGGCGAGGAACACCGCGAAGATGAGCGCCAGCGCGGTCAGCGTCTGTTCGCCGCCCGACAGCAGCGAAAGCACGCTGAGCTTCTTGCCCGGCGGCTGGCACAGGATCTCGAGCCCGGCCTCGAGCGGGTCGTCGCTCTCGACCAAGGTGAGCCGCGCTTCTCCGCCACCGAAGAGATGGGTGAACAGCGTGCCGAAATTCTCGTTCACTTGGTCAAAGGCGGCGAGAAGGCGCTCGCGCCCTTCTCGGTTGAGGCTGCCGATGCCTTGGCGCAGCGTGCGGATCGCCTCTTCGAGATCGGCCTTTTCGCTGACCAGCCCGTCATGTTCGGCGCGGATCGCCTCAGCATCCTCTTCGGCGCGCAGGTTGACCGAGCCCAGCGCGTCTCGCTGGCGGCGCAGCTGCGCGACCTTGGCCTCGACCTCCTCGGCAGGCGGCGGAGCGAGCGCGCCGATCTCCAGCGTCTCGAACAGCGCCTCGGGGGTGGTTTCCAACGTCTCGGTGATCCGCTCGGCAGCCTGGGTCACCGCCTGCCGCGCGGCCTCGGCCCGCGCCTCGGAGGCGGCGCGGCGCTCGCGCGCTTC
>Ga0208794_1000540_pt1 | contig 23567 bp, 32 predicted proteins | sample 32_taG_FD_184106 | JGI IMG/M metagenome (GOLD analysis project Ga0208794, IMG submission 184106) | Marine viral communities from the Gulf of Mexico - 32_GoM_OMZ_CsCl metaG (SPAdes) (version 2) | ecosystem: Environmental > Aquatic > Marine > Oceanic | place: Atlantic Ocean: Gulf of Mexico... | reverse complement strand
TAGCCCAGCGCCCTTCGGGGCGCATTGATCGGAGCAACAACGAAATGATTACTATGAACGGTAAAGAGTCTGTAGAACTTCAGGAAAAGCTACTCAGATTATCTCAAGAAAGCACCTTGGTAGATATGATGCAACATGAGCAGGCGAAATATGAAGAGGCTTACGAGCGAGGTTTTAAAGATGCGGCTAAATCATTGCCGCCTAGCATACTCTTAAGGCCTTTGAATGTTTTTATTCATGAGCAGGGCGGCACAACCAAAGCCGCTAATATTTTGGGCGTAAAACCGCAACAGCTTGTAAGTATGAGACAAGCAATAAAGCCAGTTTTTGTGGATGAGATAGACCGTAAAGTTTATGGATTGTTGCGTGAGTATTGAAATTAGCCTAGAATGCGGGTATAGGAGACTATTCCAATGCCCGTAATTTTTCCCGTTATAAAATCCGCACTTTCTGACGCGATCCGCAAAGTTATCGCGGCCCCTTCGCGCTACTTCTCAACCCTTGACCCAGCGCAAACCAGCTATTATGAGCTTGATAGTGCGTCTCAGCCTAGCGGTGATTTTGTTGTTGAAGCTGATGTTAGTACGACATCATCCAGTGGTGTTAACTCTATACTGACAGGAGCAACACAAGCAACTGATGTGATTACGTTAGATGTGGAAGGTACTACTGGCCGTGTGCGTTTCTTTGCGTATGTCGGCACATCGATACAAAGTCTTATAACCTCAACTGCTACAGTAAATGATGGTGATTTACACACAATTAAAGCCACTTACACAGGCACTACGGCGGAATTATTTGTTGATGGGGTTAGTCAAGGTACAGCAACATGGGCGTTAGATGGAAACCAGGATGTAAGTTATATTGGTTTTAGACCAGGACTGTTAAATTACTTCGATGGCATCATAGCTAACGTTAAGCTGACAGACTTAGCAACACCAGCTAACAGTAGAATATTCCCACTAGCACTAGGCCCAGGATCAAACGTCGAAAACAGCACGATTAACAGCGGATCGGTTACTTATACGAATATCCCAGACGCTAACCGCGAAAAGTTTACTTTTGATGAAGCTAATCAGCGGTGGGTGGCCGACGATGGTAGCCCTATAATTGATTTAGCATAATTTGGAGGAATTAATCTAATGCCTGATATCAGCAGCGCAGGAACCGTTAGCAAGACCGGCGACAAGAGCGCCGCACTTTTAGCCGCAACGCCAGCCACTAGACAGTTACTGTTTGCGGGTAGCTCAGTGGGCACCACTTGCGAGGTGAAATACACAGATGACGAAGGGACCGACCGCACACTTGAGAACGGGACCATCACAGCTTTACCAACATCGATTGAAGTGGATATGAATGCCGATCTTAAAGTTGTTACGACTGGAAGCCCTAATTTTAATTTAACGGTGGTAATCTAATGCCGAAGCCTGCGAAGGGTAAAGCGCGAGTTAAAACAACAGCGACCGGCAAAAAAGTGAGTTACGGTCAAAAGGGTGCGAAAGTTCAGCCAGGCACAAAGAAAGGCGATAGTTATTGTGCAAGATCAGCTGGGCAGATGAAGAAACACCCCAAAGCAGCGAAAGATCCTAACAGTCCGTTACGATTAAGCCGCAAGCGCTGGAAGTGTATCGGCTCTAAATCTAAAAAGTAATTGAGGTTCTATTATGGCAGCAGGAGGTAGGCCGACAACGTGGAGCAAGGCGCTAGAAAAAAAGGCGTGGAAATATGCTAATGGGGCTTGGCAGGAAGCGGGGCACGTTTTCCCGTCCGTTGTTGGTTTATGTTCGTATATTGATCGGCCTAGACGGTCAATTTATGATTGGGCAAAGCATGAAGATAAGCAGTTTTCGCACATATTGGAGAAAATTAACCAAGAACAGGAGATAGTAGCCTGGAATCGTGGCATGGTTGGCGACTATAACGCTAATCTAGTCAAGTTGCTTTTAGGAAAACACGGTTACCATGATAAGCAAGATCAAACGCTGTCCGGTCCCGATGGTGGAGCGGTGAAGACTGATAACAAATACACTATTGAATTTGTTAACGCTGATGATAACCCGTTAATCAATGCCTCAAGTAAAGATAAATAAAAAGCTAGCGCCGGTATTCACTGCTAAACAGCAGATTATTGTAATTGTCGGGGGTAGGGGTAGCGGCAAGTCTATCGGCGTTGGTGACATTCTTACAATCAAGATGGACACCGAGAACGCGGACATCTATTGTTTGCGCGAATTTCAGGATAGTGTGGCCGACTCGGTTCATAGGGTTTTTAAAGACTCGATCCAAGATCGTTTAAAGCTTGAAGGGTGGGATATTCAAGAGAATAAAATCATAGCCCCAGGGGGTGCGAGGACCACTTACAAGGGCGCTAATCGAAATCCAGATTCCATGCAATCCGCCCAGGGTTATAAGTATTCATGGTTTGAAGAAAGCCACCGCGCGAGCCAAAACTCATTAGATAAACTGCTCCCAACGATCCTTCGTAATCCAGGCGCTAAGTGTATTTTTACAGCTAACCCACAATCAAGCGCCGACCCTTTTAGCCAGCGTTTTATCAATCCTTATAAAAAATATTTAGACCGCGATGGGATCTACGTCGATGATTTACACCTGATTATCAAATGTAACTGGCGTGACAATCCGTGGTGGAATGAAGAGCAAGAGGCGCTCAGAAAGTGGGATTATGAGAACCTAAGTCGCGCTAAGTACCGCTGGATATGGGAAGGGGATTTTAATGACGAAGTGGAAGATTCTATTATCAAAGCAGAGTGGTTTGACGCTTGTGTCGATGCTCATAAGAAGCTGCCAGCGATTAAGCCTCAAGGCGCTGTTATATGTGCTTATGACCCTTGTGATGATGGCGGTGACGCTCATGGTTTGGCCTGTCGCCATGGTTCTATTATTAAGCGCGTTGATTGCCGCGATTCAGGAGAGATTGACGAAGGGTGCGACTGGGCAACCGGCGAGGCTATAAAGCTGGGCGCGGACCTGTTTACGTGGGATTTAGACGGTATGGGTACCGGCCTCAAGCGCCAGGTTGATATCGCTTTTAACGGTAAGAAATGCGAGGTCAGAGGTTTTAGGGGTTCGCTGTCGGGTATCGGTCAAGATGATGGTGAGACTATCTACCAAGAAAAGACCTATGCCGAAACGTTCAAGAACAATCGAGCGCGATACTATAACGACTTAGCGACAAGATGCTTTAACACTTATCGAGCTGTGACCAAAGGCGAATACATTGACCCCGACGAAATGATAAGCTTTGCAAGCGAAGGGATAAGCGACATTGACCGGCTAAGGTCCGAGCTTTGCCGCATCCCCACAAAGCCAAACGCCAATGGCTTAATTCAAATTATGAATAAACAGGATATGAAAAAAGAAGGGATTGCAAGCCCCAACATGGCGGATGCTATAATGATGACTATGGTTAGACCAAAGCCCAAAAAGCAATGGGGCAAATTAAACTATCAAAAAGTAGGAATCGCATGAGTATAAAGCTGCAAAACGATATTAAGGTATTACAGGACCGCATCGAAAAGCTAGAGCGGATCGTTAACAAGTTAAACCCAGAACCTCGCAAAGTTGCGGGTGTTTCGGACCCAGACCCCAAGCCAGTAAAGCGCACTAGAGTGAGCAAATAATTATGTCGATGTCAGATAACGAATTGCTAGCGATTGTTAACGATGCTGAACGCGATGCGCTTCGTTACGCTGGCGAGTGGATAAGAGAGAACGAAGATTACCTGAAACGCTATTACCGTCTACCATACGGCGATGAAGTTGAGGGCCAATCCCAGGTTGTTAGCTCGGACGTTGCGGATGTTGTTGAGAGTGATATGCCTTCTTTGGTGCGGGTGTTTTTAGGCGCTAAGGATATTATGCAATTTCCGCCGGCATCAGGTTCAGATGCGGATAAACAAGAGGCGTTAGAAAAAACCAAGTACATTAATCACATTGTTAGGAATCAGCCCGACTCATTCAAAACGCTGCATGATTGGATGAAAGACGCTGAGATTCAGAAAATGGGGGTGGTCCGTTTTGGGTATGAAGAGAACGAGCGAACCGACACCCTAGAATACGACAACTTTTCAGATGATGAACTAGCGCAGCTAGAAGTTGAGCTTAACTTGGAGCGTAATAAGGGCTTTAAGATTGAGTATGTTGGTCAAGACACAAACGAGGATGGTACAAACTATGTTCAAGTGCGTAAAACGTGGATTGAGAAAGGCTTGTATGTTCGCGGCGTGCCAACAGAAGATTTCATCATTAGTAGAAACGCTACTTGTGAAGATGACGCTGAGGTCATCGGTCATGCTGAACGCGTTACAAAAGGCGAACTTATCGCAGCGGGTTATGATGAATCTATGGTCAAGGGTTTACCATCGGTAGACCACGACGAAGGCGGTGAGGACGATCGAAGTAATCTGCAAACAATCCGCTTTAAATCCCAGAACGGCTATAAAACAGATCAAGATGTTAAGCACTGGGCTAGCGAGTTGGTTGACGTTAAATATTTATATATCAATATCGATTTCGACGGTGACGGTATAGCCGAACGGCGCTACATCGTAAAAGCTGGCAACCGCATCATTGAAAATGAACAGTTTGACATGGTTCCTTATGCCATGTTGAGCGCTGTTTTAATGCCTCATAGCGCTATAGGCCGTGGGCGTGCTGAGCAAGTGATGGATCATCAAAGGGTTAACACGGTCCTTTGGCGTCAAATCATGGACAACGTTTACCGCGTTAACAATGGGCGTGTTGTTGTTAATGACGAACAGACTAACATCGATGACCTGTTGACCGTTCGGCCTAATGGTATTGTGAGAACGGAAGGCGACCCTCGGAGCGCAGTAGCAGCATTAGAAACGCCGTACATCGGTAATCAGGCGTTACAGGTGGTTCAGTACATTGACACCCTAAGGGCGCAAACGGTAGGCCAACAGATAACGAATCAAGGATTAGAAGCTGATAGGTTCCACAGGGAAACCGCCACGCGCTTTGAGGGCGTTCAGGATGCGGCGCAAGCTAAAATTGAGTTGGTGGTAAGGTGCTTTGCTGAAACGGGCTATAAGAAGCTATTTAACGGCCTAGCGTGGTTTGCGTCCAGATATCAGAGCGAAGAAAAAGAAATCATGGTGTTAGGTCAGCCCATGACTATTAATCCGAAGAAATGGACCAGTAACAATTATGTGAGTTGTAATGTCGGTCTAGCTGCGGGTGATGACGATAAAATATTGGCGAACATGGCAACGCTCTTAACAGTGCAACAACAATTGCAGGCTAACGGATCACCGCTTGCCGACTCGCTGACGATCTATCACACGCTTGAAAAGATGCTACAAGCAATGGGAGTTGGTCGGATTAATGATTTTATCAATAATCCAGAGGTGCCAACGCAAGTGCTACAAGCCCAGGTTGAGCAGCTACAATTACAAAATATACAAATGCAGCAGGCGTTACAGCAAGCCGCTAATCCATTGCTAGCACCTGAGCAATTAAAAGCAGAGGCTAAATTGATTGAAGCAGAAGCCAAGCAAGAAACTGAAATTGCCAAGATTATGGAAGATCAGCGCCAGTTTAACGAGAAGTTAGCGGCAGATCAGGCGGCTAAGATAGCAGAGCTTGAGGCGAAATACACCGAGCTGGAATTGAAATATAATCAAGATGTGCCAGGGGCTAGAGTATGACAAAAGACGAAAAAGAAGTTGAACGGGGCCGGTATGCGCGAGAAGTGCTAGATAATTGTGTTTACAAAGAAGCCTATGTTATGCTAAGGGCTAAGTTATTTGAAGAATTTTCAAAAACTAAGTTTCGAGATAGTGAAGAGCGCGACGAAATTTGGCGAAAATTACAGGTTGTTGATTATATCGACAGCTACATGATTAAAGTTATGCAGTCAGGGAAAATCGCAGAAGAAACCCTGCTACAAAAAACTAAAAAGGTTTTAAAATATGCTAGATAATCTTGGTCAAGAACCTAGCCAGCAAGAAATTTTAGAAAGAATCAAAAACATTGGCGCGGAGCCTGAGCCAGCGCCAACCGGCGTCAATGTTGATGATAGTGCCGACGATTATGAAGAAGAGGTCGTCGAAGAGTTGGAAGAAGAAGCCGAAGAAGTACACGAAGAAGATGAAGAGGAACTTTTTTACGAGTTGGACGGTGAAGAAGTCAGCCTCAAACAGCTTCAAGAGTGGAAAAATAACGGTTTAATGCAATCCGACTACACCCGAAAGACGCAAGCTTTAGCGGAAGAGCGAAAAGCCCTAGAAGCTAAGCTGAGCAAGATTAATGAAATGGAGTCGCAGTTTAATGACAAAATTTCAGCGCTTGATGCGTTGCTCGGTAACGAGGAAGCCGAAATAGATTGGGAAGAACTAGCAGAACATGATCCCTCTGAGTATTTGCGCAAGCAGCGGGCCATTGAAGCGAAACGAACCAAGTTAAATGAGGCTAAATCGGTAAAGGAAAAGCGTAAACAGGATAAGATGGCAGCAGAAAGTCAAAAGCTGCTAGATTCTATGCCTGCTTGGTCTGATCCTACAGTGCAAGAAAAGGAATACGGCTTATCACTGAAAGCTTTGGGTGACATCGGATTTACAGCGGATGATTTAGCAAGCGAAAGCATGTTGGACCATCGCTTATATGTCCTAGCAAACAAGGCCGCCAAGTATGATGAGTTGCAATTGAAAAAGTCGACTGTTAAGAAAAAAGTCGCTAAGGCGCCTAAAACCGTACGCGCGGTTAAAGGTAAATCAAAAGGCCGACCCAGTGAAATGGACGAAGCCAAGGCCAGATTAAAGAAATCTGGAAGCAAACAAGATGCGCTAGCAGCGCTCAAACTTTTATATAAATAGGTGAATCAAAATGGCTCAACCAAGTGATACTTTTAGCTCATACGACGCGGTAGGTAACCGCGAAGACTTATCAGACATCATTACTATGATATCTCCAACGGCGACTCCTTTTATGTCAGGGATTGCCCAAACGTCTGCAACTTCTACCAAAGTTGAATGGCAAACTGACGCATTAGCAGCAGCTAGCGCAACCAACGCAGTGATTGAAGGTGATGACGCCACCACAGACGCATCAACCGCTACCACACGTCTTTTCAACTATACGCAAATCAGTGACAAGGTGGCACGCGTCACTGGCACACAGCGCGCTGTTAATTCTGCCGGTCGTGGTGATGAAATGGCCTATCAAGTTATGAAGCGTGCCGAAGAACTAAAACGTGATGTTGAAAGCTCTTTGCTTGCCAACAACGCGCAAGTAGCGGGTAATGATTCAACCGCTCGTGAAACTGGCGGTATCGGCTCTTGGATTGCCACCAATGACGATTTTGCCAGTGATGGTGCAAGCCCTACGGGTGATGGTTCAGACGCCCGCACCGATGGCACGCAACGCGCCTTTACAGAAGCGCAGCTTAAAACCGTTCTAGCAGCATGTTGGGATCAAGGCGGCGAGCCAGACACTATTATGCTTGGTTCTTTCAACAAGCAAGCGCTAAGCGGTTTTTCCGGTGGTGCAACTCGCCAAATTAACAGCGATGACAAGAAGCTTGTGAACGCCATCGATATCTATGTTGGTGACTTCCAAGATTTGATTGTAGTGCCAAATCGCTTCCAGCGTTCGCGTGATGCGTTAGTGCTTGAAATGGACAAATGGGAGATTGCTATGCTGCGCCCATTCCAGAAAGTAGAACTAGCTAAAACTGGCGATACTGAGCGCGAACAAATCCTAGTTGAATACGCTTTATGCGCTAAGAATGAAGCGGCTAGCGGCGGAATTTTTGACCTCACAACTAGCTAGGGATTTCAGGGGCTTCGGCCCCTAATTTTTTTTGGAGCTTAAAACATGGCTACACACAATTTAATCGAGGTGGTGTTAACGGGTGCGATTGTTGACGTAAGCACCGCCGATCAAATCTATATACCAGTACCAACGGGCTTTGCCGGTGATGTTGTGGAAATCAGGGCGGCGATTGATGCGGCTTTGTCTACAGCAGATGCTACGCTAACGCCTAAAATTGGTGGTACTGCTATGACTAATGGTGCCGTTACAGTGGCGCAGTCAGGATCAGCGGCGGGCAGTACGTTTGTCAGCTATCCAACGGGAGCGCGAACAGTAGCCCCAGGAGATGCCATTGAAATTGAAACTGATGGCGGATCAACTGGCACTGCAAAATGTAATATCACTCTAGTCATTCGACGCTAAACAGTAGGGGTTAACGTGAAAGGTCAGCTTTTTGATGTAAACGGAGATGTACTTACAACTTTTCATTACGATGAGATGGAAGATAGAACGGTTTTAAGAAGCACCCAAGACGTTAACCCCTATCTCAAACAAAACGCCATTGAACGCGACAACCAGAACGCACGAAATAACGATGGATTGCAGAAAATCGCATCCGTACCGATAAACGTGATTGAAGAATGGCGAAAAGAGCTAGGCAGCGACCCTCTTTCGATGGAAAATAGGGGCTGGTTAATGAAGCGCTTGCACTCTCCAGAGTACGCTTATCTACGCACTAGAACGGGCAGATTTATCTAATGGCTATTGATAGCTACGACAATTTAAAGGCCGCTATTGTTGATTGGTCACATCGTAACGATATGACACCGGATCGTTTAGACCAATTTATTGACCTAGCGGAAGAGTCGATGTTTTCTAGTCCTTTGATGCCTTTGGAATTGCGTCAAATGGAAACCAAAAGCGAATTAACCGCTAGCACTTCAAGCCGGTTGCTTGCTTTACCATCCGACTATTTAGAAATGCGGCGGCTTAAAGTTAATTTGTCAGGCGGTGATTGCGATATCCAATATTTAACACCTGAACAGCTACCGATTGCAGGCACTAGTGGTATACCTAAGTTTTTTACGGTAACGGATCAAATCGAATTTGACCGCACCCCCGACAGTGCCTACACAATAGAAATTCAATATTATGCTAAGCCAACAGCGCTAAGTGATGCGAATACAACTAACGTTATTTTGACGAATCACCCGAAAATATATCTTCATGGTGCTTTGTCTAATCTTTATCAGTGGACTATGCAAAACGATTTAGCAGAGTACCACGAAAACAAATTTCAAGCGGCTATCCGTGGTGCCAACAAGCAATACAAACGTGGGCGCTACGGGCCAGCACCTAAGATGCGTATGGAGGGTCCAACACCTTGACCTTTCGCACAGTTCCCGTCGATGTTGTTGGTGCTTCGTACAAGCACCGTTCAAGGTCGTTAAGCTCTCAAAGCACCGTTAACTTAATACCAGAATTCACTCCCAGCGGTAGAAGCCAAAAAGCTTTAACGTGTTGGCCAGGTGACAAAGATTGGTCGGCGGGTAGCGGTGCTGCTAGGGGTATGCACGTTTTTAAGAATGAGCTTTATAAGGTAACAGGCTCCACGCTTTACAAGATTGACGCCAACGGCGCACAAACATCGATAGGCACGCTTTCAGGTTCAGCGCCTTGTGTGTTCGCTAATGATGGGAATTCGATGCGTATTGCTACGGGTGTTAACGATTATATTTATAACGGTTCAACGCTTGCGGTTATTACGGATAGCGATCTAGTGCCAGGGAATTCAGTGGCATACCTGAACCAACAAATGATTAACGATTCAGCGGGCGGTCAGTTTCAGGTTAGTGATGTTGGCGACCCTGATAGCATCGACGCGCTAAATTTTGCAACGGCTGAAAGTGCGCCAGATGACACCGTTAGGGTTTTCACGTTTAACGAGCGCTTATACCTTTTCGGTGATAGAAATAATACGGAAACTTGGTATAACTCAGGCGGCGAGTTTCCACCGTTTGACCGTATTCAAGGCGGCACAATGAATATCGCTCTTGGTGCTGTTTATTCCGTAGCCGCTAGCGCTGAATTTATGTACTTCTTTGGTTTTGATAAATCAGTGTATAGAGTTAGTGCTTATCAGGCTGAGCGGGTAACGCCTAACGCTATCGCTAGCGTGTTTGAAAACTTAGACGATGCTAGCGATGCCAGAGGCTTTACGCTTAACCTAGAAGGGCAATATTTTTACGTCCTTAACTTTCCGACAGCTGGCCAAACGTGGGTATATAGCGAGGCGGGGAATGCTTGGTTCGAGTTATCTACCGGCATTGATTTGCCTTATGCTAATTACGGGGCAACTGATTACGTCGAGTGTTACGGTAAGCGCCTTTTAGAGTTTGGCGGTAGCGTGCGAGAAATGGACATAGGCACGTTTACGAGCAACGGCGAACAAATGGTTAAGGCTCGTGTGGCTTCGCCCATAGTGGACCCTAGCGGCGCTCGTTTAATGATGTCACGATTTCAGTTAATCATGGAGGTGGGCGTGGGCACTATTAGCGGTGCCGGTGTTGATCCAGTGGTGATTTTTGAAGCTTCTTATGATGGCGGCAAGAGTTGGACAAACGAGTCATGGGTGGATATTGGACGCATGAACGAAGGCCGCATAAAAGTTGAATGGTTTAACATGGCCAGCGCCTATGAAATCATGGTGCGATTTAAAGTTGTCGCGCCTGTTTTTGTGTCGGTCCACAGTGCAGCTATAGATATTAAAGCGGGTGGCTGGTAATGGTTACTAAGGTTGACCCGTTTTTAATCCCTATACCACAGGCGTTTTTTAAAGACCCTGAGCTCCGCGGCTGGGCTGAGTATTTATCGCGGGTTATTCATGATTTGAGAGAGCGAACGGGCGGCGGATCAGATGCTATAGCAGATACTAGCGTTAGAGAGTCTTACCCGTTTGGAGCTCATGCAAGTAGATTTGAGCCAGGTGCAGAGTTAAGCGGGTTGTTTACAACTAACGAGCGGCCCGACCAGTTTAGAGCTGTTAGCGTCAACACTGGAAACTATACAGCATTACCAAACGACTTTATTAACGCAAAAGGGCGGGCGTCTATTAAGTTTCCAGCCCAGCCCCCTGAAAATTGTGTCATAATTATACGTAATGGTGACGCTAGTTTGATAAGCTTAGATGGTAACGGCAAAACGATTAACGGCAGTAATAGCGGCTATTTGCGTAAGCAAGGTAGCGCTATACATTTCCATTATTTTATTGATTCGGATGAGTGGTTTGCGCGATGAGCTTTGATCCAGATAACGAAGAACACGAACGCGAACTAGAAAACGACAATGAACAGATTATCGCATTATTAAAGCGTGCGGTTTTTTTATTAGAATTAATAGCAGACTTTGAGCCAGGTTCAAGCGAAGGCGCGGGAGATTAAATCATGGCGTTAGATATTCAAGGTAATGATGGGGCAGCCACTTACAAAGTGGGCGCAACAGCAAGAGGGCAAATCAAGGCTTTTTCTGTTAGTGAGACAGAAGCGCAAGAGGCGACAGAGCTGGGCGATGGATATAACCTTAATACGGGTGTTATTGGTTTAACGTCTAGCACTGAAAGCGGCGTGTTATATTTTAAAAACGGCGAATCTAGGCGGTTCATTATTGAAGCCATTGAAATTGGTGTTGGTTCGGCGGGTACTGTTACGGACGTTAGCCAAATCACGCTCATTAAAAATCCAACTGGCGGCACGCTAATTAGTAACGCCACAGCAGTGGATATTAATGCAAATCGTTCTTTCGGTAGTTCAAACAGCTTGGCATCATCGTTAACGTATAAAGGTGCGGAAGGTAACACGGTGACCGGCGGTGATGATGCTTTGTTGTTTTTCCAAGCGGCGGGTGGGCGTTTAGTTGCTGATATTCAGATGGAGCTAAACCCAGGCAACAGCATAGCCGTGAAGATTGACACTAATACGAGTAGCGGGACCACGAACGTTTATGTTGCGGTGATAGGTCATCTGAAGGCTGATTAATCATTATGATTAAAACCCAAATAGTTAGCGGTGAAAACCCGATGAACGGGTTGAAAGTGAATGGCGAAGGCGAAATAGCTGTAACTATTCACCAACACCCCCCGCTTGATGAGATTACCGAGTCATACCCATACGCTCAATGGTTTACGGCGGATGGTACGCCAAACGGCAGTAATGATATGCGGGTTGATGGTTCTACGAATCCACAAAGCTTTTACATATCAGCGCAGCAAGATATAGACATCTTCATTAAAACGATATCAGTACGCATAAGCGATGCGGGCGCTAATCTTGATGAATTCGGGGCTTTGCCGGTATTAACTAACGGCGTTTCGTTTGAGTATGTTAGCGGCATTATAGGCGAGCTAGTTATACAGGATGCAATTCAAACGAATCTAGATTTTATTCGATTAGGGTTATCATCCCCAGCGGTGGGCGGCGGTACTGATGCGTTTAAGGCTGATTTGTCGGGCGGCGGTGCTGATACTTATTTGCCGGTGATTGATTTAACAGTGACGTTTGGCTTTCCATGGGGCTTGCATCTAAAAAAAGGTTCCCTTGATCGTTTGCAATTTACAGTTAACGATAATCTATCAGCGGGCATGGATGCGTTTAATATCAAGGGCTTTGGATCGAGGCTTTAATAATGACAACATCTTTAAGTAATTTTAAAAGCGAAACGCAGCTAGGCGCCTCACCAGGTTCGTTAATTACAACCACAGGAACCGAGCGAAAATTTTTAGGCAATGTGACCGTTACCAATACCAGCGCTAGCAATATTGAAGTAACGTTTTGGCGTTTAAATTCTAGCACTACGGAAGTTGATGGCGCGGGCGGTAATTGGATCGTAAAGGAAACAATCCCAGCGGGGCGCACAGTGGCGCTTACACAGATTTTAACCCATGTGCTAGGCCCTAGTATGAAGATATCAGGGCAAGCAGGTACGGCGGCGGTGGTAAACTTTGATGCAAGCGGCACAACCGAAACTTAGAATTGAAGAAACGTTTAACCCTGAATTAATCCGGCGGGTGATGTGCGATCAGGAAATATATTCCCGCATATCATCCGATGGCGTTATTAGTCGTCACGACTGGCAACCAATCATAAGCGACAGTGATCGATGGCTGGCGGCTTATGTTGATGATGAGCTTGCTGGTGTACTCAATACGCACCCTCATAACCCCGTTTGTTGGGAAGGTCATATTCAAATTTTAAAGCCGTATCGTAAACACGCGCACCCCTTATTTAAGCTTGCTCTTAATTGGGCATGGCAAAACACCCCAGCTGAAAAGATTGTAGTTCAGATTCCGGCTATCTATTTAGATGTTATCGAGTTTGTGCAAGCGCATGGCTTTAAGCTTGAGGGTGTAAACACGCGCAGCCTCAAAAAATATGGTGTATTATTAGATCAAGTGTACATGGGTTTGGAGAAAGAAACCGATGGTTGATTATCGCCAACTTTTACCACGACAAACGAAGCTAACCATTTGGCGAGATACGTTGTATTTGATACCAATAGCTTTATATGTCCAACCTTGCTTTCTAAGGTCGCGCATATCTTCAACAGCTTCCTTGGTTAGTTTTTTTGCTTTGTTGGGGTTGGTTTTGGCTAAAAGTTTAGGGTTTTTATCAGGGTTCCAGTTATCGTTCTTTGAATTGCAAAAACCATACTTTACACCGTGGCGCATATTTTCGGAGCGAGTAGCCCACTCTAGGTTGTCAATGTGATTATCAGTGCGAATACTGTTAATATGATTAACGTCGGTTTGACCTTCTTTAGGCGGAGGTAAGAAATGTTCAGCGACAAGTCGGTGCGCAAGAATTTGTCGCCCTTGGTTGTCTCGCCACAATTGGACCTTATGATATCCATTACCGTTCAGTTGCTTTGTGAGTGGTTTCCCTTGTATGGAAAGGGTGCCGCGGTTTTTACGGGCCACAGACCTATCAAGGCTTTTGATATTGCCGTGATTACTAATCATATAAAACGTTTCATAACCCTTAATGGGTTTCCAAATTTCCATACTCTGACCTCTTTGAGTTTCCAGTATGGTATCAATCAAAAGGTAAAAATTAAAGCGGAGGTTGATAATGGGGAAAATTAGGGAGGTTGTAGGAATTAAAGGCCAACGCGAAGCGGCGCGGGAAGCCGGACGCCAACAACAAGCAATGGGCGAACAGGCCATAAGCCAGCAAGAAGCAGCGCTTGAACGTATCTTAGGTATTCAACAGCCATTTGTGCAAGCAGGCCAGCAGGCCATAGGCGGTTTACTTGGTGCGGTTTTAGGTGGTGCGCCTAGTGGTGGTGTTAGCGCTCGTTTTAAAGGTACCCAGAGAGGTTTGCCAGCGGCTACCGATACGGCGGGCTTATCGATGGTCCCAGAGGACTTTGAATTTGAGCGCGGTGCTGAACGGGTAACACAAGACCCATTCTTTCAAGCACTAGCAGCGCAGCAAGAAGAGCGCCTTATGAGTTCAGCGGCGGCTCGCGGTATGGTGGGTTCAGGTCGAACGGCAGAGGCTTTAAATCGTAATTTGCTACGCTTAGGGCAAGAGTTCAGACAGCAAGATATCGCTAACCAGCTGAACGAAGCTAAGATTCAGCAAGCACTACGCGCTGAGAATTTAGGCGTCCAGGCGCAACGCTTTGGTCAATTACTCAATATTGGTCAGTTAGGTGCTAACGTTTCCACCGGAGCAGGTTCAGCTATTCAAGGTACAGCGGCCAATGTGGGCAACTTACTAACGGGTATGGGTAACGTGCAAGCCGCCACCACTATTCAGCGAGGCAACTTGTTGGGTCAATCTAGGCAGGATTTATTAGCTAATCTTGGTACGGGTGGTTTAGGTGGAGCTTTAACTGGCGGCGCTGTTAACTTTGGTCAAATTGGTGGGCTCTTTGGTATGGGTGGGGGTGCGTAACAATGGCTTTAGATCCGAGTATTGTTTTTCGTCAATTTGTACCGACGGCGCAAGGCATTCAACAAACACAACAAGCGCAATTACGAACGGCTGGCATATTTCAGAATATGCGGAATGAGGCGGCAATGGCACCTGTTCGCCAACAGATAGCTGAAACCACAGCGGCATTAAATAACATCAAGTTAGCCGAAGCTGAGGCGCAGAGAGCAGAAGCTATAAAGCAACGAGACACAACCAATATTGCCCGCAACTACCTGATAAACGAACGCAATATTAAGGCGGGCAATTACGGGGAGGTAGTGAAAAATTTAGAATCTTATGTTGATCGTGAGAGAGCAGCGGGCCAAACAGATGACGAGTTATCCGACACCCTAAACGCTATCGAGGTGTTTAAAAGTAACGATTCAAACGCTATAACCTCACTAATAAATACAGCCAAAGGTGCCGTTGATTATGCAAAAGGTCGAGGGTGGATAGGTAAAAAAGGCGAAGTGGTGGAGAAATTCTCCCCGACTACTGTAAACTTACCTGGCGGGATTACGGTGCAAACATCTAGCACAGGTGGTAAAAAAGTCACTGACGCTGCGGGTAATAAGTTAACAGGCCAAGCAGCTATTGACGCAATAGAGGAAGCGGAAAAACAAAAAACACAACAGCGGATAGATATTGCCAGGGGGACCACTAAAGCCAGGTTAGAAGAGCAGGCAGAAGGAGTGGGAGCGGTTGAAACATCGAAAGTTAAAGGGCGTGTTGCGGGCGAAGCTGCTACAGCGCCAACAGTCGCCAAGATTAAAAGCCAAATATCGGTGGCTGTTAAAAATGCTGAACGAGAAGCTAAAAGTCGCGGTGAAAAGCTTAGTGATCTATCGAGAATGGAAGCGGCATTACCAGGATTAAAAGAAACCGTTAATAAATTGCGAGAATTAGCGCCGATTGCTACACATACATTGGGCGGGCGGCTGATTGATACAGCAGTGAAAGAATTGGGTTTTGGTGCTACCAAAGGAGCCACAGCCAGAGCTAAATATATAGCGATCATTAGAAACCAAGTCTTACCATTGTTAAAGCCTACGTTTGGTGCCGCTTTCACTGCGGCGGAAGGCGAAAAACTGGAAGCTACATTAGGTGATCCTGATTTGTCACCGGATGAGAAATTGGCTCAATTAGATGCCTTTATTGATAATAAAGTAAGAGAAATAGAAACCACTAAACGTGATTTGCCAACGGACGATTTAAGCGGTTTATCTGACGATGAATTTAAGGATTTGTTGAGATGAGTTCGGAATTCTCCAAGTTAGATTTGTTTCGTGAAGCGGCCCGCAGAGGTTTACAAGATCAACTGCCAGCCGATCAAAAAGCCATCTTTGATGAGGCTGTTAGGCGTGGATTGGTTGTGTTGCCTCAAGTTGAAACGGTACAGCCCCAAGCCTTACAGCAACCACAACCTGAACCAATAGCAGAACCGCAAGCGGCACGATTACCTGGCCGTATGGGGCGGGCGCAAGAGTTACGGCAAGAGCGCAGAGACACGCAAAGCCTTTTAGCACGCTTTGAGGCGGGTTTAATAACGTCTCAAGATATGACGCCGGAGGAAGTTGAAAACGTCCGTAAAGCGCGTATTGATGCTATTCCAGAGATTACAGGAAGCTTTAAGCAGTTAAGTGAAAAGCTAGGCGTTACCGAAGCATTAGCGGGAATGACTGCATTTGATCCTGATGAGTTTGGCGCAATACTTAGCGCAGCTGATCCTAATATCGCAGTAGTAACAACGCCCGAAGGTGAGCGAATTGCTATCAATCGAGAAACAAACGAAGCCTTTTCGATCAATAAAAGCGGCCCTTCTTTGATGGATGCTTTACAAATTGGCGGCGCGGCGGCTGTTTTCACGCCATCGGGCGCATTGCCAGGGATAGCGAGGCAAGCGGGCGGCGCAGCTTTAACACAAGCAGCTATTGAAGCGGGACAAACTACCGTAGGCGGTGAATTTGATCCGGCTGAAGTTGCTCTAGCTGGTGCAGCGGTTCCCGTTGTTGGGGGTGTTGTCAAAGCCGGTAAAGCGGCGGTAGAGAGTTTTAGGCGCTCCGTTCGTGCGTCTACGCCGTTAATTGATCCAGTTACAGAAACAGTTACGCCGCAATTTCAAAAGGCTTTAGCTAAATACAATATTGATGCAGGGGCATTAGTTGATGACCACGCAAATTTACCTGTTATCTATTCAGGCGATAAGCCGGAAAAAGTCGTTAAAGATATTGTCACGAGCCATATTAAAACAGGTAAACCCGCAAAATATACAGCATCTTTGCGCTTGGACCATCAAGGCAATATTGTTGATGATGATCTTGGGAAAATCGCATTAAGTCAGGGTTTTGAAGGTGGTGATATCGCAGCAGCCAAAAACGCCAATAAACCAACTCGGAAGTTAGCTCAAAAAATGCTACGAATGCAGCGGGCAATCCTGGCCGATTCATCAAACGTGGATAAATTCAGGCCTTCCGATGTTGTTGGTGATTCTGTAATGGACCGCTTTCGCTATGTTCGCCAAGAGGCGGACAAGCTGGCGAATCAACTGGATAAAATGGCGTCTAGGGAATTAACCGTTAGTGGTCGAAAATTACTGGGTGCTAATGGCGACAGATTGAAAGGTTTGGATATTGACCCTAAAAACGTACAGCAGGCGGCTAATGATGCTTTAGAACGGTTGTTTGTAAAAATTCCTGACGATGTGCTTAATGATAGGGTTCCTATATTTGAAGCTGTAAAGGCAAAAGATTTTTTTGATGGTTCCGACATCATGAAAGACCCCACGTCGCAAAAAATCATTAGAGATGTTTTTGATTTGCTGAGTTATGACCCAGGTGGGCCAATTGATGCGTTTAGAGCGCACAGGGTTAAACGTCAAATTGATAGCATGATCGATTTTAATAAAAAATCATCCGAGGGGCTTACAGAGTCGGGCAGGCGATTTGCTAAAGCTATACGGGCCTCGCTCAATGATTCCATCAGAGAAGTGTCGCCAAAATACGCAAAAGTTAACGATGATTTAAGCATGGCTATTCAAGCACTAAACGCGGTTGAGGATTCAATGGGCAGGCGCACTGATTTATTTGATACTGGAGCAAACCAGCAGCTAGGTACTGAAATGCGCAAACTGATGTCCAATTATGGTGTACGCCAAACTATGAACAATTCTCTTAACCAGTTGGATAGTGCGGCAAGTAAATTGGGCGGATCGTTTAACACCAATTACAGGGAGCTAAACAGGTTTGCCAATGTGCTTGATAGGCGTTTTGGTTCAGTGTCAGCGCAAACATCATTTAAAGGTAATATTGACGCAGCGCTTGATCTTAACCGGCTGAGGTCTACCAGCGTTCGGGAAGCTGTTTTTGAGGCGGGACTAAAAGTTACGCCGGTGGGCAAAGCTCTAGGCAAGGTGGCCGATAAATTAGGCCCGAACGACCAAAAGGCGTTTGATGTTATGAATAAATTATTGAGTAGGGGTAAATAATGGCAAATTGGGTACCTATCAGCGGTTCGGCTTTACAGTTTTCAAAGAACGCGGGTGGCGCGGCGGCGGCTGATTATTATTTGAAGTTTTACGCGGCCGGCACTACTACGCCCATTTCCATGGCGACAACTTCCAGCGGTGTGACCACGCTAGATAAATGTAAAGTAGATTCGAACGGCTGGGCGGTTAACGGTTCGGATGATCCTTTTATTCCGCACATAGATCGCGATTATAAGTTGGTGCTTTACACAAACGCTACTGACGCGGATGCGGACTCTACCGGTAGCGCGGTATGGGTTATTGATAATTTATCAACTGAAAGCCTAGATAAACAATACACATCCGTTGCAGCTTTGCGTGATTCTACGGGTAACGATTCGTTTAATATCATTGAAATAGAATCTTATTACGAGATCACATACCCATCTACAGCAGGCCCGAAGGGTGGACACAGACGCCACAGAACGGGCGGCACTAACACAGCGCCTACAGTAGGAAGCCCAGTGGCAGTTAGCACCATAGGCACAGGTACCCAAGCGGGCTATGTGTGGGATGGTGATGGGGTAGAGTGGGTATTATCGGAAGATCAGGTAATTGATGTGCACATGTTTGGTGCTATCCCTGGCAGTGATTCTGTCACTGAAATCAATAATGCCATCTTGTTTGGTAGTGCCGTCATCATTGATGATTATTTTAAGTTTAGCGCTCCGATTGTGCTGAAATCTAACTTTAATCTTGTTTTTGAAGATGGGGGGTTTATTGAACCGACAAGCCCAGGCATTGCTATACAAGCGCTAGGCTCTGAGCCGTCCAGTTATGTAAGTTTATCAGCAGACATGAATGAAGGTGACGCTGCTTTCACAGCAACAACAAGCATCACAGGCGTTGCTGTTGGTGATTGGGTAGAAATAAGAAGTGAAGCCCTTTTCCCTGGTACAAATGCTTTAAACGGTAAGTTTGCGTGGATTGGTAAAGTAATAAAAATCACAGGCTCAACTTATGAAATAGATGCGCCGGTTCCTTATGATATGTTAACAGCAGATACAGCGAAAGCGGGAAAGGCTACAATGCTGGAAAATATTTCCATTCAAAACCCGCAGATCAATAAGGAGGATTTCACAACATTAATCACTATTGGCATTCAAAGTAAATACTGTGCCAATCTAGAAATAACAAATCCAAAAATATACGGATCTAAAAACCCTACAATTATTGAAGATGAGATAACCGATGCAGGGAAAAACGCAATCCTTATTGATAGCTGCGTAAATGCGTCTATTGATAATATTTATGCTGAGGTCATCGCGTGGTATGGGGTTGGGGTTAATGGGCCGTGTAGAGGTATTCGTATTAATCAGGGAAGTACTATAGATGTCCGTCATGGGGTATCAATCGTAAATGCTTCGGATTACGGGGAGCCGTTCGATGTTATTACCACGGGTATGACTGCGAATCGATGCACCAAGTCCGGTTTCGACACACATGACACAGGGCAACAAATATTTTTTAACGATTGCCGCTCGTTCTATTCGGGGGATTCTGGTTTTCAGCTGCGCTCTAATGGTGTAACGCTAACTAATCCTGTAGCAGCTTACAGCACTTTTGATGGTGTAGTATGTCGGGAAAATGGTTTTAATTCTAGGGTAATTAACCCTCAAATGTATCAGAATCAAAGAAACGGTTTAGGGTTCGGCACTTATGATTGTGATGTGGAAGGTGGGGAATGCAAAGATAATGCGCAAAGTGGTTCTGGTGCAAATTGGTCAGGTTCCCACGGCACCGTTAAGGGATTGAAGATTAGCGGATCTGGCAGAGCAATGGATCTGTACCCGCCATCAGTAACACATCCGTTATTAATATCTGGGCTGTATAATGATCGGGGGGGTGCTACAGGCGGTATTTTCATGCTAGGTCAAGAATCAGGTGGCAATCCACCGGACTTTGAGAAGGTAACGATAGAGAACAGCTATATGCCGGATTATAATGTATCTGGTAGTGGAAGCACTATGTTTTTTACGAATGCGACAATGCCCACAAACGCTCGCACGCCACGGATGATTGATAATATTTTATCTTCCGATAACACTAAAGTTAGAGGTATAGCCACCCTTGTCGCTGGTACGGCTACGGTGACAGGATTACATGTTGTTCAGCGCTCAATAGAGCCATTATATAACTCGGTGGTTAAGTTGCGGCGCGTAGGGTTCGACTCTAACCCTGGAGCACTCACAGGAGTCGCAACAGCGAATCAGATCGTAATCACTTCAACTGACTCATCTGACACATCTGATGTTGAATGGTGGGTAGATGGATGACCATAAAAACCAAAAACTTCAATTTAGAAACCGACCCGAAACTTGCCTGCACCTGCGGTCACGAAGATTGTGACCAACGGGCAGTGCGCCCATGGGTTTTAGATAAGCTTCAACTTATGCGGGATGATCTAGGGCAGCCGATCACAATCACAAGCGGTGGTCGTTGCCCGAATCATGCTAACGAGCGTAACAAACTCAAGCCAGGGGATCACCAACAATGCGTGGCAGTTGATGTGCGTTGCCGTGAACGCTCGCTAGAGACTAAGCTCAAGGTCTTAGCAGGGCGTCACGGTGCGACTCGTGTTGCCGGTGGTGCTTATTGCGGTTTTGTTCATATCGCTTGGACTGAAACAGATAGGAAGGATGTACCGACATGGGTCTATTAAGTAAGTTCTTTACAAGTGCAACCGCTCAACCGATTGAGGCCGTTTTTAAAGGCATAGATTCACTGGTCACGAGTGACGAAGAGCGCGAAGCGGCTGACTTGCTAAAGCTGAAAGCAATGCAAGAGCCTGGCAAGCTACAAGTGGAGCTTAATAAGATTGAAGCGTCACACAGAACGGCGTTTGTGGCTGGCTGGCGTCCGGCGCTGGGGTGGGTTTGTGCGCTGGGGTTGTTGTTTGTCTTTGTGGGCAATCCGGTGATCCAATGGGTAACGGGTGAGCCAGGGCCGCAAATGCCAACAGATATTATGCTTGAATTAGTACTGGCAATGCTGGGCCTAGCTGGTTTGCGATCCTTTGAAAAAATTTCCGGGAAAGCAAAATAGTAAAACGGTGAAACTTGTGTATAATAAACCCTGTTGTTATCCAAATCGTTGTGTTTTTTGATAGGCGTGTTTAATCCCAAAGGACACGCCTTTTTTTTGTGTAAAGTAAGGTGCTTATATGTTTCTAAAAATAGTCGGCGGTTACGGCAAGCAGCGCAAAGCTAAACCAAAAAGCAAACCTAAGAAAACCCCAAATACAAAACCAAAACGCCCCCGTAGACCGTGATTACCTCTGCGCTCATTGCGCTTACCTTAGCGTCACTACTGGCTCGCAATGCGTGCGGCCTGTTATTTGTTGCTGCCAGTTTCCTGCACTCCACTTTTCTAGCCCACTTGGATGGTTTTTTATATTACGGCTCAGCCGCTTTTTTTGCTTACTTAACGTTACTTCTCAGCAGTCGTTCAATTGTTGTACAGGTAATATGCTTAATTAGTATAGTGCTTAATATGTTTGGTTATATGGTGTGGTATTTGTACATGCCACCGACGATATATAACTACACTTGTTGTATACTGTACATAGTTGCAGCATTTGTAATAACAATGGATCGGGGGAGTGGGACGCGTGCTGGACTTTATCGCGGTGGTTTTAATCTTTATACTGATAGTAAGCCATGGCGTATTTTTCATCATACAATGCAGGCTAAAAAATGAGTATTCAAGATCAGTTAGTTCAACATGCAACGAGCGTAAAAGCCGCAGCTATAGCGGGCGGAGCAACGACAGGAACAGGACTTAGCACGTGGTTCGATGTCATACCTGATGATATCGGAAAGTTCGCATCATTAATTGGTATATGTCTTACCAGTGTTTTAATTGTTTTTCATGTGCGCAAAGGGTTGCTAGACATTAAGAAATCCCAGTTAGAGATTGAAATTCTTAAAAAAGACGCGGCCCGACCGAGAGCCGCTAAAGATTAAGAAACACAATTTAAAAAATTAGTCCAGGCGATCCGGTCTTTAACTTGATCATAATGGAGTGCGGTAGTCACAATATTACGGGCCTCGCGTTTATCCGCCTCGCTCATATCACCCCACACTGCTTTCAAGTCTTGAATATAACGCGCAACAGCAGGGCCATTGCGTTTTAGGTATTCAGATACTTTGTGCTGAATCATTCTTTCCACCCCGCTTTTGTTTTTTCTAAATCAAATGGTTTCATTTTTTAATTCTATCGTCGATGTGGAGCGTAATAAAAAAAACCATACTCCATAACGTTGTTACCAGCACCAATAGGTCGTTAAATTTTGACGCGGCAGCATAGGCCGCAGAAAGCCCGATCAAGATGACTAGGCAATATTGCGCTATTGTGAATTTATTCATTTCCCTGTACTCCCAAATCCACCTGCACCACGCTCGGTATCATCCAAGTGTTCAACTTCTTGAGCATCTTCCAGAAAGACACTCACAACTAATTGCGCTATACGCTCGCCTGGATCAATCGTGATCATGTTCGGGCTGTGGTTTATTAACATCACCTTAATTTCTCCACGATAGTCGCAGTCTATAAGACCACCTAAGACATCAATACCACGACTAGCCAAGCCACTTCGGGGCCAGATTTGACCACAGAAGCACGTTGGTATCTTGCAAGCGATACCAGTTGAGAGAGTCACACGCATACCAGCAGGGATGACAACCGGCTTGCTTTCACTGAAGTACAAGTCAAATCCTGCGCTCCCTTCAGTTGCACGTTTGGGGATCGTTGCGGATTCAGTTAATCGTTTGAAGCTAATCATATCGGTCTGTACCTTTCCTGTTTATGTTTGTGTTTGAATTCTACTCGCCCGCATTTTGGGCACTCCCTATATATTAGAATGATGCCAGGGCGCTTTTCCCAATTATGTTTACAGAACAGTTGTTTTAGTTTTTTTACCATGTTTTTTTCCCAATAGATTTAGTCTGGAAGTTATTGCGTTTTTATCCCGATCTGGTCGGCCCGTTTTTCTTGTTAGTGGGCGCAACCGTGTTGTTATTTCTTGGAAGCTAACCATATCGTTAGCTAACAGGGCAATATAGGCGCTCTCCCAGGCTTCCCAATGCGCTTGGTGCTTTTGTGTGGTGATGGCTGGCCAATCCACCACGATGTTGCGGGTGGCCCTATGGCCTTTGATTTTAGGCGAGGGCTTTGGCGCTTCCTCTGGTTTAGGATAAAGCCCAGGCGCAACGGCGTTTAGTTCTTGCGGTAGTAGTTTCATTGTTTCAATTACCTTTCCAGTGATGGATGCCAATA
>Ga0208794_1000539_pt1 | contig 23596 bp, 37 predicted proteins | sample 32_taG_FD_184106 | JGI IMG/M metagenome (GOLD analysis project Ga0208794, IMG submission 184106) | Marine viral communities from the Gulf of Mexico - 32_GoM_OMZ_CsCl metaG (SPAdes) (version 2) | ecosystem: Environmental > Aquatic > Marine > Oceanic | place: Atlantic Ocean: Gulf of Mexico... | reverse complement strand
GCGCACTAAACTATATCCCGTTAATGTTTTTTTGTTATCGTCTTATACCTATGTTGGACTCAACGTGAAGCGACTAGTCTTGTGTCAACCTATGACGTTTAACTGTCTTATGAATCAACTCGACATGACAGCCGGGTACGAACATATGTTCTATCTTACTTGACATAAGTTTGTCCAACTTATGTACACGTACAGAATATGAATGTGTTAACGTATGAACGTATACACTTGACATAAGTATCATGTGTGTTATGTAATGTGTTTGGGTATGGCACGGCGTACGTACGCACTTAACCGCTTTACATAACGTACGTACTGAGTGTACGTATACATGTAATATGATATAGTATGAACGTACGTACATACTTATGTAAAGCTACCAGAGGTAGGCTACGTACCTACGTACATGGAACCTATGTACAGGAGGTAGAGCTATGTACGTACGTGCCATCCCAAATACACAATAGAACCATATTTTCCATTCTTGCCTAGCTTAAGTAGAACATATTTACTATATTCTAGTATGTTTCATATTGGAACATGGTATGTTTCATATTGAAACACTATAGGTTTTGTCTAGGATTGGGGTGATTTTACAGCCGTAATATTGGCGGGGGTTGGCGGCAATTCGGGCATGGTTTCTTGAAGAAGCGCCCTGTGTTGCCCAGTTCTACAAGGACTAGGCCACGGCCTTGGCAATAGGCGCAGCCAGGCTTTAACTCGCTTCGCTCGTTGGAGATTTTATCTTGCAGGCAGATCATCGGAAGAAGTTCCTTGAAACAAAGAAGCTCATTGTGAATATACCGAATAAGCAGGTGATGGTTAGTATTATTTCCAAGAATGGTGAAAGTAATTGACATTCAGACATTTTCTATCCTTTAGGGGGCGGCATGATATGGGAGAACATATACATACATATATTAGCCCCTCCCGCCCCCCGATTGTATCAGAGAGGTGTGCGTTTTTCAAGTAAGGTTAGGGGGAAAGTTAACGCTTACTCATACAATTTTAATCTGGTGTTCTACTTTCTCCAATCCCACCAGCTTAGTCTATTTGGCCTCCACATATGGACACTATATACTGTTGGCTTGCAGAAAAAAGCAATGCATACATCGTACATTGGAGAGGTTGATTCAAGTCTCTGGCCGTATTCATTATATTGCTGAAATTTTGGCCTGCCAATAAGGAACACGATTTTGTTTGCCTTATCCAGCACGTGTTCTTTCCACCAGCGTGCGCCAACAGATGCCTTTGTTACGCTAACTACTAGGTCTGCATCACCATTGTGGACTTGGTCAAATGCTCTATCCATCCATATGGAATCTTGCTTTGCACTACCGTATGGATGATTTAGAAAGCACTTGCCAATCCACGGCGTTACTAGCGCGTTCTGGCTTGGCGATATGTAATTCTCGCATTTGGCATTGTAATCCTCTGCGGCACAATCCATGTCGAATTCAAATATGTCGTTTAGTTTGTCGAACAGAAGCTGGTCAGTACCCCAGTCTTCACGTCGTCTGTTTCTGTCGCCTTTTCTAGCCATTTTGGGGTTCACTCATTTCGGCCGCTCTGTAGAGAGCGTTTGCTAGGTTATTATCTTGGATTGATTTTACTGTCTGGCTCATCTTCTTTCCATTAAGCATGTAACTAATTTGTCAATTGTAAATCTGTAGCCTTGTTCGCCTAGATTATAGGCGGCTGTTTTTGCATGTTGTTTACAGTAATATCTTTCCAACTCTTCTGAGCATATGTTACAATCGCAGTCGTCGCTTATTGGGACGAACCATGTCATGTGATAGCTTAATCTTCGCGTACATCCATGTAACTCGCATATTCCATTCATTACATATAAAATATTTCTGTTATGTCGTCCAGGCTGTCACCGTGAATGTTGTGGAAAGAACACTGGTGTTCGGCCAGGTCGCCATAATATTTCTTTTTCAGTCGCCCGAAGGCGGCTTCCTTGTCCGGGGCTATCAAGACGAATATCGAAGTCTTTGACCAGCCCTTCTTGTATATGCTTGCTACATACAGCTTATTCATATCTTGTGTAGCTCCAATCACCCCATTTGGCTGTGGTTGTACAACCCGTTGTGATCTTCCAGTTTGTGTAGGGGTCATTGGCATTGCGCCATTTCATCATTTGGAGCTTGCTGTGCGGGCACAGTAAAGCCTTTCTTGCCCTTTCCATTGAATCAGTGTTAATAGTGATTTTGGTGTTAGCCACAACAATCATCCACTGACGTAGTTATCCACCAGCCGCCATTGCCGTTGCAACTGCTGCATGGTATCACTTCGTATTTTAATCCTTCTTCTGGAACGATGTCTGCAAGGTATCGAACTTCTTTCTTGCCGTTGCATGTATGACAATCCATCCATATTCTTTCTTTTTTCATTTGCATTTCTCACATATGTATGCTTTACCATATTCATCTATGTACGAGTGCCAGCCTGGTGGTGGCTGAACGTTGAAGTCCATCTTGTCCATCTTCATGTTAACGCCGTAGCTCTTCTGGCTCGTCGTCACTTTCTTTTGACAGTTGTCACAAGACCATGTTATTTGCCCGCTTAGGGTTGCGTTGTAACTCATTGTTCATTCCTTAATACCGCCGTTGCCATTGATTTCCAGTATTCAGCTTCTGCAACAGAGCGTGTGGCCTCGCCGTAGTGGGCAGCCTCTTCGCCTGGGCAACATCCTATGGCGCATCCCTCAGAGCAAACAGAATCGCTTGGGGGGATAGTAACTACAACAGGTGCCGCCGTTGGCTGCTGATATGGGGGCGCATCCGTTGGCTTTGGTTGCTGTGTCGCCGGAATATTTGTTGGCGCGACGGGCATATTTGTTGATGTCGGCGGCAATTGTGTCGGTTGCTGTGCCGTTGTACATGGGCCGATGGTGTCACCGTGTTTCAGGTGAGCATCAAGCGCATTTTCAGATACAGATATTGTGTTTCCGTTGTGGCATATAGTAACCTTCTTGCCCGCATTAACCGTTAGGGTTAGCAAGAGCATTGTGAATATCACTGCCGCCACTACAAGAGATACTGTCTTTTTCATGTTATCCTCCAACCAGTAGGGTTAATCCTACCAGAATTAGACATAATAGAACGTTAAGAAGCATCGCCCTGTTTTCCTCAATCCACCGTCCGCCAGAACCGCCGCACCTTGTGCAGTAAAATACAAACTCGTATTCTTCTGGGTTTTCAACTTCTGGGTCTATTCCGAATCCCTCACATTCGGTACATTCTACCCACACTTTTTCAGTCATTTTTGAACACCCTAATGAAAGACAGAATTAAACTTAAAATATAGAGTATAAGAGCAATCCATATGAATATTTCATTTGTGCTGCCCATCGCTATATAAAACATTAACCAAAACATTGCGCTTAATACAGATATTGTTTGTTGAATATACGATTCGATTCTCCAATCAGTTAACATGTTTCACCTCGATAATGTTAGTATTATTTTCCCAACCGCCGCTAGCACAGGGATAGCAACGATTAATACAAAGGTTATATTCCTTTTGCGTATATCTATCTCTGGGGCATATTTTTGTGTTATCCCGTAACGCTCTAGTGTTTTGTCAAGCGCCTCTCTCGCACCTTTTTGGAGTTTGACAAACTCATCATTTATCATATCTGCTTCACGATATGTTATATCCCCGTCATCAAGCATGTCATTTATCATGCGGTTAAACCGTATAGTGTCTTCCACTGTATATGATGACATCAGCTTTGGTCTATCTGGCATGTTATTCTCCCTTGTATTGATAGCCTCTGTTTGTTAGCTTGTTCAAGAAGAAGTCTATAACTTCATACTTCTCTTCCGTTGTCTTGGCAAACTTCCTGCCATTCCAACGCCTTTTGAAATCATTGTTTGGCGCGAAGAATAATGCCGCGCTATCTTGACTATATATCTTGTGTTTCATGTCTGCCGTGGCCTGGTTTGCTTTGAGGCCAAATAGGTGTAGCTTTTCTATGCCGTGCTTACTGCTTTCTTCATGGAAGGCGTTCATAAACCTTCTGAATCCACGATAGTACAGGTCGCGTTTGCACATAGAGCCAACTGCCATGTATGGCTTTATTAGTCCTGCCTCGGCATATAATTCCATGCACATGAAATATTCATCTAGCTTATATCCCTGTATGACAGGGAGCATTGTGCTGCCTGGAATCATGTCCTCGTATTCCGCAAGTTTTACTGCGTTTTCAACTGTGTACTTTATGTTATCTTCTACTGACAGGTTTCTCCTTGTGATTATTGATTTCTCGCATGGATAATCCATCGAGGCGTAATAATCTGGCTTATATCTGCTTATGAAGTTGGCATACTCTGGTATCTTGAATGGATACTCGTCCATCTTGCTAAAGAAGACGAATCCACCAGAGTCCATGAATACCTTCCCGGCCCTCTTGGGCTTAGTGGCTTTCGGTGCGAACTTCCCATACTTATAGTAATTTCTAGCATTGAACATTACGTTAATGCCGTCTGGAAGCATGTTATGGGTGCCGCGAGATGTGCCAACGTAGAAGATCGTCATTAATTCATTTTGCCGTTTGACTTTGCGTTCAAAAGATTACAATAATCTACAGCAGCGTCAAGGTCTGAAGTCTTGAAAACTACAACTACTTTGCCACTCGTTCTGTTTACGTAATAGAATACAACGTACAGGTCTTGGTCTAATATATATGTCCAGTGATATTTCATTTTGGTTTTGTGTACTTGTACTTGCCTCCGGTGCCGCCGCATACGCGACATAGGATGAAGTTATAGTCTTCTCTTGGAACTTCTGATATTACTTTGATTTGACCCTCGCCTTTGCATCTAGTACATGGAATCCAGGTTCTACTTGTTGCCCTTCTTTGCAGCATTTTTACCCTTCCTTCGCTTGGCTTTAGCGCCGTTTAGCCACATGCCAAACTGCGACCGTCGCCATCCCAGATAATCCAACACATTACCAGGAGTCCAGTTCAGGTAAGTTAATACCAATACAACCAAAATTAAAGCTAATAGTATATCTGTCATGATTGTTCGTACCATAGATCGAAACCAGCAGAGACATTGCCTCCGCCGCCAGCGGCAGTGGCCTCAATTTTGATGTCGCTCTTTTCTGTTATCCTGAGAGGGAAATCAAACTTGTGGTGTGTTTGTCCCTGGTTGATAGTTATAATGTGTTTATTGTTAAATACACCACCGAACGGCCTAACGTACAGGTGGACTTCAGTAGCCTTGTTGCTATTTGTTGCAGCGTAGTAACCAGTGAGGAATGTGGTGTGGTTAGCTGGCGATGACCACAGGGCCATTAGCGTCTGCTCAAACCCAATAGTAACCTTTGCCTGAATGTCAAGGACATCGTCTGGTATACCATTTCCTCCAGCGTCAGTGTTGTCTTTGCTTATGTATATGTTGCCCTGTGCTGGCGTGTTAGATGTATTCTTCGCCCTGAAGATTCTCCACCATTGACCAGTTAGCGCAACGAATGTATTGCCATCAGCGCCGTCAGTTGTTGCCTCTACGGTTACTACATTGTAGTTGCTGTCGATACCAGTAACATCATAGGTTATCCCGGTATCCAGTGAATCATCTGATGATATATACATGGTTGAGAATGTGTCGTCTGCCAGATATTCGTATGCGCCACTTTGATCCCATATTGGCTCAAGTGATGCGCCAACAGCGTCGTTGTGACCAAACTTGTTTACTGAATAACTGCCAGCGATTTCGCCTCTGGCTATTGCCCAACTCTTTGGCTCTGCAATAACTTTCAGTTCGCCATCGACTATCTCGATTGGATTACCGTTTCCATCTACAAGTTGGGTGGTTGATTGTCCTCCAGTGATATATACTGGAGTTGCCGCCCCACCCGTTACTCCTCTTTGCATTTTATACTCCTTACTGGCCTATTGTTATTGGCCTTTTAATTAATGCTTGATAATGCATTAGGTCTATGCGTCCAGTATGATATGTCTCAATTGCCGCACAATATGGTTGCCCACATAGTTCCCAACCGTTATTCAGCCTCTCTTGGACTCTTATTACTAATACGTCCGGGTCTGTATCAAAGACTATCGTATATTTCATTCCATACACCTCATGTCTACAGTTATACCATTCTTGTCGAAAGTCCATTCTGGCGTTCCCATTGACATAACCTTCATTGAACCTTCGTGCATAAACTTTATTAAATCGCCAGTTCTAGGGAGAATATTGACCCATTCATCAACAACAACTTCGTTGCGCCAATGTATTCTAAGTCTTATCTCCTTTTTCATGGGCTTCCCTCATGTCTTTACCTCTGTAAGAGAATTAACGCTACAACAATTAACGCCGACCATGCTATCTGTGACGAGAACATGAGCACGGTTATAATCTTCTCAAGAGTATCATTTCCCTTGACGTTATCTGTGTATATGTGTGTTTTTGTAAGCCAAAATGTAACTATAAGTGGCAATAACATGAACGCCACAACGCTACCTAGTGTATACCTAACTATGTCAGTTACCATACGAATGTCTCGAATATAAATGTTATGAGCATAACTGCGGTGTGCATAGCAACAGCTATGAAAACGCCGACTATGAACGACCGTCTAATCACTCTCTTCAGGTTCAGATTTTTCATCGAAATAATCCAAGAACGCACTTGGTATTGTATCCAAAAATGCCTTTTCTAGCAATACTAGCGTGTGTTCTATCTGGTACTCCACCCTTACCAACATATTAATATCGTCTTCAATGCCCCCGAACATCTCTAGCGAATTATACCAGCATTGTGGATTCTTTGCTATATTCAGGTCTTGCATCAATTGATTTATTCTTTTATAGCTTGGGTGGCTAGGGTATATCTTCATTCAACCTGTAAGCTAATGGATGGCGGCGGTTTTACTTCGTGAAAATAGTCATCAAGGTTTTCTATGTCAAGACTGGTTAGATACTTATACAACTCTGGGAGTTTGCCGCGCTTAATCCTTAGCTGCTCCTTCTTATGTATTATCTTGATTTTCGCCCCGTCAACATCTGGCGTCTCGCCAGTGTCTTTAATGTGCTTCTTGATTCTATTCTCAAGCTTGTCTAACATACGTATATTCTCTATGAACAAGGCCATTTCAGCCCTGATGTCAACCACGAATTGAATCGCTTCGCTAACATCAAACTCGTCTTCATCGAGTTCTATATAGTCTGCTATTGTTAAACCCTGTTCGCTTTTCATGCTATATACTTTAACACAAACATTATCAAACCAATAATTATGAATACTATGCCGCTGTAAAACATTGTGTCCGATATCAACTTCAAGTTGTCGTTCATTTTCTACTCCCGTATAATATATATTGATGTCTATTGGGCGGCGTGATTGTCTTTGGTGCAATGCCCTCTGACAAAAACCAGTCGCCAAACCAATCTATCATATTCTCTTTATCCCAGATTTTGTGGATGAAAAAGAAATAGTGTTTGCCAAATACGTTCTTTAGAAAGTTTACTCTAATATCTTCTGGTGCTTCATTTATTCCGTGTATACTAATCACAAGGTCTGATGACGACTTTGGCAGATAGTCTGTGTTGATAACGCTAACCGTATCGGTTATACCTTGTTTGCCAAGATACCATTCTCTTATTAAGTGCATTATTGGCAAGTCATATACCAAGTGCTCGCCAGGAAAGCCAAGCCTATTTAGAACAACGGGCAGCGCTCCGTATCCGCCACCAAACTCGATTATTGACCGTATATCTTCTATCGGTGCAATATTATTCATAATTTGATATGCGACATATGTTTGCCTAATGTACGTTCCACTAGCGCCCTCTGGAGACATCGGGCCTGGTGGATTTCCTGTGCCTGGGTCTTGGGACAATTGCCTTAGCGCTTCTGGTATCGCAAGTCTTTCCTCTTTCGCTTCTTTTGTCCAGCCAGAATATATAGATTCCCTGCTTTCCGACCACTGCAAGAAGTTGTCCAGACCCCTGTCTTTTATTACGTGGGCAGCGAACTTTCTTTGCTTATAGTTCCATGAGAATCTTTCGCCATTTGGCGTATCTTTAAGAATCTCATTCGCTCTCGTCGTTAAGGATTTCATCTATATACTCCGGTGGATTGCTGTATACAGATACCATTGTCATCGCATGAATGATCATTGGCACGTGCACTTTGGGGTCGATTTCTTGCTCGATCCATTTTTTGTTCTCTGAATCCCACATTGATACCATTGGCTTTGGAATCCAGTCTATAGCGAAGTTGCCTATCCTTGTTCCTTCTGCATCTTCTATTTCTTTCATGTACATTATTCGTTAATTATCTCTAAATCCCTCTGGTAGCTGAGTTTCTATGCGGTCGCAGAAAGCTATCTCTGACTCGCTTAATTCACTCTGCCAAGCACCATTTTCTACACTAGAGATGTGGTTATCCCACATCCAATAGTCATAATTATACATGCCGTGATTTCTTGGCTTTAGTTTGCTTTTGTCAGTCATTCGTTCTCTTTGCCTGTCAAGCATATGATCTTCGGCAATCTTCTCGGCCTGCTCTTCAGATAGATTCATCTTGGTAAAGTTCATTATACGTCTACATTCATTAACAAGACCGCCGTAGTCGAGCAAGCTGGTATATCTAGTCCACATTACACGTGGCAGAACAAACCACCTTAGCGCCTCTTGAAACCAAGTTACGTATATGTCCTTTTCGAGATCGCTATGCGGGAATGTTCTCTTTAAGCTGGCATATATATCTTTGGTCGGCCTATACGTTGATACGCCCTTAAACCGACTGTTTCCTTTCCATGTCTTCACAGTAACTTCTCTGGAATGTAGGGGAAGGAATACATGTGATTTAACTATCGCATACGGGTATTTGCCGTCTACTTCTTTGAACTTGTCGTCAAACTCTTGCCAAGTTGTCCATCCAATATCAACGCCGTCGTTTAATTTTACGATTTCGCGTGCGAGATGATACTGGAGCGTTGATCCAGATCGCCTCATCCCACACGCGAATATCCAGTTCGTTCTCATTAGTTGTTGTATCCAGGCTTGTGTGACGGATTATACATACACATGGCGCAGTTGCGCTTTCCTGGCGGAATATATTCAGTACAAGTTACACAAACCATTTCCTCTTCAGTAACAATGAACTGGGATTTCTTGCCGTAGTTTTTGCCACGGCGCTTTTTCTTGCCCATAATAAACCTCTAATGATCCGTTAACAAAACTATTGCTAGTATACCCCATATTGGGATAGCCGCAAGGCTAACGCAAATATGGTTGAGTGAGGAAACAACCACAAATATCCACAGAGTAACTATTACTAAAGCGAATACTCTTATTGAGAATTCTCGCTTATCCATATTAACCTTCCCTTAACTCCCCTGAGTGGCTCTAGTTCCAAGTCTTGTGATATGTAGTAGCCAAGCTCCGCCGCTACATTTAGCTCCTCCATCCAGTTTCCGTGATCGCGACCCAAACAATCAAATGCGATCACCCTGCGCCATTGTCCTTTTATATATACTAGCGCCTCCCTAGCAATATCTTTACAGCTTGGCACGGCTATTATTCCTGCATATTTTGACATATCCATAGGTAAGTCGCCAATGTCTTGCCTGTATTGAAGTGTTGCATCAGTGGGCGCTTGGTCATATTGGCTGAACCACTGCTCATCGGGGAGGGGGTGGTCAGCGCATATGGAACCAGTAAGCGCCATAACTGCACAGAGAAATGCTATCATTTACTATTTATCCTTTGCTCGATCCATAAAATACCGTTCATCCCATGAGGGAGAACCTACAGACAGTATGCCAAGGGCAACGTCCTTGATGAACCATCGCCATTTGTGTACGTGGTCGTCGTAGTTTCTTCTGTGCCACGTGCCATACTCTTTTTCGTTTCTGGAAAATGAAAGGTGGTTTACCATCCCTATAATGGCACCAGATGTAAGCCAAGAAATTGCCAGTATAATGATAAATTCATACATGGTATTGACTCCTATTTTGTTTTGTGGTAGAATATTTGTTGTAGTAAATAAGATGAGCCGGGAACGCGCTTATGGAGGCAAATCCGCTGATAACTCACCTCATTCCCGGCTCTTTTTTATTTTCTGTTGTCGTTAATGTAAAACCCATTGCCCCTAAAGACAATAGGTACTGACGTTATTACGCGACGAGACTCGCCGCCGCACTTTTCACAATGCGGCAGCGGGTCATCGACGTTCATTTTGCACTCGTACAAATACGAGCACGACTTACACTTGTAAGTATAAGTTCTCATTTACCAGGCTAAATCGTCCTCTTCTTTCTTGCCGCCAACAAATCTTACATCCCTTGCGGTAACTTGCAAGCTTGCCTTTAGCTCTCCAGTCGCATCCTCATATGGATGCGCTTGGATGCGGTCAGCCACCACTAAAACTTCTGATCCCTTTCTTAGCCAAGTTTGGCATGTTTCGCCAAGCTTGTTCCATGCATCAACAGCAAACCATGTGGTGTATTCATTATCGCCGTACTTCTTGTTGACGGCCATCCTGAACTTGCACACGGTCGATTCGCCCACTTCTTTAGTTTCCGGGTCATTCCCCAGATTTCCCAATAAAATGTGTTGCTCGAAACTACTCATTATTCACCTCTGTTGTTAATTCAAAATCAATTACAATCTCTTCGCCAAGATTTTGCTTGAAGAATGAGATAATATTCCCTACCTCATCATCGGGTACAGAGAAAGTAAGGTTCAAGAATAAGTATGGTTCATTGTTGTCATCATAAATGGTGTCAGCACCAATAGACCACGGCATGATTTTAGTCATATTCGTTGTCGTCTGCCCATGTATTAACATTGTTTCTGTAATACAGCTTCAGCACCTCAAGCTCTTCGTCGTCTTGAACGATGCATCTACTCTCTCTGCCATCGTAGTATTGAAATACGACGGTGTACGGGAGGTCTTCCGCTGGCCCTTCGATACTGAATTCGCCATGCTCAGTAACCTCATTGAATAGTGGGATAATCTGCATTTGCAGTATCCTGTCTTTTATATCCATTCAATATCCTTGTTAGTCTAGTAAAAATGGTGTCGGGTCAATTATATCTGGTATTACATATCCAGGCAAACCTTTTCCAATCCATTGCAGTGTCAAATGCAAATGTACACCTGTGCTATTTCCAGTAGTTCCTGACAGCCCGATTGGGTCGCCAATCACAACCTCTTGACCGACAGTGACGTATATTTCCTCAAGGTGCGCTAGCCATGTTTTTAGCCCGTCACCATGATCTATTCGGACATATTTGCCATATCCCTTTCCTGGGTCTACGTCCCTAATGTGCTCGACTATACCGTCTGCCGGGGCCAGAATGTTTACTGGAACCCAGTTAGAATCGACTGAACGAATATCAACGCCTTCGTGAAGGTCGTCTTTGATGCCGTCGCCGTCGTAATCTCTCGGCTCGTTGAATGGATGCACTATTAGGAGTGGTATTCCCTCTACGGGATTGTGAAGTTCTATTAACAGAGGTGGCTCTGGTGTGTTTGCAAAGCCAACCTTCGTCCCCGGATATTCCGCTACGAACCATTCCGAGAATTCCTGATGCTTAGCTTCATCTAGTAAGTGTAACACGGCTGTCTTATCTTGCAAGTCGCCAATGCCAGCGTCATCATACGACGGGCCGATTGTCCGTGGTCGTTCCGCCCATAATCCTCTGAAGATTTCAACAGCAACCCCTGTCGGCGTGTCAGATGGAATAACATGATACTCTCTGGAATATTGTACTCTTGGAATACCATAACATTCATCTGGTGGGTCTGGTGGGTCTGGTGGGTCTGGTGGGTCTGGTGGATCATTAAATGTCCACTCTCTCATCGCCGCGTCTGCTATAAGCCCTAGTTCTTCATCCCACAATCTGTAGTAGCCCCATTGGTCGCTGATTCTCGAACTGGTAAACCAAGCGCCTGGGCCTAAAATTCTGCCCTCATTATACGCTGGTGTTGATTTCAAATCTCTAAACCAGTCAGTCATTCCTTGAACCAATAAGTCTCTACGGTTATTCATTACGTTTGGATGCTTCCAGCCTTCTAGCACACCAGCGTAAGGGCCGCACTCAGTAAACGCATACAGTGGCTTAATGCCATAATCCTGTTCGTTATAGTGCCACCTTCCACTGTGCCACCTAAAGTCCTCTGGGTCACGCATACTATTAACCCAGTGCGTGTACGGATGGACACCGAGTACGGCATCTTCGTTCACAGCTAGATGATAGAACTCAATTGGAACATCGTTCCCGACCGGAGAATTACAAATAAGAAGCCTGCAATCATCTCTGATTGTTCCGGTTGCGCCGTCAATCGTCAATGTCTTGCCGCGATATTCGTTATTCCAAACCCAAACTGCTGCTTGTGCAGAAACAAGTCTTGGGGCAAGAAGAACCTTATCGGTGATCATCCTGTCGTCGGTATATTCATTGTATTCTTCTACCAACCTCACATGTGGCGCATATTCTCTGAGATATGTGCCATCCACAAACTTGCGAAACTGGATTCGCCATTTGGCGACCATTTCGTCCCAGCTTGTAGAGAAGTAGTAGTCAAAGTTGTAATGTCTGTAGTCTGTCCATAACTTGTCAGTGTCGCGGCCAGCACCAGACCAATGGAACATGGCATCTCTTAATATTGCCGGATCATTTACGCTCTTGATTAGAGCGCCATCGGGCATTTTAAGGAGTTGTTCGGGCCAGTTGTTAATTACGGTTTGGAAATGCATTTATACCTCTTTCGCTAATTTATCCCCTGATAAAAAGTGGCCGACCATCTTGCAACGGTCGGCCACACACACAAGGGAGGTGAACATGCTCGGCGGCTCAAACCACCTAGAGGTATTATAACACTACATCTTTAACTGTCAACAAAATTATGTCAACTGCGTGCAGTAACTCTAGCTCCGTTCCGTGCCTGTGCTCCCATTCGGCCTGCCCCATGTGTAATGCAGTTCCATATCCACCAATTCTGTGGTGTTCTGGGCATAGTGGTATTGTCATGAAGTGATCTTTCTTGTGACCGATACCGCGCCCGTGTCTGAGGTGGTGTATCTCTGGCTCTTTGTACATCATTGTTTCGCGCTTGCATACTATACAACCAATATCCGCAAGCGCTTTCATTCTTTGCTTTTCTTTCTTCGTCATTTCAGAATAGCATCCATTACATATATCTCCATATCTGCCATTGTTTTCCCACACCCATTTTTCTGGCATATACTCTGGGTATTCTGCCAATATAACAAGACACTGCGAGCATCTGTTGCCCTTGCCGATTTTGTCAAGCTTTAATGCTTTTCTAATCTTTTCTTTCGACGCAAAGGTTTCTCGCTTATTTATTTGTTTTGTTGTAATGCCAGCCTCTATTAGTGCGGCTTCTATATCTTGGAAAAAGCATCTGTGTCTCTCGCTCATGCTTGCGAGAGTCTCGCAGTCGCTAGATTCCCATTCTTCCCGAATCAGTTCGGGGTCTATACCAGTTCGCATACTCCAGTTGGGCAGTCTATTGTTAGACTATCCTCCTCCGTAAGCTCCTCTAATACTTGTACTTTTCTTGAATTATTCCTGTATACCGTAATTCCTTTGCATCCCAGTTCGTGAGCCATCAACATTGCATTGAGAACATCCTGCACGGTTGCGTGCTCTGGCAAGTTGATTGTTTTGCTAACAGCAGAATCTGTGGAAAGCTGAACAACAGCTTGAATCTTGACATGCTCGTCTGCTTCTGGCATCCTGTTCTCATCTTCGTTTAAGCTAGAGACAAAATAAGGCTCATTCCTTAGAGGATGCTTAAAAAGATATTCGTTACCCCGTTCGTCTGTTCTTTTGTAGATCGGGGAGAATATAGGCTCGATACCATGCGAGCAGTCTGCCAAGAACGCGATGCTCCCAGTTGGGGCGATGGAAACCGTTGTGATATTTCTTCGGTTTGCATTTTCCGCATGTGACGGGAAACCTTTTTCCATGCCTAGATTGTAAGACTCTTCATACGATGCATCCATTATCGTTTCCATAATCATGTTTGCAAAGTCTAAGCTTGATTCGCTGCCATATGTTAGTTTCATTCTCAGGAGGGCATCTGCAAACCCCATGATGCCAATACCTATTGGCCTATGATCTGAGTACCAGTCCGCGAACCTATCATGCGGGAACTTGTTCCTGCTGCCAACGTCGTCCAAGAATCTTGTCACATCGGCCACAACGATTTTTAATGCCTCTTTGTTGAATCTGCCATCATCGAAGAAGAAGTCGTGAGATATGTTTATCGAGCCAAGATTGCAACTACCATACGGCGGCAGCGGCTGCTCCCCGCACGGGTTCGTTGTGTGTATATCGCACCCGCACAATGAATATGGAGACATATTATTAATTGTGTCCGCAAATAGCAGACCAGGCTCGCCATTGCGCCAAGCGTTGTTTGCCATTTTAATCAGTTGTCTAGCTGGCTCGCTGTCTGGTTGTGTCTTTGCTACGTGCAACCAGGCATCTGATGCGAATATGCTTTGGTTGAAATTGTGTAGCTCTCCCTCGCCGTTTATTCTCTTGAGGTCTATGAAGTCGTCTAAGTCTGTCCTGAATTGGTGGTCTGGATTCTCTTGCCACAAGTTATCCGTAGATATGGAATACATTAGTGCCATTGACCTGAAGTTGCCTTGTGTGATTATGTGTAAAGCGTGGCTCACAACCTCTGCCCATTTATTCGGGCCATACGCTGAGCCGTGTGCGCTTCCGGCCACGCTAGAGCCTTCGGGCCTCATGAACGTTCCGGTAAAGCCACAGCCGCCGCCGAACTTGCCAACATCAGCGATATTTGACAGAGTTTGGAAGTGGTCTTCGAGTTCGTCAAGTTCCGGGCCAACTACAAAGCAAGCCATTAGGCCGCCATTCTTTGTTCCTGAGCTAACCAGGCACGGCGAATTCGGAAGCCATATCCTATTGTGTATTTGGTTATATACGTCTAGTTTGAATTCGTTCTGCTCACCCTCACATACGTGGTTTACTACCCTTCTTACAAGTCCTCCCCAATCCTCACCTTTCTGTAAATATCGACGCTGTAGTAGCGCCTGCGCCTCTGGAGACATAGTTCTCATGATTTTCTAATGTTCCTTTAATCTGTTACATTGTTTTTAATCCATTTGATACCGTACACGCTATTATCTAGCGGCTTTTCTTGACACTCGAACAACGGCATAGACATGGCATCATTGCCTATGAGATTTACATTTTTGTTTCCTGCGTCAATAATCAACTTATCTATCACCTCCCTACTAGGATTTAGCAATCTTCTCTGGAATACATATCTGTCTAGTGTATATACTGTCATAATAGTAGAAAAAGCGAGGGCCGATTTTTCACGGCCCTCGCAGACCAAGGAGATATACCATGTCACTTTTCTAGGGCGTTAGATTGTTATTCGTTTCCTATTTGTAGAATCCATCTGCCCTAACATACTTGATTGTACTATATTAATTTACAAGATGCAATCGGTTCGTGCATATCTCATGTTGCTCTCATGAAGATATTTTTCTTATGAGAGGAAAGATGTTATACTAATGCGTATGAAAAAGAAGTATATTACCAAGGCACCTAAACGCTCCAAATCCGAGATACTTCGAGATAGGGAACGGATAACTGACCTATTATTGATGGGATATAATCATAGACAAATCATGGATGTCATTAACGATGAGGGTGGGCACAACCTATCTATATCCGCAATACGTAATGATATAAAGATGATCAGCGAAAGCTGGAGGCAAAGCGCTCTTGATAATTACGACGAATTCATGAATCGCGAGCTTGCCAGAATCGACACGACTGAAAAGGTAGTGTGGGATGCTTGGCGTAAAAGCTGTAGCGATGCAGAAAGGGAAGTTGTCGAGCGTGTTGCCAAAGAGATTGGCGAGGACGATCCTCAACATATTGAGATGGTTGTCGAGCGTATAGTTACTACTACTGACAAGAGTAATGGCGTTGGCGATCCCCGCCTATTGGACAAGATTATCCAGCTACAAAGGGAGCGCATTAAGCTACTTGGCTTATATGCTCCTACAAAACTTGGCATTGACATCAATAAAAAATCCGAGGTCGTTGTCAAGGGGTATGCTGTAAGGGACGTATCTCCTGATGTATGGCCTGCGCTTCAAGAAGAAGTCGTAGACGGAGAATTCGAGGAGCAAAAGAAGCTTACTGATGGCAAGTAGGATGTACGGCCCTGCTGGAACTTATGGCAAGGGCGGCAAGTACAACTTCATAAAGACATTTAAGCCGCTGCCGTGGCAGCGAGAGCCGTGGAGGGATACATCAGATATTCTAATCCTTACTGGTTCTGCTGGCGGGGGCAAGAGCGTTATTGCTGGCGAGAAGGTTCACGGCTTTTGTCTTAGATACCCGAACGCTACTGCATTGGTCACTCGCAAGACCAAGGACAGTATGATTAATTCAACCATGCTACAGTTCGAGAAGACAATTATTGGTGATGACCCGAGAGTTGTATTCGTCAGGAGCAGGGATAGATTCGAGTATTCAAATGGTTCGGTGCTGACATTCATTGGCATGAATGATCCAAAGGCTAGAGAGCGTATACGCTCTTATGGTGCCGAGGGTGGCATTGATATAGCCTGGATGGAGGAGGCTACCGAATTCGAGGAAGAGGACTTTAACGAAATTCAAGCCCGTATGCGAGGAACAGCCGCGCCGTGGAGACAGCTAATATTATCGACAAACCCAGATGGGCCAGCACACTGGATTCATGTCCGATTGATAATCGGTGGTCAGGATGATGAGAACATAGCTGTATATAAGAGTGGCGCATTAGATAACCCGCATCTGCCAGATACTTATCACAGAAGCCTGGAGAGGCTCACAGGTGTACAGTATCAGCGGCTTGTGCTTGGTAAATGGGTGCTTGGTTCTGGAGTTATTTTTGACACATGGGTTGATGAATATAATCCGAGCACAGGTGACGACAACGGGGGCAACGTAACTGAGGACGCAGGCTATCAAGAGGGCAACGGCATTGTTGTATGGGCCGTTGACGATGGATACTCTGGAAACCTTGATAAAAAGACCAGGATGTTCACTGGAAAGAGCCATCCCAGAGCAATTCTAATAGCTCAGATTCGTCAAGATGGACAGATAGCCGTGATTGACGAGAGCTATGCAATAGAAACACTTGCTGAAGATCATCTTAGGTCTATGCTTAGGAGAATGAGGGCCAATGGAATACCAGACCCAACATATGTTGTTAGAGACAGGGCTGCCGCATCTCTTGATGGTGCCGCAAAAGCAGTTGGCCTTAAGAATATTAAGTATAACAGAATGGATGTTGATGAAAGCATCAAGGAGATGCGATCATGGATAGCGGAAGATCATAACCATGTTCGGCAGTTGATAGCTCATCCAAGATGTAGGTACCTAAGATACGAGATGGCTCAATATAGCATGAACAAAGAGGGTAAAATAATCAAAGAGCACGACAACGGCGTTGACGCACTAAGATACTTGGTGTGGGACAAGGCGTATGGCAGAAGTCCCGTGGTCGATATTGTGTCGTGGTCAATGGTAGCAGGAAGTAGATAATATGGCTAATGCAAGAATAATTGACATAGTCGAACGATCAGAAGACCAGGCCGTTGGTTACGAAGCAGCCGACTCAGGAAGTGACGGTAGCGGTCGTGTAGATTTGCTGGTTGGTTTGGCTAAAGCTGGTAAAGAGCTATCGCCGTGGTGGAGCACAACCAGGGACAAAGAATTGGGTAGACTGTGGAAGGAAAGCAATCATATGTCTCTTGCCGTCTATAACGCACAGTCCAAGCTGGTTAGCTTACCATTTCAGGTTGTAGCTAGAGATCAAACAAACGATGAGCATGTTGCTCAAGCCAAGGAGTTGACATTTCTGTTAACCTCTGGTACGCAATTTGGTGAAACCTGGGGTGCTGCATACGCCAGATTCGTTGAGGACTTGCTCACTCAAGACAATGGTGGATTCATGGAGATTATCGGCGGTGGCTCGCCAGATGGCCCTATAGTTGGTATGCCAACTGCCGTAAGGCACCTCGATTCTCAGAGATGCACTAGAAGAGCAGACCCAATATATCCTGTTAGGTACTACGCAGAAGATGGTAAAAGATACTTGATTCATTTTACTCGCGTAGTTTATATGTCTCAGATGCCATCTGCTAGGGCAGAAATGAATGGCGTTGGCTTGTGCGCCGTGTCACGTGCCGCTGACATAGCACAGAACCTTATGGATATACTGCATTATAAGCAGGAGAGGTTGGGTAGCAGGCCACCCAATGCCATGATAGTCGGCAAGGGTGTTACTGGCAGGCAGCTTATGGATGCGTTCTATACAGCAGAACAAGAGGCAAATAATCAGGGACAGTCTCGATACTCGAGGATGGTAGCCATCGGCTCAGAGAATCCAGATATTGAGGTTGATGTGGTTAATTTAACCCACATGGAACCGTTTGATGAAGAGACATCAATGAATCTTGGCATGTATGCCATTGCATCGGCATTTGGCATGGATGTTCAAGAGCTTTGGCCCACACTAACTGGTGGAAGTTCTGGCGATGCACAGTTGCGACGAATGAGGTCACGCAGTAAATTCCCCGCACAAACAACTTCGGCGGTCGAGGCGCAGTTTAACTATAAGGTTATGCCTCCTCATCTGGAATTAAGGTTTGACTTTAAGGACGACGAAGAAGATCAGCAAAGAGCACAAATACGTGACATCAGGGGCCGCAATCGACAGCGCGAGATTTCTTCTGGAACCATTAATGTTGCCTCCGCCCGTCAACTTATGTTTGACGACGGCGACCTTGATAGAGTTTTGCTTGAGAGAATGGAACTAGAAGAGGGCAGGTTGCCAGATGGCAGTCCGGTTGGGCTGTTGTTTCACGATAGCGATCCGGTTTTTCGCAGACACCTTAAGTTCCCGAGAGGCGTAGATATATTAGTGTTTAATGAGAACGACCCAGACGAGATGATCTCTCTTATTCAAGAGAAACGGTCTGGGGTGCTAAAAGAGTGGTCGTCAACAACGTCGGATAGCAAGCGAGAAAAGCTAGCTCAAGCTCACGGAGCATTGGATTGGGTGGAGAAAGAATACAAGAAGTTAAGCTTCGCTTCGCCAAATGGCGAAAAGCCAGATGAAGAAGAGCCGCCCAAGCAGGAGTCAACATCTCAGCAGCAAACTACAGCGCCGGGACAGAATCCTATAGCCGCAAGAGCGCCCAAGAAGCCAACCGCAAATGCAAAGAAACCGACCCTGAATGGGAGAAAGGATTAATGGCAACTCAAATTGAGTTAAAGCCAATACTTCCAGAGAAAGGCAATTGGGCCTTGTTCGAGATCGAGATAGCAAAAACTCTTGAGCAAGTATTAGAAATTTACGAGAATGATTTACGTAAATATACTGGCACGTGGTCTACTCAACCAAAGTGGACTAAGAAAGTAACCAAGAGGCGTGCCCAATATGTTGGCAAGATAGGAACAAATAACAGAAAGTTTGCCTGGGTCGAGGATGGAACGAAGTCGTACTGGGCCAGAATGGACAGGGGATTTATACCAAAGACTGCTCACGGCAGGCTTGTTAGCACCGCCGGTCGTGGCGGGAAAAACAGTTTGCGTAGGTCGCCACGGTATCCAGGCATAAAGGGTAGAAAGAATCTTCCGCTTATAGCAAAGCGGAGAGAAGATGATTTCGCTGCGGTTGCGACAGTTAGAATAAATTTGGCTGCTCAAAGATTATTTGGCGGCAGGGGTGGATTCATAGGATTCGTCCCAACATAAAACATAGGAGTTATGATTATGAATAACGTTCCACCGGAATGGGGAAGCGTGGTACTTCGACTTATGTCAGAGGTGCAGGAAACATTGATAAACAACAAGAGCGATGGCATAGCAATTATTACAGCGCACATTGTTGTGGACTCAGAGAATACCCCGTTATTCTGGGTAGTGCAAGAAGGTAAGAGGGTAGAACCGACAAAGGATGCGAAAGAGAATTTGATAGCGGTTCTGACTAAAAGTTGACAATTATTAGTGTTATGTTAAAATTGTTCACAGCAAGCATGTGCTCGGATCGAGTGCCTGGGGAAGTAGAGTATAACCCTGTAGCGGTAATACGATAGGCTTCCTGGTACTCGATTCTGTTTTTATAAATTATGCCTTGGAAGATAGAGCGTAGAAACGACGAACATTGTGTAGTCAATTCTGAGACTGGGAAGACTGAGAAGTGTCATCCGTCGCGCTCAAATGCCGAGGCTCACATGAGAGCATTGTACGCTAACGTGGACGAGAAAGAGGTAAATATGGATGTAGAAAACTTAGAGAAATTCATAGGCTCAATGGGGCCAACCAGCTTCGCTGAATTAGATGCCCTAATCGAAGAGCGAGAAAAGGATGCGGAGATGGTTCAATTGACCTCCGCGTTCCACTTTCTAGTTGACAATGTTCTTGCAGACAAAGAGGCTTTAGACAAAGGAACAGCGATAAAGAGACTGGCCGATGAATTGTCTGAGCGTCTTTCTGCTGCGGCTAACAAAGAAGAGAAAGGGTTAGTCGATACAGTTAAGGACAAAATTAAAGAGGCATTTAGCGAACCAGATAATGAAACCAAATTCGTCTTAACCAAGAATACAAGTGGCGAGTGGGTTTGGTTTGCTAAGTACAGCAACAAATTCAGGGACAATGATAATCCGCCTGAAATAATTGCTGAGGAATCCCATACGGGATTCGTTGAAAAAGTTAACTCCGGTCTTGCCCCTCACCCAGAGTTGTGGCTGTGGCACATCGCAGGCACTTCTTGGGGAAAGGCCGTTTGGGTTGGCTACGATACCAATGGCTTTGCCCTAGCTGCTGGTTTCGTAGAGCCGGAATACTACGACCTTGCGGAAGAGTTGCACGGCAGAGAGGACATACTGCTATCACACGGTATGCCCACTAATACCATCGTTAGAGATTCAGAAGATTCCTCCATCATAGTGGAACACGAAACACGTGAGATCAGTGTTTTGCCGTATTGGGCTGCGGCAAACAAGCTAACTGGCTTCGTCGTACTTAAGGAGACTGATATGAGTGAAATGAAAGACAAGGGCATCGCGCCCGAGGATCGGCAGAAACTCATTGACGATTTGGGCCTTCCAACTTCCATCGTTGATCGTATGGAAGCTAGCAATCAGAAAGATGCTAACTTGGCCGACGCTTTGGCGTTAGAGTTCAAAGAAGAGGAAGCCGTTGACGATCCCGTAGAGGAACCCGTCGAGGAACCTGTTGAGGAACCAGTCGAAGAAATTGAAGCCGAAGAAGCTGAAGAGATTGAAGAGGTTGAGACTGAGGATGTCGAGGCCGAACTTGAGGCTGAAGAAGTTGAAGATGAAGAGGCAGAGGAAGACTTGAAAGAGGTTGTAGGAACCTTGCTTGAGACTATCAAAGCCTTACATGGACAGCTTGAAGGTGTCAAATCAGAATTGAGCGATTTGAAATCTGCTCAAGAGGAGTTAAATAAAGAGGTCGGTAACACGCCTTTAGCTTCTCGCGCAAGTTTAATGTTTGAGTCCGTAATTGGAAAGAAAGAAACCCGCATACAAGACGGGCGAACGAAAGCTGCCCAAGACGGCCCCAAAGAAACTGACCCCAACGAAGGTGAAGGACTTATGTTCTTCCAGAAAGAAGGTTGGGTGTAAACTTCCGATTGGAGGATAAATAATGGAAAATCAAGAATTAGCTGACCTGTTGAAAGCCCAGACTGAGGTTCTTCAACAGTTAGCAAGCAAAGAGATGGAAACCAAAGCTCCAGCCGCGCAAGGTACATATACCGAGCTTCATGGTGTTGGTTCGCTTTGGGGGCGCTCTTCAGTAGAACGAGATGTAATCACGGCTCACATGAATCCTGAGCCGGGAATCGCTTCCGTAATTCCTCTGTTGCCATCAGTTATCGAAGACCCGCGTTTCGGCGCGCTGACTGGATACACGGCTACAAGTGGTAGTGAAGCTGCAACTCCCTGTGATGATGCGCCAGCAGGCTATGTGAAGGCTGCTAATTTAACAGCCCAGTTTGGTCGTCTGCAACGAGACACCCAAACTATTGACTGGGACAAGGTTGCGTTACGGCGCAATCGTGGTGATTTCACCGACCTGATGCTTCGCGGCCAGGTTTTAGGAATGACCGACCTTTCCCCAGTTGATGCGGCTGGTGATGATATTTTGAATGTTGTGACAAAATCAGAGATGGTTATTGCCGCAGTTAATATGGAGCGCCAGTTGGTGCAACATATGTGGCAGGGCGCTGTTGCCAATAACAATGCTGGTGGCGGGTACAAGGAATTCCCTGGACTCGACTCACAGATTGCTACGGGCCACGTTGACGCTGACAGCAACACTGCTGCTCCAGCGTTGGACTCTGATGTTAAGGACTTTGCCTATGACTTAGTCGGTGGCACGGGACGAGACATTGTTGAGTACCTGTCAATGCTTGAGTTCTACCTGAACTACAATGCCACTCAAATGGGATTGAACCCAGTTAAATGGGCCGTCGTAATGCGACCGGAATTATGGTTTGAGTTAAGCGCCGTATGGCCTTGCCGCTACCTGTCCAATCGTTGCACGACTGACGGAAGCACCAATCCTATCGTCATTAACGACAATGTTAATGTTAATGCCCGTGACGCTATGCGTAATGGCAAGTTCATTGACATCAATGGTAATCGCTACCCAGTGGTTACTGATGTTGGTATCTTCGAGCATACTAACATAAACAACGCGAATGTCGCTGTTGGGCAATATGCTAGTTCAATCTACATGGTGCCCCTGACGATTACAGGCAACTTCCCCGTCCTGTATCGCGAGCATCTGGACTATCGTGCAGGTGCACGGGATGCTTCATTGCTGCGAGGCAACGAGACATTCTGGAGTGACAATGGTGTTTACTCCTGGGCCTACGAAGAGACTAAATGGTGCTACAAGCTATCAGTGAAAACTGAGCAACGTATCATACTTCGTACCCCGCAATTGGCCGGACGTATCGACAGCGTACTGTATCAACCGCTACAGCATCTACGCTCCTTCGATCCAGCTAGCCCGTACCATTACGATGGTGGTGTTAGCACCGTAGCTGACGAAACATCATACGCTGTTTGGAAGTAATTCCAAACCCTAGTAAATAAAAAGGGGCAGGATAACCTGCCCCTTTTTTGTTCCCACATATCTCATTGTTTTCTCATATATTGCTTTGTTATATGCCAATACAACAATACGTAATCCTTGAGCGTCATATGAGCAAGGTGTGACAGAAATCTCTTTCTATTTCTTGCCACCAAGAGCTTACCTCCTTAGTAAGGCTAATATATTTTTTATAGAACGATATGTGGTAGTGGACGTGGTGGGAATCGAACCCACGTTAGACCCGTTCAGAGAAAGGCCAAAGCCAGCCTCGTCATTAGATCACTTGCCTACCACGCCCATATATGGGTGTACAAGTTAATAAAGCATTAGTAACATCTGCATGGTGTTTGTAGGCTTTATATGTTAGGGTACACCCATTAGTTTTTTATCCATATGCTTTCGGTTCTTAACTTATTTAATGAGGCA
>Ga0208794_1000538_pt1 | contig 23667 bp, 24 predicted proteins | sample 32_taG_FD_184106 | JGI IMG/M metagenome (GOLD analysis project Ga0208794, IMG submission 184106) | Marine viral communities from the Gulf of Mexico - 32_GoM_OMZ_CsCl metaG (SPAdes) (version 2) | ecosystem: Environmental > Aquatic > Marine > Oceanic | place: Atlantic Ocean: Gulf of Mexico... | reverse complement strand
TTTTTGTTCCATGTGCTATCACCTTTTTTATTCCAGGTCCCTGCAAGTTTAAAGTTGCGTACGGAGCCCAGGCTTGTTTAATCAAATTTAATTCTAAAATTAAATTCGACCATTGTTTTTGACTTATGTTTTTACTCGTTATTGTTATTTTCTTTTCTTTCATACCTGCAATGTAGGATTTGTTGGGACAAATGTCAACCCCTATTTTCCCTGGCCCTTATATTTTTTAAACTGACGCCTTTTCGATTTGTTCATTTTGCATTTGCTGGGATTTCTACCTATACTTGTCTTGTGAAATGTAGGGACATGAGCTACTTTGGCGTATAAACCTTTAGCTTTTTTAGCCATGACTACTCAACAGTCCACTCTTTTACAAAAGGCCTTGTTCCTGGTGGTGGATTAAGAGCTGGTAAATAACTAATTTTACCATTAATGTGTTGGTGAAGGTCTGATCCACAGGTCATACATCTGTAGAAAGAACGTGTTACTCCAACTAACATAGTTAGTTCTTCACACGTCGGACATATCCCATTCACAATCTCTGCTTGGATTTTTAAGTTTTTGTCGTTCATATACTTTCTTATTCTTTATCACAATCTGACGGTAACGTCTATCTCTTAGATGTTTTGCGACTTTATTCGATGATGAGTTTTTTAATTGATTTTGAGCCATCAATATTATCCTCTAATTCTGCTTGACCCTTCCAACATTTGTACATCACGTTTTCAGAATACTCACGTTCTGCGTGTCTCTTGCCGCGTAAACATTGAGCCATACCGTCAACCTGCAAACGGGCCTCCTTAATCTCTGCGTTTACAAACATAAGTAGGGCTACTACAGACTCTATCATTGTCCGTTACCATTTTTGTAATGCATATCTCTAGCTTCATCTTTTAATTCTTCAATATCATTTAAAACTTTATCCATTTGTTTTCTCAAAAATTCTATATTTACTTTGTTTAATGCCATGTTTTCTATATGTGCATTTAACTTGTCCGTAGTCTTATAAAGATCTTCGATCATCATGAACTGCTCAGAATCTGCGGGCAGTGAACCTAGTTGTCCACGTGGCCATTTAATTCTAAAGTCTGTATTCTCTGTTAGATCTTTCTCCATTAGTTCTAATCTCGTGCTGTGTTGATTAAGTTTTTCTACCATTTGAAAATAGCCCATCGTGCCGAGTGCCACGATTATGATCAGGCTGGCAACCGTCTTCATTGGCATTTGCACGGCGGCTTCTTCAGATATGTTTAAAGGTTTATTACTCATTTATTTTTGGTTTTGGCAGCGGAATTATATATTCTTTTGGATCAACTTTCAATGGCGCTTGCCAAGGAGGCCTGATGAAAAAAGCCAGTAAACAGAACAAAATTATCAACACTCCTGTAAATGTGTAGTTCATAATGAGCCCTCATTTCTTTTTTTCCTCAATTTCATAGAAGAACCTATCGGTATCTTCTGTTTTCCATGCTCCAGTATCTTCTACATTCCATTCAGAAGTTTGAACCTTCCAATCTGGAACTTCATCTTTTACTGTAAAAGATGGAAGATCCCAAATACATCTATTGTTTGGCTGTGCCGCATAGTTCCCATCATTGAGTGCTATGATATGAGCGCACTTATGCTCGTGCGGAATCTCTGAATGATCAGAGTTCAGTATATTAGCATCGGGATGGCCCCAGTCAACAGTAAATAAATATTTACCGTGATGCCATTGTTTATCTTTTCCTATAAATTTGCCGGAAGTTGCGCTTAAAAGATCCCAAGTAGTAACAGCAGGATAATAACTAAAACAATTCCACAACTCCAACTCATCAAGTCTACGTTTAGGAACTTCTTCCGGTTTAAAACCTCGCTGTATGAAGGCGCTAATCGGGAGACGATAGAAGACAGCGCCATTTTCCATAATCGCATGGAATAAGATAGCACGTCCCGTAAGACTCGTAATACCGAAGATGATACAGTCCTCAACTTCTCCCACATGTCTGGTAAGGTCATATAAATACTCCTTTTTTATTTGCGCGTATTGTACAGGAATATTTGCATTTAAGTAAGACATATTTTATCATTTTATTTGGCCCCAATTAGGACCAGATTCGTAATCTACTTTATTAGGTACTTCTAAGTCAACAGCAGATTCCATTATTTGTTTTATCTTTTCTGCATGCTCAGGATTCTCAATAGATATATCTAGTTCATCATGTACTTGTATGTGTGGTATAACACCTTCTTTATGTAGTTCTATAATAGCTTTCTTTGTCATGTCAGCTGCAGATCCTTGAATTAATTTGTTTAAAGCTTTGTAAGTGTAAGCTCTTTTAATCCCTGGTCCGTGTTCCATGAGCGCTTGATCGTGAGGCAATGCCTTATGAATCCCGAATTGATTCGGTTCCCATAGATGGAAGCGACAAAGTCTCCCCAACAATGTACGGATTCTTCCAGATTCTTGAGCACGTTGCATAACATTATCCATCAGTTGTTTAACAAATGGTACTCTATTATGATACTGTCTAAACAAATTATCAGATACATCTTTAGATACACCTAACTCTGCTTGTAATTTATTTTTTCCCATACCATAGAACAGGCCAAGATTTATAGTCTTAGCCTGTGATCTAGGTATCTCTGCCATATCAGCAACGATCGTATGAAAATCAGCGTCTCCCTCATGATACGCCTCCAATACATCGCCCACTCCATAGAGATTCTGTAAAGCTGCATAATGCACTACCAACCTAGGCTCTTGCTGAGAATAGTCAAAACAACCCCATGTATGGCCCTCCTCGGGCACAAATAACGACCTAATCCGTGGTCCAAGATCCTTGTTCCTAGCTGGAATTTGCTGTAAATTTGGGTTCGCGTAGCTGAATCTACCGGTCACAGTTCCGCCATTATCGGATCTAAGTTGGTTTATTTCAGCATGAATTCTACCTTTATGTGAATGCTTTATTATGGTATCAATAAATGTGGTATGGGCTTTGTTGATTTCACGGGCCTGGGCAATAAGTTTCACAGTCGGGTGGGGGTGATTCTGTAAAAAATTTTTAGTAAAGGAAGGAGCCGATGTTTTCTCAGTTCTATCATAGTCTAGTTTCAGTTTATCAAAAACTTGTGCAATCGATCTTGCAGCCCATATCTGAGTATCTACTCCTGTTTCTTTTTTTACTTGGTGTAGCAATGATTCTTCTTTGGTGGATAGTTCTTTTTTCAATTGATTGGCTGCTGTCACGTCTACCTTCACCCCTAGGAAACGCATATCAACTAAACAAGGAAACAATTCGATCTCTAGATCAAAAATAGATTGTATGTCTTGGTGAAGAATTTCTTTCTTAAGTTCTTGCCATAACTCTAAAGTTATTTCAGCGTCTTTTTCTGCATAAGCGCCAACATAAATGGCAGGTAGTTTATACATTTCTGCCTTCGGGTCAACCCCCCAATCCTTAGCTGCTTGATATAAATCACTTTCATTTTTTGTTTTGCCAGTGTATCTTTTAGCACAGTTGTTTAAGTCATAACGCATTTGATTTTCATCAACAAGGGCCGAGGCAATCATCGTGTCCACTATTTTACCGTTAATACTTAAACCTAACGCGCGTATCCAACACACGTCATACATGGCGTTATGAAATATTTTTATAGCGTCGGTATCGAGAACTCCTTGAAACCATTTTAAAACTTTAGCTCTACTCATATTACCACCACCTTCATGAGCAATTGGATAATAACCGGACCATCCTGGTACAGCTACAGCTATTCCAACTACGTCACCTTTGCCAACTACAGATCCTGATCCCATCTTCATGAGGTCTGGGTCTTTAGTTTCTAAGTCAATTGCAATCTCTTCGTACTTAGATAAGTCTGGAAAATTTTCTGGTGGTAGCCATTCTACCTGTGGTGCAAATAATGGTTTTTGTATCATGAGTAATCCCTTTCAATTATCATCTCTAAATAATGTATCGCCTTCTTTATATCTTGTTCCTTTCCTTTAGACTGATGCCTACAAATATATTTTATAGCATTTCCTTCAGCAAATAAAAGTTTATTTTCATTTATAAACTCTGCTGGCTGTATTTTCATTGATCGGTAGTGCTTCCCGCCTACCTGCTCTTCTAAAGAATTGTATGTTGTTCCTTTAAATAATTCTTTGTTCGTCATAGAATATATCCCTTCTCATATTTTTTTGGTTCTATTATGTGTAAGTTTTCTTTTGTTCGTGTTGCACCCACATAAAATAATCTATTCTCGTCATCAGGATTTTTCTCATAACTACGCATAGTATTTTCTGTAAGATCTGTTAACAAAACAACATTTGTTGCTTCACCACCTTTAGCTGCATGTATAGTGGATAATTCTATTCTAGGTTTTTCGTTTAACTTCTCTCCATTCTTTCTCATTTTTCGGAGATAGTTTACTTTAGTTTGACCTGCATTATCAAATGCTTCATACCAAACTGTCTTAACTTGAAGACCATAATCTTTTACTAATTGATCTATTCCATAAAAAGATCCTTTGGCCATACCTTTTATTTTTTTAGCATGCCAATTTTTAGGTCCTATAAATTTAATCATGTTTTCTATTTCTTTATAAGAAGCTAGCTTTCCTTGTCTTAAATTCTCCCAGGAAATAGCTGCGTTATGTAATTCTTTTTCACTACTTCTTTTATATCTGTTTTCATAAAACAATCCTTGTCTGTACAAAGACTCCTCTATATCTGTTAGCATGTGTCGTGTTCTGCTTAAGATTAACCAATCACCTCTAGACATATCTATACTATCAATATCAAAATGCCTGTGTAATTGTCCTTGACTAACTCTAGGTTCCCAAGTCTTATCGATTCTATTTCTAATTTTATTTATAATACCCATAGCTAGTCCATGTACTTTAGCTGGTATTCTAAATGATTGAGTTAATGGTAAGTATTGTCCTTCTAAAGCTATGAAAGAATCTACATCAGCTCCAGCCCATCTAAAAATAGCTTGGTCATCATCACCTGCAATAAAAGAATCTTTTGTTTTATTCCAAATAGATCGTGTCATGTCCCATTGCATTAAAGATAAATCCTGAGCTTCATCTATAAATACAACATCAAATTTTGGTGACTTATCTGATTTAGTAAAATCTAAAATCATATCGTTAAAGTCTATTAGGTTATATTCTTTTTTATATCTTGCTAATTCATTGTGTATAATTCTAAGTTGATCTCTTTCCAAATCTTGTGTGTGTTCTTGTAAATCAAATTGTTGTTCTGGTGTGATGTTTCTTAATTGTGCTAATTGTATGATTCTTAAATACTCACTATCAGATGTAAAAATTCCACCATGATCTTCTGAATAGTCTGCATAACTTACAGGAAAACCTAACTTCTTTCCTAAATCTTTATAGTGTCTTGGTTGCATAACTTGATCTTTCTTTAATCCTAATCTTCTAAAAGCTAGTGAGTGTAAAGTTCTAAAGTATGGTAGGTCGTCTTCTTCTAAATTAAATTTTTTAATTGCTCTATCTTTTGCTTCGTGTGCAGCTTTTTGTGTAAAAGCAAAATAACCAATCTTATCTGGATCAGTTTCTTTTAAATAATCATCTACTTTGTTTAACAAAGTTGTAGTCTTACCTGTACCTGGTGGTCCTAATACAATCGTTCTCAAAATATATCCTTCGGTTTTAATTCTTTTTGATTATAGTTATCTTCTTTTTTATCAAATTGTTTAACAACAAATACTGAAATTCTTTCTTTACCAATACGTTTGTCATCACAGTTGCATGTTTCTTTTAACATCTGCGCTGTACGTTGATAATTTATATCCCAACGTTTTCTAATTAAAAACTGATTATAGAATCGATCGAATACGAAATGATGGTACCCCTCATTAGTCCATACCCCACCTTTTTTAAGATCACTTTTATCTGTTGATACTTGTCTGTTTAAACAATATTCTTCTAAATGATTCTGTAATTGATCTTGTGTAGTTACACCTTCAGGTGGATCAATTGGTTCGTGATTCTTCATTAGTGGATTTATAATCATATCCCAATCTTTTGGTTTAACTGTTGGTGGTTTAAAATCTAATTGTTCCATACATGCTTCCTGGAATAAACTTTGTTGTTTTAAATATTTTACATTCTCCAGGTGTAATCTTTCACCATCGACGTTTAAATAATAATATGGTTTCTCTAATTTAATTTTTTGTAAATCAGTTAGTGCAGGAAATACTATCTCTTCCCCAATACCAAACTTTCTTTCTCTACATAATTTTTTATCACACAAATTACACATTGGAGTATCATTACATTTATAACCCCAATCTTTTTTATCGTGTTGTCTTTTGATTATTTCTACTTCAGATTCACTTAAAGGTGTTATTGATGCTGTTGCATTAAACAAAGTCATTTTACTTTTCCACTCTGCTGGCCATTTCTTTTTAGCATACACACCAAAATGAAACATAGAATTATTTCTTCCACCTTCAGGAATCTTATTTAATGCCATAAGTTCTATACATGGTGGTGCATCATCGTATTCAGATTTAGGTCTTTCTATTTTTACAAAATCAAGATCGTATTGTTTTATGTTTTCATAAATTTTATAAAATTCTTCTAGTGTTGCAGCTTCTCCATCTTCTCTAAATGCATAACGCGTTGTGTTATCTCCACCAAAGTATGGTAGATTTAAAAAATTACCTGTGTCATCTGCTGATTTTAATTGAATTTGTTTTGGAAAGACTTCTGATCCGCCGTATCCTAGTAGTGTTTTTATTTCCGTTAGTTTATCTCTCATTCTTTCTGCTGCTACCGGTTTGTCGGAGAAGAGAAAGACATGGGCTCCTCCACTCTTTGACCTACACACGGCCAAAGGTAGATTATATTGTTTTATTTTATCTATTAATTTTTTGTGATCAAACCCTGCGTAAGAATCTATATCTACACATCCCCACACACATTGGTTATCTTCATTGATAGGTATGATTCCTAGACTTTGTTTTCCTTCTAGGTGCATCTTCCACAATTCTTCTGTGACTGGTTGACGAACTACAAATGATTGTCCCTTTAGCTTAACACCATTTTCTGCAGGTGTTGTAACTTTGGTACAACCATGCGCACGCTCCAATCCTTTAAATATTTTTTCAAACATAATTTTAAAAGTGGGCGGATCCACTCTCGCTTAACCGCCCACTACCTAGGATTCGCTTAGTATGGTGTTGCGTCTTTAGTATCTTCTGATCCGTGTTTTACGTTCACCTGATCTTTGCCGACACTTGTTGCAAAAGCTTTAGCCATGTCATAGATTCCTTTATCTTTAACAGGACCTGCTTTTTCAACTTCCCATCCAAACCATGTTCCTTTGTCATTAGACATCTGAACGGTTGATAGATTATAAATGTGGCTATAAGTTGGCGGTGTAAACAGACCATTTTTACCTTGTAGTTTTAAACCCATCATCAATGAATTCCATTTTCTACTAACTTTAAGTTGAGTAGATTTCATAGAAATCAAAGCAGTTGATGGAGTATCACCCAAGACTAATACAAAATGACTTGCAGTGTTATCAAGATAATTACCATTTGGTAATCTGTCTTTGTAGTCTTTCCCTCTTGTGGTTTGACTAACTATATCACTGTCAGCATCATGAATCGCTACAGGTGCACCACTACTGGTACCTCTGTCTTGCCATTCAATGTATTGTCTTTTGTAGTGACAAGGCACAACACTTATTTTATCAAACAATTCGTTTGTCACCGTGTTGATGATCTTGCCAGGCTCTGCGCCTTCGACATACTTACCATCTCTTTTATTTACTTCCGGAGATAGTTGACCCAAAATTTTTAAGAATGGTAACGCAAGATCTTCCTGCGATATATTCTGAGTCCCTTGTTGTGCGTCAGCTTCCATATCAAATGTCGCTAGTGCACTATTCTTTTTTTCTGCTACTTGGTTCATGTTTATTTGTTCCTTTTTATTGTAGTTTTATTTCCAACAAATATGTTGAAAATTTCCGTTGGCATTTTTTGTCCTGCCTCTAAACGCTCACGGACTAGCGCTTTGAGAGTCATGGGCTCAACCTTCATCTTTTGTGTTGGTTGAAACCCACGCTCTTCTGCAAGAGCAGCATAATCAGCTGCCTTGTTGTCCTCGTTACGACCGAATGATACGGATATCTCGTTTTTGATTATATCACCCAAGCCATTTTCACGAAGCCAGTTAAATGCAGACTCTCTATTTGCAATAGAGATGCTTGCACTGTAATGCGGTTTAACATCTACCGTTGAACCATCCATAAGTTTAAGATGTGCTAAACCCATCTCAGACATCATAGTTGGAATTACTTCTCCCGATAAATGTTCAATTTGTTTTTTCTTTTCTTTCAATGCTTCTTCTTGTATTTCAAATTGTTGTTGCATTGATTCTAATCTTTGTACTTGATCAGCTAAAGATTGTATGTTGTCAGTTTTTTTAATGACCTCCTGTTGGTCTTTTTCAAAGTCAATACTACTCATCTATTTTTCCTTTCTCGTATAAGTCTATCTCTATGGAATAATATTTTCTTTCTTGTTTATCCCACTTCAATAAGTTGTATTTGCCATTTGTTATATCAGAAACTATAGAACAGGCTACACCTATTATTGCAGGATCACCTGTTAATAATAAATAATCTGTTTTTTTATAGTTAGCTAATTCTTTTCTTAATTTATAAATTAAAGGACCAGGTGAAAAAATAATTTGTGAAAGTTCTGGTAATAAAAATTTAAACTTTCCATATTCAGCTGCACCCATAATATTTATTTTAGGCCTGCCTTCTGCAGTCCCTGGAATATGTTGAATAACATGTACAATAGGTGAGTCCGTTTTTTTAGTGTCCTCGTATCTAGTAATTTTTTCTTTCATGCTTGACAATATAGGTCTTCAATATTATATTGTCAAGTAGAAAGAAGAAAAACTATGAAATATAAATTTAAAACAAAACCATACGAGCATCAAATGACTGCTTTAGAAAAGTCATGGAATAGGGAAACGTACGCGTATTTTATGGAAATGGGTACAGGCAAAACAAAAGTATTAATCGACAACATGGCTATGTTGTATGACAAAGGAAAAATAAATGGTGCCTTAATTATAGCACCTAAAGGTGTTGTTGGTACTTGGTATAATAATGAAATACCTACACATTTACCTGATCACATAGAATATAATAGTGTTTTGTGGAAATCAGCCATAACTAAAAAACAACAAGAATATTTAGATTCATTATTTAAAACTGGTGAAGATTTACATATTCTTATTATGAATGTTGAAGCTTTTAGTACAACCAAGGGTTTTGATTTTGCTAACAAATTTTTAGCTTCTCATAGAACGCTAATGGCTATTGATGAATCTACTACAATTAAGACACCTACAGCTAAAAGAACTAAAAACATAATTAAATTAGCAGCTTTTGCTACATATAGAAGAATAATGACAGGTTCTCCTGTGACTAAAAACCCTTTAGATTTATTTAGTCAATGTGATTTTTTAAGTCCTTGGTTATTAGATTTTACTTCTTATTATGCATTTAGAAATAGATATGCAGAAATGAAAACTCTTCATATGCATGGAAGACAAATACAAGTAGTAAATGGTTTTAAAAATTTAGGTGAATTATCAGATAAATTAAAAAACTTTTCATACAGAGTATTGAAAGAAGATTGTCTAGATTTACCAGATAAAATATTTATTAAACGTCAAATACCTCTTACTCCAGATCAACGTAAAGTATATGAACAAATGAAAAAACAAGCAATGGCTATACTAGAAGGTAAACAATCAACAACTGTAAATACATTAACTCAATTAATGCGATTACAACAAATAACTTGTGGTCATTTTACTGCAGATGATGGTTCTACTAAACCTATTGCTAACAATAGAATCACTGAATTAATGAATGTTCTAGAAGAAACTGAAGGTAAAGCTATTATATGGGCCCACTATCAATATGATATTACTTCTATAATAGAGGCTGTTGTTAAAAGATATGGTGAAGGATCTATTGTAGACTACTATGGTTTAACACCACAAGAAGAAAGACAGCCTAATATTAAGCGTTTTCAGGATGACCCTAAGTGCCGGTTTATCGTTGGAACGCCTTCTACGGGCGGCTATGGCATTACTTTGACGGCTGCAAACACCGTAATTTACTATTCTAACGGTTATGACTTAGAAAAACGATTACAATCAGAAGACAGAGCACACAGAATCGGCCAAAAAAAATCGGTAACTTATGTCGATTTAATGGCGGACGATACAGTGGATGAAAAAATCGTGCAAGCTCTACGCAAAAAAATAAATATAGCATCAGAAGTTTTAGGAGAAGAATTAAAGTCATGGATTTAATAGGATATATACGCGAGGCGCGCTAGAATTTTTTAAACTAAATCTTTAGCTTTTCCAATTACAGGTTTATATTTTGTTTTACCCTCTGATTTATATGCATGTAAGAATTGTTTTCTGGGTTGGTCAGTAGTATAGCTACAATGTATCCACCCACTGTTCGGCTCACCAGGAGTATAGAACTCCAATATCAATTGATCATAGTCTAGGTTCTGGTTGATCCAGTCAGCTAATTCAGCATTGTCTGTACCCATACATTCGAAATCGGCCGCCTCGGCTTTGGCATGTTGGCTGTTGACTGAGCTACCTATCTTTAGACACAGCTGCTCGCTACGGAATCCACTAGTCACTTTAACTCTACCGAAGTGATCACGTACCGGCTGTAAAATATTTTCACAAAGATCTTTTAGTTTTTCTATTTGACCTGAGTTGGGATTGTTATTTATGTCCAACCTGATGGCTGTATCTGATTTAATTAACTCTTGAAGGGTAAAATTTCGTGAAAGATTCATGCTATATCCGTAAGTAAAGTTAAAAGGACAGCTCCCATACCTCCAACTATCCAATATTCTAATCGTTTAATACGTTCTTGCATGTCTTTTATTTGCTCGAACGTTTGCTTTTGCATTATCCTGCAAAGCTTTTCATGCGATTCTATTTTTTGTAATGCTGATTTTTTTGTCATTATGTTCTACTCGCTATTACCTTTTCGGTTGGTGATAGTAACGCTTCTTCGCTCTGTGTCAAGTTAGTATTTGGATTTTTTGGGAGCGAACTTGTTAAGTTTTTAGCAGGCATTGGTTGATCTGGTAATGGTGGTGTTTGTATTTTACTACTTAATGGATCACCAGGTATAACTTTATTAATTAAATTTTTACCACGTTGTATAAGTCCAGGTCCTCCTTTTAAAAATTTACCAAATATACCATCAGTGTTAGGATTTTTACCTTCTTTATATATTTTTAATTTATTATCAGGATCTAATTTTTTAAATTGATAACTTAATTTTAACATATCTAATTGTAGTTTAGGATATAGATAATTAGGATCCACTATGTATCTAAAGTCTTTACTATCTTTTGTTTGAGTTTTAGCTAAGTTTTCTACAGCTTTTATTTTCTTTTTAAATCTAGCATCAGAATAGTTAATAGGAGTAAAGATACCATTCATTAAATTATTAATCATTTTATTTCCTAAGCCTTGTTCTTTTAATTTTTTTCTAATATCTAATTGTGATAGACCAATAGTTCTTGCATCAACAATCATTCTATAAAAATCTTGTTGTGCTTTGTATCCTTCTAATTGCATTTGATTATACTCTTGAAGTATCACTTCTGGTCCTCTTGTATTATATCCTTCAGGACTATATATTTTTTCAGTGTCATCAATAGCTCTCATTAATCTATTAAACTCTCCAGTTTTATATTCCATCGATTTTAATACATCGATATTAATTATTCTAACTCCAGATAATAATGCAATTAATTCATCTTTTAAGTTAACTGGTTGACCACCTTTAGTTAAATCACCTGTTGCACCTTTTATCATTTTTTGTGTTGTTGATACTAATCCAGGTTCTACTGCATTTAATAAGTGCATAAATGATTTTTGTACTTTATCTCCAACATCATCAGACTCAGAATAAATTCTAACACCTTCTGCTGTTCTACCACCTCTACCTCCAAGAATTATACCTCCTGGTTGTACATCTAACAATGCTTCTAAACCTAATTGTTCTGATAAGAATGGACTTAACATTTCCATAATAGGACCATCTTTAGAGAGCATCATATTTAATATAAACTCATCGTAATCTGCTCCACTTAAATTTTGGTCAGCTGCTTTTTGCATTACAGCATTCAATGGTTTTTGTAAAAAATCATATGGACTAAAGTATGAAAAGTTAAATGCTTTTGCTTTACCTTTATCAAATCCAGTAAACGCTACAAGGTTTGCGTTTCTATCCCAGTCAGCAGCAAATGATCTTTGATACGCTTGCCATTGTTCAGGTGATGTGCCTGTCAAAGCTTGGCTTAATGCTGTAACTCCAAGACCTAGACCACCAAAAGCAAGAGGTGTAGTAATAGCTCCTCTAAGTCCTAGTTGTCTTATTCTAGGATTAGGATGTGCCATTTGTTTAAGATTGAAATCCATGATCCGTGTTGCAGTACGCAAGATCTCTGCAGGAAAGGCAACGAAATTACCAAATGGTAATTTTCTAATTGATTGAATTGCTGGTGGTACTTTACTGTATGTAGGGTACACGTTTCTAATTTCATGTGCAGATATTTCATCTAAAATATTATCAAGTGTACGTTTAGCACCTGTTAAAGGATTAACAGGTCCTATTTTTAAACCCATGTGATTTGCATATTCTAAAGCTGATTTAATGTTAGGTAATATCTCAGTCATTTGAGATTTTACATATTGTCTACCATATATTTTCCACAATGAATCACCACCTGCATACAAACGTGTTGCATCTCTTACTAGTGGTTTCTTTGTAAACGCTTCAAACAATTCATCTAATGTATTTATAGCACCACCTTTAATATCATTTAATACTGCACCTAGTTCAGAAGATATAATGTTTTCATCCATAGTACCCAATGAAATTTCTTTTTCTATAAAATCAAATAATTTTTCTTTTGTTATTCTACCTTTAGGAAATATATCTTCTAATACAATTTTCATTGAATCACCTACGCTAGAATTACCACCTATGTGACCTCGTGCAAATGGAAAGAACCCTGCAGAATATACATTACGAACTTGTGTTTGTGGTGAGAAGACGGTCTTACCCATCTGAGTTAAAACTTTAAATTGTAAAATATGTCTATAGATAGATGCTTCTATTAATTTATCTAATGGACCTTTTACAGTTTTTAATGCATTAGCTAATTCTTTTGATGCATACATTCCTTGAATGTCACTACTTAATACACCAAGACCAGGTATTTTATTTATTTGTTCATACCCAGGCCACTTCAATGCTTGTGCTTCTGTCTTAACTAATTGTCCTGAGTTTAATAATACTTTAGATAGATTATCATAAGCTCTTTTAGTAAATACTTGACTCATCATTTCTGCTGTAGTCATAGCAACAGATGATCTTAAATTATCTCCTTTACCTAATAACTTTTGTATAACTTCTGGTAATTCTTCACCACGTTTTAAAAACTTATAGTTATCATCTCTTAAAAACTTAAGACCTATTTTTCTAAGTGCAGTAATTGGATCCATTTTTTCTGCACGACCTGTGTATAAAATATTTTCTACAATTCTTTTTGCTTGTTCTCTTAACGCTGCTTCTTTAGTTAAGTTAGGAAATTCTGTTGCAGCAGCTTCTCTAAAATCTTTATTACCTCTGACTACTTTTTTTAATATGTAGTCTACAGCTGCTTCTTTATCTTTAGTTAAAGGTTGATACATAGGTCTTTCAAATATATCAAAAGACGCTCTCATATATTTGTTTCCTCTATTTAATAAATCTTTTTTAAAGTCTGCAAATTTTTGATTGTTAGGTAATGCTTTTGATAATGCTTCTCTAAGTTCATCTAATTGTCTATTAATATCTTTAGCTGAAAATCTATATTCTTTTGGTAAGTCTTCTAATTTTCTTTGACCTTTTAAATATTCTGTAACTTTATCTAAATCAAACTTTCTTCCTACTGCAGAAGTAATACCTTGATTGTATTTTCCTTCAAAACCTTTTGCTAAATTATAGTACGCTTTATCTAAATCTTCTAACGCTTTATTTATTCTTCTAGATTTTGCTTTAATTGTATTTCTTAATGATTCTTTTACTAGACCCATTTCTAATGTGTCTTTAGAAAAAGATCTAAAGAAAGATAAAAAGTCATCAAGAGATGCTGTTTCTGATAATACTTTATTAGGATTAGTTTTAGATAACATACGCCACTCTTCGAACGGTGGTAATTGTTTAGCAACTTTAAGAGGATTAGTTCTAGCCCACGCACCAATTATGATTGGTGCTACTACTTTTTCTAATGGTTTAACAGCAGCGTATCTTAAACCTTTAGCTAAGTTAGGCATTACATATTTATCATAGCTTGCAACTTTACTTACACCACCAATAGTTTTGCCAGCTACTTTTAACCCACCTTTAACTATCGGTTTAGCTCCATACTTATAAGTTTGTTGTAATAATTTTGCACCTAATGGAAAACCACCCCCAATTAATGTACCTTCTTTTGCATATCTTATTTTATTTTTAATAGTAGCTAGTGCTAAATCTCTTCCTTCTAATCCTTCTGTTGATTCTGGTGTAACTATAAAACCATAGTCTTCATTAGGTTCTGATCCAGATCTTACAGCTGTTTCTGCGATACCAAGTATTGTTGCATCTCTAACCATTCGTTGTGCAATTTTAGATGCTTTACTTGTACCCATAAACTGTTGTAAGTTTTTAATTTGTTTCCAAGTTTTTGCACCGTTAACAATTTTAGTTGCAACTGATAGAGGCATTGCATATTCTGATGCTAATTCTGATATAGCACCTGGTAAAGTTTCTGCTTCACCTAACACTTCTTTAGTGTCCATCATCTTATTAAATTTTCTTTGGAAATCTGTAGAGAATACATAGTCAATAGGTGTTAATACAAATTCACTAGCCGACTGTATAAAGTTTGGACCACCTCTCATAATAGATTTAGCTATGTCGGTGTAACCCTCTATGTATTTTCTTTTCTTTTTATTTTCTGGTAATTCTTGTTGTCTAAAATACTCCAACATTGAAGGCATTGTTGGCCCGCTAAGACTTAATCCAAGTGCTAATGCACCTTCTTTAGTATATTTAGTTGGAAGTTTATTTTTATCATAAACTTTTTGCATTGCGTAATTGAAAGCTTCTTCAAATTCATTTTCGTCTTCAATTACTTTTTTCTTTCTACGTGGAATTTGTTTAATTGGAACTTCAGGTAAATAATCTGGTATTTTATAACGTGAAATATCACCTTCCATGATATTTTCGTTACCTATTTTATCTATGATATTTTTTTTAATATCACCGATAAGTGTTCTCTTTTCTTTATCGTCGGCCATATTACGCTCCTGACGGTAATGATAAATTTACTCCGTACTGCATGTTGAATTCATCAACATCCGTTTGTGTTTGTATTTCTGCAAAATCTATTAAAGCTTGAGGACTTTCTGCTAGAATTACTACAATATCATCTGATATTTCTTTTGGAAGTCTTGCTCTTAATTCTTCATAAGATAAACTATCACCCGTTGGTTCTACTGGTTGTGGTGTAGTAGCAGTTTCAGTAACTTGTACTTGTTCTTCTACTTCTCCCATATCTGCTCCACCACCCATACTATATCCAGCTCTACCACCCTCTGCTAATCCCATAGAATCTTTTATCATTTTGTTGTAAAGTTCTATGTATCTTTTAGCTGTTTCTTCACCGATATATTTAGGATTTTCATTAGCCCATTCACCTTCAATAACTTTTATCATTACTCCATCAGGGCCCATAACTTCAATCTCTTCTTCGCTGTTTAATATATCATTTTGAATTCCTTGAATAACTAAAGTAGCTTGTTCTTTATTACCAAATAAAGATTGTACTGCTGGGTTTTTACCAGTGTATGCTTGTAGTCTTTGCATTAAAATTGATTGCTGTTGGTTAAAATCATCATCAGATAATTTTTTATCTGGATCTTGTTGATTTCGTTCTAGTGTAAATAAGTCTGTCATGATGCCTTGGATAGCTGAATCGTTAGCTCCTTTAGCAAATATTTTAGATCCACCTTCTGAACCTTGTATTTTAGCTTGTGCTCCTAATAAAGTTCCAAACATATCTGATCTTCTATCAATTAAATTTTCTTCTCTCTTATCCATAGCTGCGTTTTCAGCAGATCTAGTTGCTTTAAATTGTGCAAATGGATCTTTAGCTGATGCTGCAATGTCTGAAAAAATATTTCCTGTTGTTGGTCTTGATGCGATGTCTAAACCAAAATCAATCATAAAATCATTGAATCTTCTGCTTGGTCTAGGGTCTCTTCTTTCAGGATAAAAACTGTTAGCTAAGTTTTGTATCTGTTGCATATCCATATCTCTAAGATTTACTTTTGATAAATCATTTTGTAGTACACGATTATTTTCGTTAGTATTATAACCTTGTCTTAGGCCAGATGTAATACCACCTTCTGCCGACCCACCTTTTCTAAACATAGGTCTTTTATATAAATTGCCTGGCATTATGCGTTTAAACCTCTTAAATAGTCGCCGTAGTTTCCTAGTAATCCTCCACCAACTGAAGCTATTCCTAGTGCAGTTTGCAACGGTGTAGGGTTAGGTGTTACCATAGATTGATATTGTCCCGGTGCTCCAGATGCAATACTTGCTACACCTGATTGTAGGAAACCTAATCTTTCATATGGTTCATAAGCTGCCAATCTATTCGCTTCTCTTTGTGCATCAAGAACTGCTTGTGCTTGTGCTTGTTGACCCGCGCCCGCTGATCGTAAAGTGTTTACATCGGCTCCATATAATTGAGGAACTTGTTGAGCTAAAGCTTGTTGTTGACCAAAAGCTTGGTTAGCTAGTTGATTTGCTTGTGTGAATCCTTGTTGTAATAATCCTGATTGTAACAATGCTCTGTTCATATCAGATTTGTTTTGATACTGTGCTCTCATAACACCTTCACGACCACCACCTAAATTTCCAGACATAGCTGCTTGTTGTCCTATACCTGTTAAACCGGCTGCTGCTTGTTGGTCGTATTCTTTTAACGTTGCATCAATTACATCTTGTTGATACGGAGACATGAAAGCTGAATAACCTGATGGTCCTGAATATGCTCCTGCTTGTGTGATGTAAGGTTGGAATGCACCAATACCTTGACCAGTTGTTGTAGCCATTTGATATGCTGCTTGTTGAGCTGCATCTTGACCAGCAACTCCTGGTGCAAATTTTGATGTATCAAGTGGTGATGCACTTAATGCGGTTAACTGTGTTCCTAAATCTTTTTGTAAATCTTCTACGTATTGTGGTGGAAGTGCTTGTGTTTGTTGTACAGCCATTATACTACCTCGCTTAATCTTTCCGAAACTTCAAACATCTGTTGAGCACCAGCTAGTCCTTGTGACTCTTCTGATACTTGTCCTCCAGCTTCTAAATGTTTCATCATGTTTTCCATAATTTCAGCCCCTTTATCTACATCTCCACCACCTGCATTTCTAACAGCATCTGCTGTAAATACAAACTCATTTACACTTAATCTTGCAGGCACATCGTCCGCTTTTTCTTTAGCTCCTAGGTCTACAAAACCTCCAGTGTTTCTGTAATCTTTTTCCATACCACCAAGGTCCATGAGCCCACCTTCTTGTTTACTTATTCTACCACCATTAGCATTTGGTTTCATTTTATCAACATCTAATTCATCTAGCTTTCTCATTTGATCAGATTTTTTAATCATGTCGATTTTACCTGCGTAATCTCTACCACTACCTAATCTAAGTAATTGACCTCCAATACCTTCAATGTCAGGTCTAGAACCAATAATAAATTGTTCTACTTCTGCATCATCCATGTGAGGTAAGAATTTTTGCATGTACATTTTTAAACCTTCTTTGTCTCTGTTTCTAAACATCTCTACAACTTCTAACATTCCTCTATGTAAATCAGGATCATTTTCAATCATTCTTTCAAAAGTTTCTTTACCAAATACCTTTTCTAAAAATCTACGTGATGAACCTGTAATTGTTTTATCTGCTAAAAATGTAGCAAGTTTACCACCAGCAAAACCAATTCTACCACCGTCGGCCATGTTAGCTACGTCTTTTGTAGATTGTAATCCTAAGAATGGATATTTAACTCTAAGTGCTTTTAATTTTTCTCCACTCGTATCTTTCATTGCTTCTATAACTTCTGTTCTAATACCTTGTATATCTAAACCTTCACCTCTATACATATCTTGAATTTCATCTGGTGCATAATCTTGCATAAGTGCAGCAGCTCCAATTGAACCTCCTGCAAGTCCAAATAAAAGTTTAGGATTTAATGCGTAACTTGAAATTGTATCCCAAAGTCCTTTAGTGTCTTTAGTCTTTTCTCCAATGTCAACAACTGCTTCTGATATTTTTCCTCCAGGATAATTATCTCCTACTGCAACACTTTCTGAAGTAATTAATTTATCTGTTGGTGCTTTTGCTACTTTTCTAGAATCTAACCATTTACCTATTCCTGTTTCTTTTCCTAGTGGTGAACTTAAATAAGTATCCATAAAACCTGTTCCTGATGGATTACGTAATCCCCATTGAGGACCAGCTCCACCTACATATCTTGCTACATTACCTAAACCATAATTCATTAATCCTGATTTAAGACCTTTGCTTATACTTCCGTGTTGATCAAAGCCACCAATACCTGACATTAAACCTGCAGCTAATGGATTGAATGGTGCAACGAACGGTGCTGCTTTGACTGCAATATCTGCTATTTCATTAGGTATAATTTTTCTTGTTAATTTTTTTAATTTACTTCCAATACCATACCGTCTTCTTCCATCTACACCCATGATACCACCATACGCTGCCATCTGTCTTTTATCTGGTAATGGTCCTATAGGTTTCGGTTGAAAAGGATTAACTGGTTTTGTTGGATCTTCTGGTAATGGTTGGCCACCAGCTAAACTTCTAAAATAATCTTCTAACATTTCCATGTATTTTTCAGTGCCTCGTAACTCTTTCATTTCAGGAAATACTCTTTCAAACTCTATTATATATTCTTGCATTTCAAATTCAGCCATTTCTTGTGGTGATTTAGGACCTTCGTTCCCTCTATATTTAATAGATGGTGCGTTTGTCTGTAGTTCTTCTGAAATGTTGATATCTGTTATTGCCATAATTGCCTTATTTTAAAGAGTTTCTCATATTACTTTGTTTTTGCGAACAAATCAAGAGGCGGCATGATGACTGTCACATCTCTCTGGACATCCTCCGCTGGTATATTTGCTGCTTTTAAAGCCTCTTCGTCCTTATAAATTTCTCCAGTTTTTTTATTCTTAATTGTTGTTATTATTTTTTCTGGTATTAATGTTGGTATATTAGTCATTATGATGTTACCTCTTTCTTAATGTTTAAATAGCTAATAGCCACATCAAACGAATCAGCAGTGCTTGATTGTATTGTAAAGGTTTTGCCACCTTCTACTATTAGCGGTTGGTTTAATAATTCTGTTGTAACATTTGCTGATAATGCTGCTGATTTAATAGTTGTAATACTATTATTTACAACAGTTACTGTAGGTGTACCTGCAGATGTAACAAGTATAGATTTAATAACAAAAGTTTCACTTACTAAAGGATTTCCAGATCCTAGTGGTGTAAGTGCAGCACCACTTGTACTGTTATCTATACCTGCAAATTTATATTGGTTTACTACTGCCATTAATCTAAAAAGAAACTTCTAGCTTCTATTTCCTGTTTTAATTCTTCTTGAAAAGTTGTGTTTAATTTTTCTAATACAGCATCTAAATCTCTTACTAAAGACTGTGCCACATCTTCTTCGTATTCTCTACTTGCTCTAGTTAATGTTTGTACTATCTTAGCCATTAACCTGGTTCCTGTCCTTGTTCACTAAAGATATTATTAAATCTTTCTTCTGTCATTTGATTACTGTATGGAGAATCTCTATATGTATTACCATATTCATCTACAACTTCTTCATTTTCTTGAACGTCTGTAGTAACAGCATCCGTCCAATTAAACCCTGGAATATTTCTATCCATAGGAATATCCATTCCTTCAGGCATATAAACTTTTTGATCTTCTGGTTTAGTTAAACTTAATTTATTAAATTCAGACATATCTTTAGGTGGTCTAACTCTATTCATTATATTACTTAAAATACCCATGATACCAATTGGTGGTAATGCTCCTCGCATTTCTGTAAAATTTGTTTTGTCTGTATAATACCCAGGACCAGCAGGGCCAGTCATATTTAAACTATAATTTCTCATAGGATCTCCCCATGCTGGTAGTCCTCTAATTCCTCTATAACCTGGTGCACCTCTACTAAATAAATTTCCAAAGAAACTTGGTTGACCATATGATTTATATGCTGAACCTACATAAGTATCTTTATAAGTTCCATCTGGTTGCATAACTTTCATGTATTCAGGAAGATCAGAATATTGTCGAGTTCTTGGACCTGTCTGAACTGTTTGACCAATATTTTTTTGACCTGTTAAAATATCTTTCATGTGTTGTTCATTCATTGCTCGGTTTCTTAAATCTTGTTGAGTATTTCCTCCTCCTGTGTTACCGGCTGGACCGCTGTCGTAAGCTCCAGGACTCCTGTCTCTTGTATAATCTCCTTGAGAGTCTAAAGACATAATTCCATCTGGACCTGTGTTAGGTCCATCCGTTAATGATCCATGTAAATTTGCTTTAAGAATTAAATCTTTTTCAGCGTCTGTAATATATGCTAATTCTGTTGGAGGTGTATTTGGTCCTGATTGCCATTTAACAGGAACGTCACTAACTGTTTTTTGTTTTCCTAAATAATTTCTTGCAGGCATATTACCGCCTTGCATTTCATACATAACTCTTTTATCTACTGACATTATCTTCTTCCTCCAGCTTGTATATCTAACCTAAAAGTTCCTAATTTCCAAGTAGTATCCACTGCAGTATTGGATATTGTTAGAGCAATTGCTCTAGCTCTGGCTCGTGTATCTACTTTGCTTGTAGAAGTTGTCACTGTAAATGGCCCTAATGATGAGCTAGCTGCAGTATTATTAGGATAATTTCTTAGATCTAATTGAATAATTGCGTTTCCAGTTTGGTTTATAAAGTCAGGAATAATTCTACTAACCCTCATAATATTTTCTCCATCACCTCTAAGGTCAGCCATGTTAGTTGCTGCTCCTCTAATAACTTTTTGTGTGATGTCATAGTCTCCAGAAGTAATGTTAGCCGGTATAGCTGTTGTAGTTCCACCTCTAACTTGATTAACTCCTGTTTCATGTTCATAGTAATATGAAATACCGTCAGTGTTTCCAGTTACGTCAAAAGATGTATGCGCGCTGGCATCGTATTGTGTTGCATGAGGTAAACCAAAGACAGCCGAATCTTGCCAAGTTGTTCTAGTGTATAATGAACTAGCATTAGTAAACCATATAGGTCGTTTAGCTGTAGAATCTAGATAACTATAAGTCACTGATCTGGTATTAACATTTGAATCTGCAGTAGGATAAAACCAAACAACTTCACCAAACAAGTTATTGATTCCTGCATAAACCATTTGATTAGATGTAGTATTAAGATCATCATAAATATAGTCTTCAACTAAACAGTCCATAGATTCTAGTTTACCAGTAAATCTAAAGAAACCATTTTCAGACATCCAATACGCAGCACCATCAACTTCAACAGCTGCATTTTTTCCAATCAATCCACAGTTAGTTCCTACTTGTTCGTATGCGAAAGTAAATGGCTGACCAACAAAACGCATGGTAAATAAAGAAGTATCTGTCCAAACATAAATAGCATTTCTACCAAGTTTAGCTCCCATGATCCGTGATCCGGCGGCCAGTCTTTGTGTACCAGCACTATTGGTTGCTGTAGGTGTATAATCATTTATATTTTCTTGAGAGGAGAATCTAATAAACATATCATCTTGTGTTGTTGTGTCTCCAATAGTTGTTTCAGTTCCAAAAAATACTAAGTGACGGTCGGGAGTTGAAACTAACATATCCCTTGATGCTGTTGGTGCACCAGATATAATTGTTGCTCTGGTTTGTGTTGCATTAATACTATCAGCGTCCCATTCAAAACATGCACCATTACAAATTAAAGCAATAGCTGTGCTTCCTAAATTATCTATAGACCATAAACCAGGTTCAGCCACTTTATCCGTGGTCGATGCTGCTTGACCCCATGCTGCGTAGTCACTGGTATTGGTAACAGTTGCTCCATTACTGTGAGCAGCGTTTGTTGTTCCTCGTACGTTTCTGGTAATTCCAGTAAAGCTAGTCGCTGTCGTACCTGTGTAAGAAATTTCTTCCGAGCCTACTTGAAAATAATTCGTACCAGTAGATGGAAATCCAGCTGTGCTGGCTACATTAATTGTAGTTCCTGATCCACCAGTTCCAAAGGCATCGGCATTTAATGCTCCGTTTAGTGTAGTAGTTTGAGGATTAGGAACTGTACCACCCCATTGAGATATACCAAAACCATAGACTCCAACCTGGTCTGCTGGTCCTACATGATAATATCGATAATAAGTAATACCTCCTGATGTAGAAGCTCCTGTACCTGTTTCATTAGAAGGCATTGTAATAGTAACTGATGTTGGATTTGGAACCGAAGTAATCATAAATTTTTTATCGGCAAAATCAGAAGCTACAAAATTAGAATTAGTGATAGAACTAAATGTAGATGAATCTCCAAATAATATAATATCACCTGCTAGAAAACCATGTGCTGAGGAAAAATTAAGTGTGACTGTAGGTTGTCCATTAGTCGTACTAAAAAAATTTGTTTGTGCTGTTCCTGATGGATTAACTAAAGGATGTATGTCATAATACACACCTCCAGAATATACATATAAAATTCTATTAGATCCTAAAAGAGCATATTTAATACCATCTCTATTAACCATATGATGGATTGCTCTAACCGCACCAGTTAATTTACTAGTTCCTAGTTGATTCCAACCACCTATTTTTTCAGGTGTACCATATCTAAAACGAACGTTTTCACCTCCGGTCCACTGTGATTCAGCTCCTGTAGGTGTTACTTGTTTGTTAAAGCCTGGTAAAAATCCTAATTTCTGTAACATAAAAAAACCTTTGAAATATATGATTTATGTTATATATTAAATATATAGAGAATGAAAGATACAATCTAATGGCTTATGAGCACAAAATATCGGATCTAAAATATAGGATTAATGGATTAGTTCCTAAGAATATCTGTCAAAAATTAATAGAAGTATTTGAAAAATACCCTGAATTATATCTTACTGAAGAAAGCTATAAGTATGAGACTGATAAAAGAGAAGTAGATAATTTCCAATGTATAAATCTTTCTCGAACCCTAAATCCTAATGAAGATATTAAGTGGGCTTTAGAAACGGCCTCTCAATTTATTAACATTATGATAGCTAATTATGTATTATATATTAAGGCTAAAGGAATATGTCCATCTTTTACTGACCATAATTTAAACGCTAGTCAAAACGTAAGAATACTAAGATATGAAGAAGGACAATATATCAAAGACCATACTGATGTAGATTGGAGAACTCGAGGATCTTGTACTTTAAATTTAAATG
>Ga0208794_1000537_pt1 | contig 23710 bp, 25 predicted proteins | sample 32_taG_FD_184106 | JGI IMG/M metagenome (GOLD analysis project Ga0208794, IMG submission 184106) | Marine viral communities from the Gulf of Mexico - 32_GoM_OMZ_CsCl metaG (SPAdes) (version 2) | ecosystem: Environmental > Aquatic > Marine > Oceanic | place: Atlantic Ocean: Gulf of Mexico... | reverse complement strand
CAACAAAAAATCATTGTTGGAGCCGAACGAACGAATGTCTATTTCCCACTTTTAGAAGGGAAAAAAATTGGAATCGTCGGAAACCAAACATCATTGATCCATCAAACGCATTTAGTCGATTCGTTGATTGCTTCAAAATTGAATGTTGTGAAAGTATTTTCTCCAGAACATGGGTTTCGCGGTACAGCTGATGCTGGTGCAAAAGTCAATAATTCAATTGATCCAAAAACAAAACTACCCATAGTTTCATTGTATGGAAGCAATAAGAAGCCTACCCAGGAACAGTTAAAAGGAATCGACATTGTGCTATTCGATATTCAAGATGTCGGTGTTCGATTTTACACCTATATCTCAACCTTAGATTATGTTATGGAAGCCTGCGCTGAAGCAAATATTCCTGTTATTGTACTCGATCGTCCGAATCCCAATGGACATTACATCGATGGACCAATTTTAGAAGAAAAATACCAATCATTCGTTGGAATGCATCCTGTTCCTGTTGTTTATGGAATGACGATTGGCGAATATGCACAAATGATCAATGGTGAGAATTGGTTAGAAAACAATTTACACTGTGACTTGACAATTATTGAGTTAGAAAATTACACGCATCAATCTAAGTATTCATTGCCAGTTGCTCCTTCTCCGAACTTAAAATCTGATCAATCAATCAACTTATATCCAAGTTTGTGCTTTTTCGAAGGTACATCTGTGAGTGTTGGTCGAGGAACTTCAACACCTTTCGAAATCTATGGACATCCAAAATTTCCAAATGATTTGTATTCATTTACTCCAACATCAATGGCAGGATCAAGTGACCCCAAATTGAAAGGTGTGAAATGTTTTGGTTATAATTTGGGCAGAGACACCACTTATCTTCGTGAATTAAATATTTCTTACCTCATCAATGCGAAACAATTGATTGGCAATGATGCCTTATTTGAAAATGACAAATTCTTTCATTTACTTGCCGGAAACAGTACGTTTCTAGAACAATTAAAATCCGATCAAACAGAAGCAGAAATTCGCCTAAGTTGGCAACCTGGATTGGAGGCATTCAAAATGAAGAGGGCCAAGTATCTTCTCTATGATTAATGCCAAAAAAAGCCGCCAAAATTAATTGACAGCTTTTTAAAATGAGTGTTCAAATGAGATTTAGATATCTAAATTTCTATTTGTATCATTCAAGTCTTCTGCACTTTTAATAACTGCTTCTTTCATGTCTTCCATGTATTCTTCAATCTGCGACAAAACTTGATCATTACTTGCACCAATGATTTTGGCTGCTAAAATCCCTGCATTCTTCGCACCGTTTAATGCTACAGTGGCAACTGGAATTCCATTAGGCATTTGTAAAATAGATAAAATGCTATCCCAACCATCAATTGAATTGGTTGATTTGATTGGAACTCCAATAACAGGTAAAGCTGTCAATGAAGCCGTCATTCCTGGTAAATGCGCAGCACCTCCTGCTCCAGCAATAATGACATTAATTCCTCGTTTGTGTGCATTTTTCGCATATTCCACCATCAATTCTGGTGTTCTGTGCGCCGAGATAACTTTGATCTCAAATGCAATCTTAAAATCTTCTAAAATATCCGCTGCTTCTTGCATAATCGGTAAATCCGACATGCTCCCCATAATGATTCCTACTTTTGCCATCCTTTGAATTTTACGTGTTTAGGTACTTCTGTTATTGTTTTATGTCCCTCTAAGTTATCAATTCCCCAGTTATCTAGCTCATCATCTGTCCATAATTCTGGATAAAAAATGCGTTTTTGGTATTGTGGAAGCATGTATTTCTTCCAATCACTACCTCCAGTTGCTTCTGAAGATCCTTTTCCACTTTCAATATAACGCTTTGCTGCATTGAAATGATTCATGACCCAAGATACATTAATTGTATGATCATAGTGTCTCATTGCATTAATTAAATCAATGTTTTCTTGATCTTCTTGAGGCAAAGATTTATAAATAGCCCAAATATTCTTGTTATTATAAGCTTTCATACATCCAATTAACTCCTCTTTGTATTGCTTTTCAAAATTTTTCAACAAGGCTGACTTTCCTCCCGTCTCACGATCATATCCCGCAGCTTGCCAATACATATTATCAAATGCGCATTCAAAATCAGAATTTCGATCTATGGTTTTACGGAAACGGAAATCAATTAAATTCAATAAATCCGTAGAAGCAATTTCAATTTTGCGGTATTGCACGCTTTGGAATCCACTTGCTGGAGTCAAAGTGTCTCTAAATTTCATGTATTGATCAACCTCCATTCCATCTTGCATGATATTGAAAGAGTTCGATAACATATCAAAATAACGACTGATTCTTCCCAAATGAAGTCTAAACTTTTCAGTTGTAATTGTTTCACCTTCTGCTATTTGATCCATTTCCCATAAAATCATCTTGAAAATTAATTCATTGATTTGATGATACATGATAAAAACCATTTCATCTGGTAAATTTGTGCGCTGAACTTGAAGTCCCAATAAGGCATCAACTTGAATGTAATCCCAATAAGTAATTGGTGTGGAATGAAGCAACCCAGAAAGGTAAATATCAGGATTTTGTCCCAATGCTTTATACTTCTCGTCAATTGCCTTTAATAGCTCTTCTCGTGACTGCATGTTTCAATAGTTTATTTCGGTATAACACAACAAATTTAAACATAAAGTGGCAGAATTAACTGAATTGACTAAAATTATAATCCTAGCTCTAATTTTAACTTTGGATAACTGGACCGACTGATTGGAACCCTTTCTCCGCCTGTTAAAACCGCGTAATAACTGTTCTTTTCGAGGGATTCAATTTTTGTTAAATACTGTAGATTAATCAAAAATGACCGATGAATACGAACAAATTGTTCATTTTTTAACGCATTCTCTAAAAAAGTCAAGGTTTGATTCTTTAAATGGTATTTCGACTTCACATGAATTTTCACATAGTCATCATAGGCTTCAATGTGACTGATATCAGTAAGTGGAATAATCTTTATTTCAGATTGGTCTTTAACAACAATGCGACTCATCATTACATCTTGCTTTTTAGGCAAATTCAACATTTCAGTAACATTTGCTGCATTCGAACTATTCATTTGAAATTTCGCTACGGCCGCATCAAACCGCTGTTGATCAAAAGGCTTCAATAAATAATCAACCGCGCTTATTTCGAATGCTTTCAATGCAAATTCATCAAAAGCAGTTGTGAAAATAACAAATGGAGGAGTTGGAAGCAACTCCAGCATTTCAAAACCATTGATTTTCGGCATCTGAATGTCTAAAAATATCAAATCAGGTTCTGTGTCTTGAATTGTTTTAATTCCTTCAAATCCGTCACCACATTCGCCCACAATTTCCAAATCATCGTGTTGCTTTAAATATTCTCGAATGATTCTTCTTGCCAATGGTTCATCATCAATAATCACTACTTTTTTCATGCGTGTGGTACTTTTAATTGAAATGTAAACAATTCATTTTCTTGATGAATTTTAACCAAATCATTTCGTTGATAAAATAAATACATTCTTTTCCGAATAGAATTAATTCCAAATCCTTTTCCTTTTGTCGCGCTGCTTGTTGTCACATCAAACGGATTAGTAATGCGAATGATTAGTTCTTTTTCTTTCTGTTGAATATCAACCTTGATGTGTATACTTCCAATTGTACCATACAATCCAAATTTAATCGCATTCTCAAAAATTGGCTGAAGAATTAATGCTGGAATTTTGATTGAACCAACATCGGTTAAATCTGGAATGGAAACCAATAATCGATCTTCGAATCGCACTTTTTCAATCGATAAATACAAATTCAAAAAATCAAACTCTTCTTTCAAAGTATGAGTTTTATCTGCTTCTTGATTGACAGAAGCTCTTAAGAAATCAGACAACAACTGAATCATTTCCCTCGCTTTTTCAGGATCAAATACAATCAACGCACTGATGGAGTTGAGGCTATTGAAAATAAAATGTGGCTTGAACTGCTCTTGAATCTGAGATAATTCAGCCTTCGCCAAATCACGCTCTTTTTGCAACAATTGATTAAAGGTTCTTTCTTGTTCAACGACGTGCTTGTCAATCCAAAACTGACTTGTTACAAGCAATAACAACACAAAAAACACGAAAAATGAAAGTGGAAATGCATCATGAAGAAATTGCTCAAATCGCTCATTGCTATGAATAAATGATTGACTCAATGCAAATGTAGACCAAGCCCCTATCACACTGAAAAGGGAAATAATACCCAAATGAATGGCACTAATTGCTGACTTCGAATGGTAATACAAATGAATCCCACTTAACACAAACGTGAAAAAGATTAAAAAGAAAAAACCGATCGAACAAAACAGTGCGACATTGAACACTGAAAAGCCAAATGAATCCAACCAAAATCCGAGTCCTCCAACAATGAGAACTAGCAGACCAATAATTAGAGTCAAACGATATTTTGTCAGTTTCTTCAACTCAGTCTATGCAAAACTTTTAATTTCAATTCCACCAAAAGCACAAGACCCTTTGATGTACAACGTTTTTTGATTGTTTTGCCATTCTTCATTGTAGGTAGAGCGCTTATCTTCTACTCCGCCAAACATAGACGACAAATCCGATTGAACCTTCCAATTCGACGGGACAATGATCGTGATTCCGCCAAAAAGTGCAGTTACATCCATATTTGCTGATTCTTTAATATCTGCCTGCATCAAGTTGACTTCATGTCCACCAAACATACTTGTAATCTTAGCTCCTTTGAAATCCTTGGACATCACAATTTTATCAACTCCACCAAAAATGGCTGATGATTCAAAGTAGTTATCATCTGATGTTTCTTTTTCAATCACGGCATCAAAGATGTGCTTGTTCTTTTTTTTTTGACGAGAAAAAGCCTTTACCATGATAGAAACTCCCAATATAATCAGAACTCCAGGTAATATCAACTCTGTATTGACAGACATTGGGTCAATTTTCTTAAGGAGCAATATGCTTCCGATTCCAAGTATGACCCAACCAAAAAATTTCTTGAATTTGTGCTTTATTAAAACGACCAAACCAATGGCCATTAATATTGTTGCGGAACTTACTAACCAAGAAGGAGTCTTTACACCAGAACGCTCCAATAAAATAAACACTCCAAAGGTCAACACCGCAATTCCAGCAGCAATTTTTCCCCTAAAATGACTTTTTTGCCAATCTTCTGTCATGTGTTCTGCCATTTTGCGCTCCCACTTTCTATCTCTATGTCTTTCTCTCATAATCTATGATTTTATGAAACAAATCTATATCGAAATAAATCCAGTAAAAAGCTGTTTTCGGTGAAATGTACCTATTTTTCGGCGAATAGTAATTATCAAATTGCAGGAAAAGAAAAAGTTCAAAATGATTACTCACTTTGAACTTTTCATTATTAATTCTTCCTCTTTAATCCTAAAGAGTTCCTCTTTGAGCTTGCTCTCTTTCAATAGATTCAAACAATGCTTTAAAGTTTCCTGCTCCAAACCCTCTTGCTCCCATGCGCTGAATGATTTCAAAAAACAATGTCGGGCGATCTTCAATCGGTTTTGTAAATATTTGCAACAAGTAACCTTCCTCGTCTGCGTCAATCATAATTCCCAACTTCATTAAAGTGTTAATGTCTTCTTGCAATTCATGATTGTGAGCCTCTAAACGAAATGGAACAGCATCGTAATAAGCTTGAGGCGGAACAGATAAAAATTCTACCCCTCTACTTCTTAAGTCTGACACTGTTTTGATTATATCATCTGTTGCAACAGCAATGTGTTGTACTCCTGGTCCTTCGTAGAAATCAATGTACTCTTCGATTTGAGATTTCTTTTTCCCTTCCGCTGGTTCATTGATTGGAAATTTAATACGACCATTTCCGTTCGACATTACTTTTGACATTAATGCAGAATATTCTGTTGTAATTTGTTTGTCATCAAACGACAAGAAATTCACAAATCCCATCACATCCTCATACCATTTCACCCAAGTGTTCATCTCGTTCCAACCGACGTTTCCTACCATGTGGTCAATGAATTTCAATCCAACTGGCTCAGGATTATAATCTGATTCCCATTTTACATATCCTGGTAAGAATTCACCTGTGTAGTTTTTACGTTCCACAAACATGTGCACTGTTTCACCATATGTGTAAATTCCAGCTCTTACTGTTTCACCAAACTCATCCGTTTCAACCGTTGGCTCCATGTATGATTTCGCACCACGTTTGATCGTTTCTTCGTAAGCATTTCTAGCGTCTTCTACCCACAAAGCAACGATTTTAACACCATCACCATGTTTTTTTACGTGCTCACCAATTGGCGAATCACTTTTCAACGCAGTTGTAAGTACTATTCTAATTTTTCCTTGTTTCAAAACATAAGACGCTCTATCTTTCACTCCTGTTTCCAATCCAGCATATGCGTGCGACTGAAATCCGAATGCTGTTTTATAAAAATGAGCAGCTTGTTTTGCATTTCCTACGTAAAACTCAACATAATCAGTTCCTAATAAAGGAAGGAAGTCTTGAGCTCCTTCAAATATTTTTTCTAATCCGTATTCTACGTTTTTTGGTGCGTTTCCTGTTGACATAATTTCTATTTTTTATTAATGAATCCATGATTTTCCATAATCAGGAGATTCTAATTCTAATGCTTGTTTTGTTAATTTTAGTGGTTTGAACGTGTCCACCATCACTGCTAACTCTTCTGTTTTAGTCTTACCAATACTTCTTTCATATGCACCTGGATGTGGACCATGCGGAATTCCTGAAGGATGCAAGGTAATTTGACCAATTTCAATATCATTTCTACTCATGAAATCGCCATCAACATAATACAACACTTCGTCTGAATCAATGTTACTGTGATTATAAGGTGCTGGAATTGCCTGCGGGTGATAATCGTACATTCTTGGGACAAACGAACAAATAACGAATGCCGATGTTTCAAATGTTTGATGAACCGGAGGTGGCTGATGCACGCGACCAGTAATTGGTTCAAAATCATGTATAGAAAATGCATACGGATAATTGAATCCATCCCAACCAACTACATCAAAGGGATGATTTGCATAGATGTAACTATACAACACATCTTGTTTCTTGATTTTGATCAAAAAATCCCCTTTTTCATCAATCGGATGAATCGAAGAAGGCGGACGAAAATCGCGCTCACAATAAGGCGAGTGTTCCAATAATTGTCCAAACCAATTTCTATATCTTTTCGGAGTATAAATTGGATGAAATGACTGCACAATAAACAGTTTATTTTCCTCCGATTCAAAATGCATTTGATAGATCATTCCTCTTGGAATCACTAAATAATCACCATAAGAAAATGGAATATTCCCCAATTGCGTTTTTAAAACACCATTTCCTTTATGAATGAAAATCACTTCATCTGCATCCGCATTTTTATAGAAATAATCAGTCATTGACTTTCTTGGTCGCGCTAATTCTATGTAACAATCAGAATTGACCAAAACTGGAACTCTGCTCTCCAAAAAATCATCTTTTGGAGCAACTTCATATCCTTTAATGCTACGCATTTCCATGTTTTTATCCATGGCAATTTCAGGAGCAACATCTTTCTTGCCTGCAACTTCCTTCATCATTGTAGGAGGATTGATGTGGTACAACAAGCTCGACATTCCATCGAAACCAATTGTTCCAAATAGCTGCTCATGATACAATTCACCGTTCTCTTTTCTAAACTGAGTATGGCGCTTATGTGGTATATTACCTAATGTTTGATAAAAGGGCATTTTCTTAAAGTTAATTATTTAATGAACACTATTGAAATGTGATCTATTTCTCATTCAGGATTTCTTTTAATCATAAATTTAAGCATTAAAGCCAATTCTATCCACATACTATTCATTGTATTACAAAGATATTGAAATCGTCCTATTGAAAAAAATGATAATTATCAGTATTTGAATATTACTTTCATGAGTCTTATTCTGTTTCAAATGCTACATTTGTATATCAATTAAAAGAACACATGTCAAAAATCATCGTAATTGGAGCTGGTGGACAAATCGGTACGGAGCTCGTTCTAGCACTAAGAAAAAACAAAGGAGTTGATAACGTAATTGCTGCTGATATCAAAGAAAATCCCAGCGATGCAATTGCCCAAAGACCTTATGTTCAGATGGATGTATTGGATAGAGAAAAAGTACGTGAATACATAATATCAAATAAAATATCAGAAGTTTATTTATTGGCAGCATTGTTATCAGCAACAGCGGAAAAAAATCCAGATTTTGCATGGAAATTAAACATGGAAAGTTTGTTTACCATTTTAGATTTAGCCAAAGAAGGATTCGTTTCAAAAGTTTTTTGGCCAAGTTCCATAGCCGTTTTTGGACCAACAACACCAAAAGACGGAACACCGCAATACACTGTCATGGAACCTTCAACCGTCTACGGAATTTCTAAACAAGCAGGTGAAAGATGGTGCGAATATTATTTCAATAAATTTGGTGTAGATGTCAGAAGCATCCGTTATCCAGGATTAATTTCTTACACGTCATTACCTGGAGGTGGAACAACAGATTATGCAGTTGACATTTTTTATCAAGCGAAAAAAGGAAATGATTACACATGCTTTTTAGCCAAAGACACCGAACTGCCAATGATGTACATGGAAGACGCTATTAGAGCGACAATTGAATTAATGGAAGCCAAGAAAGAATCCATTCAAATAAGATCTTCTTACAATATTTCAGGTTGCAGTTTCACACCGGAAGAGTTAACAGCAGAGATTCAAAAAATTATTCCAACATTCAAGACAACCTACGAACCAGATTTCCGTCAAGCTATTGCGGATAGTTGGCCAAATTCAATCAATGATGATGAAGCGCGAAAAGATTGGAATTGGAAAGAATTATTCGGAAAACAAGAAATGGTTAGAATTATGTTGAACAATGTTAACCCTGAACTAGTTAAGTAATTTTTTCTGTTAAATTCATCGAAGAAATAGGGGGTTTAGACGAAATAAAACACAAATCTTTTGGTTTCAAATTATTTGTTTTTAAATTGCATCACTTATTTCTTGTTTATTTATGTTAATTGCCATCAATAAAACAATAATGAAATTTAAATTTTTAACTTTTTTGGTTTGCTTTTTTGTGATGTTTTGTCAGATTACTTTCGCTGCTGTGAATAGTGATCAGGATGGTAAAACAAATAAAAAAGATGCCGATGGAAGAAAACAAGGAAACTGGATTTATTTTGGTAAAGACAGACCTTCTGAAGGTTATCCTGTAGACGGTAAAATCGAAGAAGGTACTTACAAAGACGACCGCAAGGAAGGAACTTGGATCAAGTATTACAATGATGGTGTTACTCCTAAATTAAAGGGGGAATACAAGAACAATCGTCCTGAGGGACCATATGTTAAAATCAATCCGAAAGGAATTATTATTGAAAAAGGAATTTTCGTCAAAGGAAAATACATCGACTCACTTACACGTTACCACCAAGACGGAAGTATTGAATATGAAGGATTTTACAATGAATCTGGAAACGAAAGTGGTAAAATCAAATTTTTCTATCCAAACGGACAAGTAGAATTTGAATACAACTCAGACAACGGAAAAGCGAAAGGAAAAGCTACGAGATACTACGAAAACGGAGATATCAAAGAAATTATTTATTACAACGCTGAAGGTGGAGTTGAAAAAAGTGAACAACGTGAAATGGTTTCTCCTCCTGTAAAAGTTGTAAACCCTGAAGCATCTAAAGAAAAAGCACCACGCATCTCTCAACCGAGAACGAAAGGAGCGAAATTCCAACCAAATGGTTACAATAAAGTTTACAATGAGAACGACGAAATTTGGCAAGATGGTGAATTCCGAAACGCTCAGTTGTGGAACGGAAAAGTTTATGAATACGATAGAGATGGTATATTATTAAAAGTAAGAGTATTTAAGGATGGAGTTTATCACTCTGACGGACAACTCTAGCTTTTACTAGAACACGAATATTAGCCTTTCCCGAATTTCGAGAAAGGCTTTTTTGTGGAATATTGCTATCTTTATAACGAATTCTATTCATTCATGAAACGTAAAAAAAACATGTCACTGCCAGATTTCAATCTCACTACTGCAATCGATAAAGTCGGCGTAGAAGAACGAGTTGCACGCTTTCAATCAAGAAGTTTAAAAGGTGAATCAAAAATGCAAGGAATGCTTATGGCATTGAACATGATTGATTTAACAACCTTAGAAGGAAAAGACACTCCGAATAAAGTAAAACAAATGTGCTACAAAGCGCAGCATTTACATGATGTATGTGAAGACTTGCCAAATGTTGCAGCAGTATGCGTCTATCCTTCCATGGTGAAAATTGCCAAAGAAGCTGTAGGGAACTCGGGAGTCAAAGTGGCATCTGTTGCTACTGCCTTTCCTTCCGGACAATCGACATTGGACATTAAAATAACCGATACAAAATTCGCAGTTGATCAAGGAGCTGATGAGATTGACATGGTCATTTCTCGCGGAAAGTTCTTATCGGGAGAATACAACTATGTATTTGATGAAATTGCAACAATCAAAGAAGCCTGTGGCCAAGCACGATTAAAAGTAATCTTGGAAACTGGTGAATTAGTGACATTGGACAATGTGCGAAAAGCAAGTGATATCGCCATCTATGCCGGGGCAGACTTCATTAAAACATCGACTGGAAAAATTCAACCTGCAGCCACTATGCAAGTAACATACACAATGCTCATGGCGATTAAGGATTACTACGATGCCACTGGAATTATGATAGGAATGAAACCAGCAGGTGGAATTTCCAATTCTAAGTTGGCACTTCATAATCTCGTAATGGTCAATGAAACATTAGGGAAAGAATGGCTCACAAATGAATGGTTCCGTTTCGGAGCTAGTAGTCTCGCCAATGATGTTTTAATGCAAATCATGAAAGCGAAAACTGGCGTTTATCAATCATCCAATTACTTCTCAATCGATTAAACATGGCAAAGAAAAAAAATACACATGCAGCGCAAGACTGGAATTATTCTGCATCCCCTGAGAGCACTTCTCACATTCAATTGAAAGAGAAATACGAATTGTTTATTGGAGGTAAATTTGTAAAACCAAGTTCCGGGAAGTACTATAAAACTATCAATCCTGCCAACGAACAAGTATTGGCTGAAGTGGCATACGGAAATGAAAAAGACATTGATTCAGCAGTAAAAGCTGCGCGCAAAGCTTACAACGAAGTTTGGTCGAAAATGCCTGGAAAAGAACGCGCAAAGTATATTTACAGAATTGCTCGTTTGATGCAAGAACAATCACGTGAACTTGCAGTGATAGAATCACTCAATTCAGGTAAAACCATTCGAGAATCCAGAGACATAGATATTCCATTAGCATGCAACCATTTTTTCTATTATGCGGGATGGGCTGACAAATTAGAATATGCTTATCCAAATAGAAAAATTGAACCTTTGGGAGTTGCTGGACAAATCATTCCTTGGAATTTTCCAGTTTTAATGGCAGCATGGAAAATTGCTCCTGCTCTAGCAGCAGGAAATACTGTTGTTTTGAAGCCGGCAGAAACAACTCCATTGACGGCATTGAAGTTGGCTGAAATCATTCAACAGTCTGGTTTGCCTGATGGCGTTGTAAATATTGTGACTGGTTTTGGTGATACTGGAGCAGCAATTGTCAACCATAACGACGTCAATAAAATTGCTTTTACTGGCTCCACAAATGTTGGTAAGATCATCCAAAAAGCAATTGCAGGAACTTCTAAAAAATGCACACTAGAATTGGGTGGAAAATCTGCCAACATTATTTTAGAAGACGCTCCGATTGATCAAGCAGTAGAAGGTATTATCAATGGTATATTTTTCAACCAAGGTCATGTTTGTTGTGCCGGATCGCGCTTGTATGTACAAGAATCTGTTGCAGACAAAGTCGTTGCAAAATTGAAGCACCGCATGTCGACTTTAATTGTTGGAGATCCTATGGATAAAAACACTGACATTGGAGCGATCAACTCTAAAGAGCAATTAGCAACCATTGAGAAATACATCAAAATAGGAATCAACGAAGGAGCAGAAATGCATCAGGTTGATTGTTCAGTTCCTAAAAATGGCTTTTACTGTAAACCGACTATTTTTACGAACGTAGCGCAATCAAGCAAAATCGCGCAAGAAGAAATTTTTGGGCCAGTTTTAACGATTCAAACTTTCCGTACTGTTGACGAAGTGATTCAGAAAGCAAACAATTCACCGTATGGTTTGGCAGCTGGAGTTTGGACAGATAAAGGGTCGAGAATATTCAACTTAACTTCAAAATTGGATGCAGGAGTAATTTGGGCAAATACTTACAATAAATTCGATCCAACTTCTCCTTTTGGAGGATTCAAAGAAAGTGGTTTTGGTCGCGAAGGAGGATTGCATGGTTTGGGAGGATATTTGAAACTTTCTTAATAGATAGTAGACATTGGATAATAGATGATGGTCAGTATTACAGCGCACATCATTCTTACAAAATAAAAAAATGGAAAGATTGGAAATTTTAAAAACGTATAAAATATACATTGGCGGGAGTTTTCCTAGAACAGAATCCGGTCGCTTTTATTCAGCTCTGGACCCAGCAGGAAAGCCTATTGCAAATATGTGCTTGTCATCCCGAAAAGATGTAAGAAACGCAGTAGTTGCTGCACGAAAAGCCTTTGGCGGTTGGTCAGAAAAAGCAGCATTCAATCGTGGACAAATTTTATATCGCATTGCAGAAATGCTAGAAGGTCGCAAGGTTCAATTCATTGAAGAAATTCAACAACAGGGAGCAAGCAAAAAACAAGCCGAAAACGAGGTTAATACAGCCATAGATCGATTGGTTTATTATGCTGGATGGGCTGATAAAATTTCTCAAGTGGCTGGTGGAGTCAACCCTGTTGCAAGTTCACATTTTAACTTTTCTGTGCATCAAGCCATGGGTGTTTTGGGAATTGCTGCGCCAGAGAATACATCTCTCATAGGTTTGGTTTCTGTGATTGCGCCAATTATTGTAAGTGGAAATACATGTGTTGTAATCGCATCAGAAAAAATGCCATTGTGTGCAATCACTTTTGCAGAAGTATTGAATTCATCTGACGTTCCTGGTGGTGTTGTCAATATTTTGACTGGAAAAATGGATGAATTATTACCGCCTTTGGCGCAACACATGGATGTCAACGGAATTGTGTATGCAATGACAACGAACAATCACTTACAATCCACTCAAGAAGATGCTGTATTGAACGTGAAACGCATTTTAGAAATGAATCAAGATTGGTCAAAAGAAGATGCCCAAGGATTACATTACATCACCGATTGCATGGAAATTAAAACAACTTGGCATCCAATTGAAAATATAGGTGGCGCGAGTTCATCGTATTAGGACTATAAAGAATTGAAAAATTAAACGATTCAAGGATTCAAGGATTCAAGGATTCAAAATAATTATGAATTAGTTGAAAACTGAACAATTTATAAGCACAAAAAAAACTCCAAGATTGCTCTTGGAGTTTTTTTTTGAAATCCTATTTTCTAGTTCAACGTAAAGTTGATTGGAATCTGACATCTTGTTCTTGCCTTTTCACCCGCAGCTTCTCCAGCTGTCCATTTCGGCATTGAACGCACTAAACGTTTTGCTTCTTTATCCAAATCAGCTGAAACGCTTTTCACAACTGCAACGTTTGTAATTGATCCATCTGGTTCAACAACAAAAGAAAGATATACTCTACCCTGCTCATTCATTTCAATTGCAGTTTGCGGATAATTTACATTTTTCGCAATCCACGCTTGTAAAGCAGCTGGTCCACCTGGAAATTGAGCTTCCACGTCTGGGAAGTCAATAATTTCTTTTTCCACCTTTGTAACTGGAGGTCCTTTTGGAACTGGTGGTGGTGGAGGTGTAACCACAGCAACAGGTGGTTTCTCTTCATTCTCTTTTTTAATCACCTCTTCTTGTGGTGGAGGTGGAACATCCATTTGTGGTGGAGTTTCTGGCGGTGGCGGAGGAGTTTCTTGCACTTCTTCCTGAATCGGTGCGTCTTGTGTTCTCGCAACCGAAATCACATCTCCACCCATATCAACAGGAGCTTTATAAGAGAACGATGCAAGCACCAAACTCGATACAAATAAAACACCTACTACTACGATTGACGACCTTGATTTATCAATGTTTGCGTCATTACTTTTCTTTACTTCCATGATACAGTAAATTTATTAATGTAAATATAGTAAAAAATATTACAAATAGTGTTCCAAAAAATCAACAACAGCTACGGTATACTAAACGAAACGTTGCTATCCCTAAAAAAACACCAATGATATTAAATACTAAATTCCATGTATTAAAATAAGAGCTGAAGCCAAGTGCATAGCGTGTAATTTCGATTCCTACACTTAATCCTATACCAGATAGAATTGCTATTATCAATGCTTTTGCTCTTAATTCCTCGTATTTCAGTTGCTTTTTTAAGACACCCATAATAATATGTGCATACCCTAAAAACAACAAGCACTGGATGAGACTATAATACGTTATTCCACCAATACACCATGTGGCCACAGAATAGTGACGAATCGTAAGTAACAGAATCACTCCAATCCATGCAATGAGAGGTAATAAATAACGAATTAACACTCGGTTTTCTTATCCTATTAAAGCTTTGTATGCTTCAGCATCCAATAACTCATCCAATTCCGCAGGATTCGAAATTTTAATTTTAATCATCCAACCATCTCCAAAAGCATCTGCGTTCACAGACTCAGGACTTGATTCTAAAGCTGAATTAAACTCAATGATTTCACCAGAAATCGGCATAAACAAATCAGACACAGTTTTTACGGCTTCAACTGAACCAAAAACTTCTTCTTTGTCCAATGTTTCTCCTTCTGTTTCAATTTCAACATAAACGATATCTCCCAACTCACTTTGAGCGAAGTCTGTCACTCCAACTGTTGCGATATCACCATCAATAGCCACCCACTCGTGATCTTTTGTGTATTTTAAATTTCCTGGTACGTTCATTATCTTCAATTTTGATGGCAAATGTATGTTTTTTAATTAAAAAATAATACTAACACAGCAAAGGATTTTGAATAAAAGTCCTTATCCAAAATTAATTCAGTTTACTAAGTAATAGAAGATTTACTTAATTTTGTGCTGCAATGATAAATCAAGAACATTTAAAAGAGTTGAGTGACCGCGTGAAAGCGATTGAGGGATATTTGAAAATCCCTGAAAAAGTAATGCAACTCAAAGAAGAAGAATTAAAAACACAAGATCCTGAATTTTGGAATGACGCAAAAGCCGCTGAAGCCAAAATGAAAGAAATTCGTGGATTAAAATATTGGGTAGAAGCTTATAACAAGTTGAATGCTTACTTAGGTGATTTGGAAGTTCTATTAGAGTTTGCCAAAGAAGGAGACGCAACGGAAGAAGAAGTTGATGCACAAACTGAACTTCTTACCGCAGAATTGGAAGAATTGGAAGTCAAAAACATGCTTTCAGGCGAGGAAGATTCATTGAATGCCGTTCTGCAAATTACTGCAGGAGCAGGCGGAACTGAAGCATGTGATTGGGCCGGAATGCTCTACCGAATGTACATCATGTGGGCAGAGAAAAATGGTTACAAAACAGAAAACTTGAATTATCAAGAAGGCGATGTTGCTGGTATTAAAACAGTAACTATTGAACTTGAAGGTGATCATGCTTTTGGATATTTGAAAGGAGAAAATGGCATACACCGATTGGTGCGTGTTAGTCCGTATAATTCACAAGGAAAACGAATGACATCCTTTGCTTCTGTTTATGTTTATCCTTCTGTTGATGATACAATTCACATTGAAATCAATGCCGCAGATATTAGTTGGGATACATTCCGATCTGGTGGAGCTGGTGGACAAAACGTAAACAAAGTAGAAACTGGAGTCCGATTAAAACATGCTCCAACAGGAATCGTTATTGAGAACACGGAAACGCGTTCACAACTTGGAAACCGAGAAAAAGCCATGCAGTTGTTGCGCTCTCAATTATATGAGTTAGAACTGCGCAAGAAAATGGAATCACGAAACGAAATTGAAGCTGGAAAGAAAAAGATTGAATGGGGATCTCAAATCCGCAGTTATGTATTAGATGATCGAAGAGTGAAAGATCACCGTACAAATTTTTCAGTGAACGATCCGGACAAAGTACTTGATGGTGAATTATCACCCTTTTTGAAGTCGTATTTAATGGAATTTGGAAACTAACAACTCATGTCAATTAAAATATACCATAACAATCGTTGTTCTAAAAGTCGTTGTGCCATTGAATTATTAAATGAGCAAAATGTTTCTTACGAAGTCATCGACTATTTAAACAATGTTCCAAGTAAAAAAGAATTGAAAGAAGTTCTTGCATTACTAAACATTCCTGCCTACGATTTGATCCGAAAAAATGAAGCTGAATACAAAGAGCATTTCAAAGGTAAAGAACTCTCCGAAGATGAGTGGATTGATGCAATGATTCAATTTCCGAAACTTATTGAACGACCTATCGTACTAAATGGAAAGAAAGCAGTAGTTGGGCGACCAACAGAAAAAATAATAACAATTCTATAATGTCATTCTCTTTGTGATTGCCGTTATTTAATGATATATTTAGTTTTTAAGAGAGAATGAGAACAAAATACATAGATTTAATTGATCAAACATTTGATTTTCCTCAAGATGAGTTTAACTTGAAAGAAGACCGATTGTTATTTCACGGAATTGATTTAATGCGTTTAGCAGAAGAATATGGTACACCATTAAAATTCAATTATTTACCGCAAATCACACACAACATTCAGCGCGCCAAAGGTTGGTTCAGAGAAGCGATGCACAATATTGGGTACCAAGGAAACTATCATTATTCTTACTGCACAAAGAGTTCGCACTTTTCATTTGTATTGGATGAAGTGATGAAGAACGATGTCCACATTGAAACATCATCTGCATTTGACATTGATATTGTGAAAAACCTTTATAATAACGGAAAATTAAAAGATGGTCAATATGTGATTTGCAATGGCTTCAAACCTGAGCCGTACATTGAAAACATTGCAGATTTGATCAACCAAGACAAGTTGCGTGTTATTCCAATTGTTGACAACACCAAAGAAGTTCAAGATTTACTATCAAAAACAGACAAGGACATCAATATTGGAATTCGAATTGCATCCGAAGAAGAACCAAAATTTGAGTTCTATACTTCGCGATTGGGAATTCGTTACCGTGAAATTGTGCCATTTTACAATGCAATATTGGAAGGAAACAATCGCATCAACGTGAAAATGTTGCACTTCTTTATCAATACTGGTATTAACGACAATGCTTACTATTGGAATGAGTTGACAAAATGTTTGCGTGTGTATGCCGACTTGAAAAAGGTATGTCCTTCTTTGGATTCGTTGAACATCGGTGGAGGTTTTCCAATCAAAAAATCATTGGCATTCGACTATGATTACCAGTACATGGTGCGAGAAATATTGATGCAAGTGAAACGTGTTTGTACAGAAAATGACATTCCTGAACCAAATATTTTTACAGAATTTGGGTCTTTTACAGTTGGTGAAAGTGGTGGAGCGATTTTCAGTGTCTTGCATCAAAAACAACAAAACGATCGTGAGAAATGGAACATGATTGATTCATCTTTCATGACAAACTTACCCGATACTTGGGCAATTAATCAACGATTCATCATGCTACCATTGAACCGCTGGAATGAAGATTATGAACGTGTATTATTGGGTGGTCTGACATGTGATTCTGATGATTATTACAACTCTGAGCAACATTCGAACGCTATTTATTTGCCACGATTTGATCGCAACCAAAAATTATACATCGGATTTTTTAATACTGGAGCTTACCAAGAAACAGTTGGTGGCTTTGGAGGATTAAAACACTGTTTGATTCCAGAACCTCGTCATGTACTGATTCGCAGAGATGATGAAGGAAAAATATCGACGAGTTTATTCAGTGAAGAACAGACCGCAGCTGACTTTTTAAAGATATTGGGTTATTAAAATGTTAATTAATACCAATTAAATCATCAAAAATAGTTACTTTTGCACCCGCGTTGATAAAACGGGGTGAATTAAAAGATGAAGATACAACAAGTATTTATTAAGCCAAACACAGCTCTATCAGGAAGATTAGTTGATTGGGCCGCACTGAATAATATTGAATGTTTAGAGACTTCCACTGAAGAAGGTTTCGAAGAAAACATTGATGGACTTGTTATATTCAATCAAAATCAAGATGTAGAACGTGATTTATTGGAAATTCGTAAATCATTTGATGATCACCAAAAACCGGTACAACGCATCGACATCAACGGAACATTGATGGTTGGCGTGTCTAATTTTGCATTGTGGTTGGAAAGAAATGGATGTAAAAACATCCTTATCATTGGATCCGATTCATTGTGCGAAAATCCAAATTTGGAACGCTACTTGAGTCACATGAAAATCGGTTAATTCATTGGTGTAAATGGTTCCGAGCTAAACACTTGGTCAACTGGCTCCCATAATTCAATTCTGTTTCCTTCTGGATCTTCAATGTGCAAAAACTTGCCATAATCGTAAGATTCAATTTCATTGACAATCGTCACGTCGTTCGCTTTTAACTTCAGCAGCAATGCTTCCAAATCATCCACTCGAAAATTGATCATTGCTTTTTGAGATTCAGTACCAAAATAATTCGTAGTCTCGTCAAAAGTTCCTAACTGCATTGAGCCAGGCTTTGAATCAGGTAAATTGAAACGAAATAAAACACCGTAATCATTGCTTGTCATTCCAAGTACCTCTGAATACCATTCTTTCATCTTCTTAGGGTCGGTGAACTTAAAAAAGATTCCGCCCACTCCAATTACTTTTGCCATGACTCGTTTTTTTTCAGAAAAATAGGAAAAATTCTGATTCTAGATTAATCTGTCACGAATCTTAATGAGTATTTACAATTTTCTAGCTAACTTTCCGTTTCCTAATTTGAGAAGCGAAAAAGTGAAATATATACTCATTATCATATTAAGTGCGATTGGCATCAACAGTTTTGGTCAATTCCATACCAATTTATCTAAATCTGAATTGGGCTTTATGGTTGGTGGTTCTTATTACATTGGTGATTTAAATCGCTTTGAGCATTTCAAGAATACCCAATTGGCCGCAGGATTAGTGTATCGCTATAACATCAATTCTCGTGTTAGTTTTAGAGCGAATTTTACTTATGGAAGTGTAATTGGTGATGACGCTCAGGCAAAAGAAGCATTGTTGAAAAACAGGAATTTAAGTTTCAGATCAGATATTTTTGAATTAGGAGCCGGAGTTGAATTCAATTATTTTCCATTTCAATTAGGACATGATCGCTACAAAGGAACTGCCTATGTGTTGGCTGAAATCGGAATGTTTAAAATGAATCCTCAGACATATTACAACGACGAGTGGATTGATCTACAACCACTTGGAACGGAAGGTCAAGGTTCTTCATTGAGTTCGCGCGGTAAATATCCATTGTATCAAGTATGCATTCCATTGGGAGTTGGAGTGAAAATTTCTTTAGGAAAAGCTGCCTCTCTCAATTTAGAATATGGCATTCGCAAAACCTTTACCGATTACTTGGACGACGTTAAAGCTGATTCGTTCATTGCAACAGCTGAATTATCCGAAGCGAATGGACCGTTAGCTGCAAGCATTGCTAATCAAAGTTTGGACGGTAATCCTTATGGAAAAAGAGGGACATCCGCTACGAAAGATTGGTATTCTTTCTTTGGAGCTTCGTTATTGTTCCGATTGGGCCGTCCAGAAATATGTTACCAGCATTAGGACTTAAAAAACTCAGAACTTCCTTCTTCTACTTTCTTTAAATAGTTTTTCAACTCTTGTTCGTTTTCGTTTTTCAAGATCATCAACATGTTGTTCGATTCAACAATGATGTAATCTTTTAAGCCATCCAAAACAACCAATTTGTCCTTTGGCACATTGATTTGACAATTCTCACTATTGAATGTATAAACATGACCTCCAATGATAGAATTGTTGTTGGCATCTTTTGACAAATGAGTATTCAAACTTCCCCATGTTCCTAAATCACTCCAATCGAAATCTGCTAAAACAACATCAACATTTTGAGCATTTTCCATTACAGCATAGTCAATCGAAATATCCTCGCATTGTTCAAAAGCTTCGTTCACTTTCGCTTGTTCGGAAGATGTATTGTACGCACTTAAATCACCTGCAAACAACTCATGTAATGTCGGTTGAAAAGCTTTCAACGCAGCTAAAACAGTTCCAGCTTTCCAAATGAAGATACCAGAGTTCCAATAAAAATTCCCACTTTTCAAAAATGCCTCCGCAGTTTCCAAGTTTGGCTTTTCTCTGAACTGAATTACTTCCGTTACTTCTCCTGGATTCAACAGAATCGAGTTTGAAAATTCTATATACCCATAACCAGTATCTGGTCGAGTTGGCTGAATTCCCAAGGTGACAATGCGATCATTTTTTGTTGCATCTTCAATTGCTGTATTCACCACATTTGTGAATTTATCTTCCTTCATAATCAAGTGATCCGAAGGACAAACAATCATACACGCATTTGTATTCTTAGAATATATTTTCGCTGCACCATAAGCGATGCAAGGAGCTGTATTTTTTCGTTGAGGTTCTGTTAAGATCTGATCACGTTTTAAAGCTGGCAATTGTTCAGCTACAATATCAGCATATCGTTCATTCGTTAGAATATAAATATTTTCGACAGGAGCTATTGTCAACAATCGTTCATAGGTCATTTGAATCAAAGTTTTTCCAATTCCTAGAACATCCAAAAACTGTTTTGGATAGTTGGCAGTTGACATTGGCCAAAAACGACTACCTACACCGCCAGCCATTATTATTGCATAATTATTCTCCATCGATTTCAATTGGTTTTATAGTAGCTAAAGCGTTGATTAAATAACTTTTGCCAGATTCTAATTCCTCACATAAAAAGCGTGTTCTTCTAAGTGGACCTTTTCGGTAACGCTTGTTTTGTAGAACAAAGGTAGAATTTTTTGAGATTTGCTCAAGTAAAATTTCACCGGGGTTAAAATCATCATAATTTCTTAATACTCTGTATAAATTTCGATCAGTACATGATGAAGCCTTCACATTTGTAAATGATTGAACAAGTGCATTTTCAACGTCTTTCGGCAACACTTTTAAATCTAAAATTGGAACCATCAATTCAACAAAGTTTTGTTTCCATTCCTTTCCGTGAGCACGCACTGAGAATCGGTGTTCCAAAAATGTCTTTAAATGAGCGAATTCATGGACCGTTGTTACCAAAAATGAATATTTATTTAAATCGCCATTCACTGTAATTTCAGGAATTCCACCACTAGCAAGCGCTCGAAAATCTCCCAATTTTGTTTTTCTAGGCTTTACAATCTTGAACTTCACCTTATACAATGAGAAATAATCCAAGATAGCATCGACTGTTCCCTCTGGCAAATATTTTTGCAAGGTATCACGTTTTGACTTTTTTTGGATCATTTTTGAATTCACAGTGCGAATTTATTGAAATTCATAGCGAATAGTGAATAAAGTTTTCACAATTCATACTCATAGAAAAAAATATAGCGTTAAATTAGCGAACAATGATAAAACTGATTGCAAATATTGGTAAATACTTCCAAATGCTTTGGATTGTATTTTCTAAGCCAGAAAAATGGAGAATTTTTCGAAAGCGGCTTTTTGAAGAAATTCAATTGATTGGTATTAACTCAATTCCATTGGTTGCATTGATGTCCACTTTTATGGGAGGAGTTATTGCTTTGCAAACAGCTTCGAACATGGATAATCCCTTGTTACCTGAATACACCATTGGTTACATTACTCGATCTAGTACTATTTTAGAGTTTTCTCCAACCATTATATCGTTGATTCTAGCAGGAAAAGTTGGATCGAACGTTGCTTCAGAAATTGGAACAATGCGTACAACGGAACAAATAGACGCTTTGGAAATAATGGGTGTTAACTCGTTGACATTCTTAGTGCTTCCTAAAATCATGGCTGCGGTATTGTTCTTCCCTATTTTGATTATTTTTTCCATGGGATTAAGTTTAGTTGGTGGATGGCTGAGTTTAACAATGGCTGATTTATCCTCCACTGAAACCTACGTATTTGGTATTCGATCGTTCTTTTTTGTCAGTAACATTGTATATGCTCTTGGAAAGACTGTTGTTTTTGCATTTTTAATTGTTTCGATTGCTTCGTTCTATGGCTACTACACAAAAGGAGGAGCACTAGATGTAGGAAAATCTTCCACACAAGCTGTCGTTAGCTCTAGTGTTGCCATTCTAGCGGCCAATTTCTTAATCACTCAAATGTTCTTGTTATAATGATTGAAGTTATAGGGTTAAATAAATCGTTTGGTGATAATCAAGTATTATTTGATATTGATACTGTTTTCGAAAAAGGAAAAGTCAATTTGATTATTGGACAATCTGGTCAAGGAAAATCAGTTTTGGCAAAATGCATTGTTGGACTTCACAAGCCTGAAAGCGGACAAGTTTTATTCGACGGTCGTAACTTTCTAGAGTTATCAAGAGCAGAGCGTACTGATGTCCGCAAAGAAATTGGTATGCTATTCCAAGGATCTGCATTGTTTGATTCAATGACTGTTGAAGAAAATGTCATGTTTCCATTAACAATGTTTACAAAGATGAGTAAAAAGGAAATGCTTGAAAGAGCCAACTTTTGCCTGGAACGTGTAAATCTTACTGGAAAAAACAACTTATATCCTGCAGAATGTAGTGGTGGAATGCAAAAACGTATTGCGATTGCAAGAGCCATTGCTATGAAACCAAAGTACCTGTTTTGTGATGAACCAAACTCAGGGTTAGATCCTAAAACTGCGCTTGTCATAGATAATTTGATTCGTGAAATTACGTATGAATATGAAATCACTACTGTAGTTATCACACATGATATGAACAGTGTCATTGAAATTGGAGATAACGTCATTTTCATCTATAAAGGTCAAAATTGGTGGCAAGGAAATCGAGACTCCATTATTACGACTGACAATGCTGAAATTGGTGATTTCGTGTACGCTTCCGAATTCATGAAAGAGATTCGTGCGAATATGGTGGATAAACGGAAGTAAAAATAGTTCCGTTGGGTTTAACTCTTAAACTCATCACATCTGATCAAATTTCATGTGAATGGCTTCAATTATTGAGGCTGTGAACAGTTTTACTCCCGTTTTATAGCTTATCAATCAAACTTCAGTTAGGAGTTAGTTAAGTATCTAATCTTGTTATAGTGGCTCGATTTTTTTCATGTCTCATCAAGGTCTTCTCTTAACAGAAAGTCAATATTTAAGTTAAGACAATTCCAACCTTAATAGGTTGAAATGATAGGATTATTGGCAGGTTTCACAAAACTATATAAACCAAAAAAAGCTCCTTCAAATAATCCCGATGATTCGGGACGACTTACTCTTCATCCGTCAGCAGACGGACAGGTCCATCAGCAGACAGGAAGGTCTGCCAGTAGAGTCATTACGATCATTGCAACTATTTTAATTCCATTACAAAACTGTGTAAACAAAAAAAGCTCCTTCAAATTAATGAAGGAGCTTCTTAAAAGTGGCATCGACTTACTCTCCCACCCTCAAAAGGGCAGTACCATCA
>Ga0208794_1000535_pt1 | contig 23764 bp, 22 predicted proteins | sample 32_taG_FD_184106 | JGI IMG/M metagenome (GOLD analysis project Ga0208794, IMG submission 184106) | Marine viral communities from the Gulf of Mexico - 32_GoM_OMZ_CsCl metaG (SPAdes) (version 2) | ecosystem: Environmental > Aquatic > Marine > Oceanic | place: Atlantic Ocean: Gulf of Mexico... | reverse complement strand
CTGAGCCAACGAAACCGACAAGCATTTGAGGGGCGCCCATGGCGCCCCTTTTTCGTTTGATTTCAAGGCATTCGCGTGTCTTCAGGATGACACGGGAATCCGGGTATTTCTCCACCCGAGTTCCGGGCGGTGCCCGCCTTCCTTGGCGTCGCGGGGGCTCACCAGTTTTGAAGCTGCGGAAAAGTTTCCCTTTGATACTCTTGCCGCGGGAACGACAGCGCTGCTGACGCATTATTGCGCTGGGCTCTGGGCGGCGCCGGCCTATTCTTTGGCGCCGCTGGAGCTCACCAATCACGCTGCTTCGGGCGTATAGCCTGCCTCGCGGATTGCCTCTTCGCCCTTGGCCTTGTCGCCCGTGAAGCTGACCTTGTGCGCTGTCAGGTCGATCTCGACCTGCGTGCCCGGCAGGGCCTCCTCGAGGGCGCCGCGTATCGCGCCAACGCAATGGTTGCAGGTCATGTCGTTGACCGTCAGGGTGGTTTTCTCAGCCATTTCAGTGTCCTTTGGATGTCTGTTCGGCCGGTGTGCCGGCCAGATCGTCGAGAATGGGGCAATCGGGCCGATTGTCGCCGGCGCAGCAATGCACGAGATGACGGAGCGTCTTCACCATGCCCTGCAATTCGGCGATCTTGGTTTCGAGCGCCCCAATATGGGTACTGGCAATCTCCCGTACTTCAGCACTGGCCCGGCTCCGGTCCTGCCAGAGGCCGAGCAGGACCGACGTTTCCTCAACCGAGAAGCCCAGGGTTCGTGCCCGCTTGATGAAGCGCAGCACATGCACCTCTTCGGCCCCGTAGACCCGGTAATTGCTGTCGGTCCGCGAAGGCGGGGAGATGAGGCCGATCTGTTCGTAATAGCGGATCATCTTGGCCGAGACGCCGGACTGGTCTGCGGCTTGCCCGATATTCATGACGTCACTCCTTTGATGCCCCGCAAGCGTTGCGCATTGCCGACCACGAAGACCGAGCTCAGGGCCATGGCGCCGGCCCCGATCATGGGCGAGAGCAGGATACCGAAAGCAGGGTAGAGCACGCCGGCGGCCACCGGGATCAGAACGGCGTTGTAGCCGAAAGCCCAAAACAGGTTTTCCCAGATATTGCGCAGCGTCGCCCGGCTGACGGTCAGCGCATTGAGCACGCCTTTGAGGTCACCGCCCAGCAGCACCACATCCGCGCTTTCAATGGCCGCATCCGTGCCTGAGCCGACGGCGATGCCGATATCGGCTTCGGCCAGGGCCGGGGCATCGTTGATACCGTCCCCGACATAGGCAACGATGCGGTTGCCCTGACGCAGCGACTTGATGGCTTCCACCTTGTCGGCGGGCAGCACTTCGGCCCGCACCTCGTCAATGCCGAGCTGGGCGGCAATGGCTTCGGCCGTCCGGCGATTGTCGCCCGAAATCATCGCGGTTTTCAGACCCATGCCGTGCAGGGCCTCAATGACCGACTTGCTGGTCGGCTTGATTGTGTCGGCCACGACGATCGCGGCAGCCAGCTTGTCATCGATAGCCGCAAAGACCGGCGTCTTGCCTTCTGCAGCGAGCCTGTCGATGGCCTCCGAGAAATCGGAGAAATCCAGATGGCTCATATGGCGCTGCGACCCCACCGCAACCAGCCGTCCTTCGACCCTCGCGGTGACGCCGGTGCCCGAATTCGAGCTGAATTCGGTGACCGCGCCAAGGGTGAGGCCCGCCTTTTCGGCCGCCGCGACAATGGCCGTGGCAATTGGGTGCTCGGACCGGCTCTCCACGGCAGCGACCAGCGCCAGCACTTCGTCATGCTCGAAATCGTCATCAAGAATGAGATCGGTCAGCGCAGGCTTGCCTTCGGTCAGCGTGCCGGTCTTGTCGAAAGCGACCACACCGGCATCGCGAAGCTGCTGCAATGCCTCGCCCTTGCGGAACAGCACGCCGAGCTGGGCGGCACGGCCCGTGCCCACCATGATCGACATGGGGGTCGCCAGGCCCATGGCGCAGGGGCAGGCGATGATCAACACCGCGACCGCATTGACCAGCGCATAGGTCAGCGCGGGGTCGGGTCCGAGCCAGAACCAGACGATTGCGGTGAGGATGGCCAGGCCGATCACGATCGGGACGAAGACCGAGGTGATGCGGTCGACAATAGCCTGGATCGGCAGCTTGCCGGCCTGCGCATCCTCGACCATGCGGATGATATGGGCCAGCATGGTGTCGGCCCCCACCTTGGTGGCACGGAAGTTGAAGCTGCCCGACGTGTTGAGTGTACCGCCGACGACGCTGGCGCCCACGGTCTTGGAGACGGGCAGGGGTTCTCCCGAGATCATCGATTCATCGATATGGCTTTCGCCCTCGACGATCTCACCGTCCACGGCAATCTTCTCGCCCGGACGCACCACGATGATGTCCCCGACCCGAACTTCGTCGACCGGGACTTCGACAGTTTTGCCATCGCGTTCGATCCGCGCGGTTTTGGCCTGTTGCTGCACCAACTGGCTGATCGCCTCTCCGGTGCGGCCCTTGGCGATGGCTTCCAGCCAGCGTCCAACCAGGATCAGCGTGACAATGACAGCGGCCGCCTCGAAATAGACATAGCGGGTTTCAGCCGGCACCAATTGCGGCACGAAGGTCACCACGCTGGAATAGAGCCAAGCGGCCCCGGCCCCCAGCGCGACCAGCGAGTTCATCTCCGGTGCGCCGCGGAAAAGCGCCGGGAAGCCGATTTTGAAGAAACGCAGGCCCGGTACGAACAGCACGAAGCTGGCCAGTGCGAAATAAGCGACCCACAGCGATTGCATCGGAACAATGGACATCACCCACATGTGGAAGGGCATGTGGATATGGCCGATCATCTCGATCAGAAACAGCGGAAGGGTCGGGATGGCGGCAATGATGACGTCGCGCTTGAGAATGGCGGCATCTTCATCGTGATGGTGCATATGGTCATGCGCCGGCGCATCGGGCTGGCGCAGGCTGGCCTTGTAGCCGACCTTCTCGACCGCCTTGAGCAGCGCATCGACCTCGCCGCCGGAAATGGTGGCGCGTTCCGTCGCCAGATTGACGGCTGCCGTTTCCACGCCGGGCACCTTGAGCAAGGCCTTTTCGACGCGATTGACGCAGGAAGCGCAGGTCATGCCCTCGATATCGATCGAAACGGCTGACGATTTGGGATTGCTGTGGACGTGTTCGTTCATGGTCTTTCACCTCGTCCACATCCATATAGACCTTCCCATCATGGTAAGGTCAAGAGCGGCATGTCGGTTACCCGGTGGGAGAGACCAATGCGTAGCCATCCTTGGCAAGGGCCGACTCAACTTGAGCCGATGAGGCGCCAAGAAGCTTGTCGTCGGTCATGGTGGTGGCGAAGTGGCGCCATTCAAGATGTTGCAGACGGCGCGGTATGGCCGCTTCTGGCTCAAGGGACAGAATCAGCAATTGAGGCGGCTCGCCACCGATGCTCTCCGAGATGAAAACATTGACGCGCATTTTTGCTTCCGTTTCCAAACCTTCGACATTGAGACATGCCCGGCGCCCGGGTGCAATCTTTGGCGCTCACTTCATTCTTGTTGCGCAAAGAGAAACCGTCTGCGACCTCTTGGCGCAGCGACCGTCTGGCGGCTTATACCAGGACCGGACAGGGCTTATTCCTCGCGGCATCAGGAGCATGCCAATGCAGACGCTACGCAAGGACATCCACAATTCCGAAGTGCCGGTCCTGTGCCAAAGTTGCGAGGCGCGGCATCAGGGTATTTGCGGTGCGCTCACCTCCGAACAATTGAGTGAACTGGCAAAATCAACTCGCCGGGTGCGCAAGGATGCAGGCGAAGAACTTCTCGCCGACGCCATGCCTATCTCCAGCTATGCCAATGTGCTGCGTGGCGTGATCAAGCTGTCCAAGGTGCTTGAAGACGGAAGGCAACAGGTCGTTGGCCTGCAGTTCGCGCCGGACTTGCTCGGGCGCCCCTTTGCCTCGGAAAGCCGGGTCAGCGCGGAGGCGGCTTCGGAAGTGGACCTTTGCGTTATCCCCAAACCGGTGCTTGAAGGCATGCTTTCGGACAATGCCCGCCTGGAACACCGGGTGATGATGCAGGCCCTGCGCGAACTCGATGAGGCGCGCGACTGGATGGTGACGCTGGGGCGCAAGAGTGCAGCCGAGAAAGTCGCCAGCTTTCTCTATCTGATTGCCACCCACATCGACCCAACCGAAGAGACACCCGACACCAGTTTCGACTTGCCGCTGAGCCGGGCAGATATCGGGGATTTCCTGGGCCTGACCATCGAGACGGTGAGCCGGCAGATCAGCAAGCTCAAGGCCGACGGTGTCATCGAAATCGCCAATTATCGTCACGTGATGGTGCCGGATCTGGCTCGGCTGCGGGTCAGGTGTGGGTGACGGCGCTGGCGGCTAATCCAGTCGTCCGCCCTCCAGTCTCAGTACCCGGTCAACCGTGCCGTCAGGGATATTGGCATGGGTGGCCATGATCACGGTGCGCCCCTCCGAGGCGCTGGCCAAAACCTTGAAAAAAGCGACTTCTGTGTCGCGATCCAACGCATTGGTCGGCTCGTCGAGCAGCAATACCGGCGCGTTCGACAGAAGCGCCCGCGCAAGGCACATGCGGCGGGCTTGCCCGGCAGATAGGGTGCGGCCGGCTTCTCCCACGATGGTATCGAGCCCGGCCGGCAGCGATTTGACATGACCATCAAGCTGCGCCTTGCCCAGAGCCGCCCACAGATCGTCCTTGCTGGCATCGGCCCGGCCGATCAACAGGTTGTTGCGGATCGTGTCGATGAAGACGGGACTGTCCTGGCTGAGCAGAGCCATGTGCGCATAAAGGGCATCACTGCCAATCAGAGGCAGGGCAACCTTGCCGACGCGGATTGTCCCCGCCTGCGGATCGGCAAAGCGCAGCAGCAGCCGCAATAGCGTTGTCTTGCCGCTTCCGCTCGGGCCGACAATGGCGACTCGTTCGCCGGGAGCCACCGCCAACGACAATGCGTCGAGCACGGGCGGCAGGCCGGCATATCCGAATGTGACATTGTCGAAGGTGATGGCGGCAGGCACCGGCACGGCCACAGGCAGGGCCGGTTCGACGATGGCGGGGGGAAGTTCAGCCAGGGCTGCCAGCCTTTCAGCGGCCGCCATGGCCTGCGTGGCTTTGCTTGAGCTGCGCACAATAAGGCTCGTGACCTCAAAACTCCCCAGTACGGCCAGCAGCAGTCCTGCCATCAGCGGTCCGCCGATCAGGCCCTGTTCCAGGGCCATCAGGCCCGCCCATAGCGTGGCGATCAAAGCGCCCGCGGCGAACAGCTGAACCGCAAATCCGCCCAGGCTAGTGATAGCCCCCAGCCGCAAATGCAGATGCGAAGCCTGCTCGCCCAACGCCTCGAAGCGTACGGCGGCGCTGCCTAGCGTACCGAGCACCGCCAGATCGGCGTGGCCGTTGACCCCATCGAGCACGGCCATTCGCAGGTCGGCCCGGGCCTGAACGCTGTCGCGTCCCGCCTTCCGTCCGGCAAAGACCATGATCGCCGGCACGGCCAGGCCGGCAAGCGCAAAGGCCGTTCCATAGGGCAACGCGGCACCCGGCAGAAAGAGCGCCAGAATGCTGGTCATGGCAACGCCCACAAACAATGCGGCTGCCAATGGACCAAGCGCGACCAGAAACGCCGTGTCCAGCGCATCTATATCGGCGGTCATGCGAGACACCAGATCGCCATGGCGCAGCGAGCGATCGGGCAGCGGCAGCCGCGGAAACAGCCGGGCAAAAAGCCAGCCGCGCAGATCTGACAGCAGGCGCAGCGTGGCATTGTGGCCGATCAGCCGCTCTCCGTAGCGCGCCAGGATGCGCACGAACGAAAGGCCGCGCACCATGGCCGAGGGCACGAACAGATTGAAGCCAAGTCCTGCCGTCGTCAGCGCCGTCGCCGTGATGAACCAGCCCGAAGTTCCCAGCAGGGAAACCCCGGCGATCAGTGTCACCAGCGAAAGCCCGAGGGCGAAGAGCAGCCCAACGGCACGCTGGCGGAATAGGGGCAGAAAGGTCAGTAGCGCCTTCATGCAACACCTCGCTTGGAGGCGGGCAGAGGGGTTGCGAACAGCTGGCCGCCGGCCAGCCGGTAGGCCCTGTCCATCCTTGCCGCCAAAGCCTCCGAATGGGTCGCGATAATCATGGTGCGGCCTTTGCCAAAATCCAGGAGATGGTCTGCGATCTCCTGTTCCATGGCGGCGTCGAGATGCGCCGTCGGCTCGTCCAGCAGAACAAGCCCGGCGTCTCGCAGGAAAAGGCGGGCCAGGGCCACACGCTGGGCCTGCCCCCCCGAAAGGCCTACGCCATCTTCGCCCACCAGCGTATCGAGGCCATCGGGAAGGGCATAGGCGAAGTCGGCAACCAGCGCGCGCTCCGCGGCTATTTCGATCTCGCCGCCGCTTGCCCCGGGACGCGCCAGTGCGATGTTCTGGGCAAGGCTTGCGTGAATGATGCGCGGCTTCTGCGTCAGCAGAAATGTGCGGGCGCGCAGCTCTGTTTCTGACCATTGCTCAAGCGGCTGGCCATCTAGCAGAAGATCGCCGGTATGATCGCGCAGCCCGGCAACGGCTTCGAGCAGGGTTGATTTGCCCGCACCACTCGGGCCAAGCAGGGCAACATGCTGTCCGGCAGGAACATCAAGGTCAAGGTTCGGCGCAATGCTGGCCATGCGATCCGGGGTCCGCAGGGTGACGTGTGCCAGGCCAACGGCTATGGCAGGACCCGGCCTGGGCGCAATGTCGGCCAGGGGCGCATTCTCGATTGCCGCAATATCCAGTTGCGTCAGGATTTCTTCCATCGCCGAACGGGCCGTGGCGCGGTCGTGATAGTGCGAGGCGAACAGGCGCAGAGGGTTGTAGACCTCGGGTGCCATCAGCAGCAGGAACATGCCCAGTCCCAGCGTCAGCGGGCTGCTGCGAAGATGCAGATAATCGATGAAGGTGAGGCCCACATAGAGGGCAATGCCGGCCACACCCAGCGCTGCGAAGAATTCGAGGACGGCAGAAGACAGGAAGGCAATGCGCAGCACCTTGAGCGTGCGCCGTCTCAGCGCCTCGCTGGCCTCCACAATGCCAGCCGTTTCCGCGGCTTCGCGCCCGAACAGCTTCAGGGTCTGCAAGCCCTTGAGCCGGTCGGCAAAGCGGCCGGACAAATGGCTGAGGGCGCGTGCCTGCCGGTCCGTTGCGATCTGCGCGCCCCATCCAACCAGCGCCATGAAGATGGGGATAAGCGGGGCGGTGACCAGAAACAGCACCCCGGCGACCCAATCGAGCGGCAGGATGATGGCGCCGAACACCAGCGGCAGCAGCGCGGCCTGCAGGGCCGCCGGCAGGTAGCGCGCAAAATAGCCCTCCAAGGCATCAACCTGGTCGACAATTGCGGCGGCAGCCACACCGGAGGGCGGGATCGCACTGGCGCGCGGTGAGCGAGACAGCATCTGTGTCATGAGCGACTGGCGCAAATGGCGCTTGATGGCTTCGGCGCCAATCAGTCCCGCCTGCTCCCCCAGAGCGCTTAGCCCTGACCGCACCAGAAGCAATGCCAGGATCAGCATGATTGCCGGCAGCAACGCGCTGGCTGGCTCGCCCTGTTCAATGGCGCGTCCCAGCACATCGGCCAGCGTCCAGGCCTGCCAGACCAGCAGCATGCCACCCGCCAATGGTGCGGTGATGGCAGCGATCAGGGCAAGGCCGCCCCTGCGGGTCAGGCCATCGAGCGCCTTGGCTTTTGTCTTGATTGTTGTCACCGGCGGGGGATGTCTGAGCTTCGTATCGAGATGGGCGGGTACCTTTTACCCTAGAGCGTTCAATGGCCAAGCACCTTGATCTGAATCAAGGCGGCGGTCAGTCTGGCTGCGCTAAGCAAGGGGCACCAGACGGCCCCGACTCTGGCCGTCGCAACCGGAGAGATAGAACGTGCCATGATAGACATGCTCGTCGTCGACCTCTCGCGCTGGCAATTTGCCGCTACCGCGATGTATCACTTCATCTTTGTGCCCTTGACCCTGGGGCTCTCTTTCATGATGGCCATCATGGAGAGCGTCTATGTGATGACCGGGCGCGATGTCTGGCGCAAGGCCACCCTGTTCTGGGGAACCTTGTTCGGCGTCAATTTTGCCATGGGCGTGGCCACCGGCATTGTCATGGAATTCCAGTTCGGCATGAACTGGAGCTATTACAGCCATTATGTGGGCGACGTGTTCGGGGCGCCCCTGGCCATTGAGGGCCTGATGGCCTTCTTCCTCGAAGCCACATTCGTGGGCCTGTTCTTCTTCGGCTGGGACCGGCTGAGCAAGGTGGGGCACCTGGTCGTCACCTGGCTTGTCGCTTTCGGCGCCAATTTTTCCGCGCTCTGGATCCTGATTGCCAATGGCTGGATGCAGAACCCGGTCGGCGCCAAGTTCAACCCCGACACCATGCGCATGGAAATCACCGACTTCATGGCGGTGATCTTCAATTCGGTGGCCCAGGCCAAATTCGTGCACACGGTCAGTGCAGGCTATGTCTGCGGCGCCATATTCGTGCTCTCGATTTCGGCGCTGTTCCTGGTCAAGGGCAAGCACGTCGAAATGGCCAAGCGCTCGGCCGTCGTTGCCGCCAGCTTCGGCCTGGCCTCGGCCCTTTCGGTCGTCGTGCTGGGTGACGAAAGCGGCTATGTGGCGACCGAACATCAGATCATGAAGGTCTCGGCGCTCGAAGCCGCTTTTCACACCGAACCGGCGCCGGCGCCATGGACCATTCTGGCCATTCCCGGCGAGGATGGCGAACCGGTCTGGTCGCTCTCCGTGCCGTGGGTGGGTGGTCTGATCACCACGCGCTCGCTCGATAAGGAGTTGCCGGGTATCTACGAACTGGTCGACCGGGCGCAGGACCGGATCCGCTCTGGCATGGTCGCCTATGAAGCGCTCCAGCAGATCCGTGCCGATGGCAGCAATACCGAAGCGCGTGCCGTGTTCGAGGAGACCTGGCCAGACCTTGGCTATGGGCTGCTGCTCAAGCGCTATCGGGACGATGTGCAGAACGCCACGGACGAGGAAATTGCCCAGGCAGCCGAGGACACCGTGCCCGATGTCTGGCCGCTGTTCTGGACCTTCCGCATCATGATGGGGCTGGGCTTCTTCTTCATCGCCTTCTTCGGGCTCTGGTTCTACCGCGCCTCGCGCGGCTGGATCGACACCAACAAGCCGCTGCTGTGGTTCACGGTGTTCCTCTTGCCCACGCCCTGGATTGCGATTGAAAGCGGCTGGTTCATTGCCGAGTTCGGACGACAGCCCTGGGTGGTGGAAGGCGTATTGCCCACTTTCTATGCCGCGTCGGGTCTGCAGGTCACGGACCTGGTGCTGTCCCTCACCTTCTTCGTGCTGCTCTACACCGTTCTGCTGGTCATCATGGTCATGCTCATGGTGCGCATCATCAAGGCCGGTCCCAAGGAGAAGCTGTTCACCAATGATGACGAGGACGACTTCGTCATCACCACCCTGCCTGCCACACCCGCAACCAAGGAGCTTGGCTCGTGAGCACCATTCCTCTCGACTACGAAACGCTGCGGCTCATCTGGTGGCTGCTGCTGGGCGTGCTGCTGATTGGCTTTGCCATCATGGGCGGGCGCGACCTGGGCGTCGGGGCGCTGCTGCCTTTCGTCGCCAGGACGGACGAGGAGCGGCGCGTGCTGCTCAACCTGATCGGCCCGACCTGGGAAGGCAACCAGGTCTGGCTGGTGCTCGGGGGCGGGGCGATCTTTGCTGCCTTCCCGCCGCTCTATGCGGTGAGCTTTTCGGGCTTCTACCTGGCCATGATCGTGATCTTGCTGGCGCTGATCCTGCGGCCCGTTGGCTTCAAGTTCCGCGGCAAGGTCAGTGACCCGCGCTGGCGGACAACCTGGGACTGGGCCCTGTTCGTCGGCGGCTTCGTGCCGGCGCTGATCATGGGCGTGGCCGTGGGCAATGTGCTGTTGGGTGCGCCCTTCCATTTCGACGACAGTCTGCGCATCTTCTACACCGGCAATTTCTTCCAATTGCTGATGCCTTTTGCCCTGCTGGCAGGTTTGGTCAGCCTGGGCATGATCGTGACGCATGGCGCCACCCTGATCATGGGGCGGACGGCCGGCCCGATTGCCGCGCGGGCGCGCCAGCTTGGCACCCTGTCCGGCATCGCCACCATCGCCCTGTTTGCCATTGGCGGCATCTGGGTGGCGCTGATGAACGGCTATGTGGTGACCAGCACGATCGACCCGAATGGACTGATCAATCCGTTGGGTAAGACAGTAGAGCTTGTTCAGGGCGGTTGGCTGCGCAATTACGGCCTTTATCCCTGGATGATCACCGCGCCAGTGCTCGGCTTCGCCGGCATGGCCCTGGCCACGCTCGGCCTGATGGGACGCTACCGCTGGCTGGCCTATCTCGGCAGCAGCGCCGGCATATTCGGCATTGTCGCCACCGCTGGGGTATCGATCTTCCCGTTCTTCCTGCCGTCATCGTCCATGCCCAATGCAGGCCTGACCCTGTGGGATGCCTCCTCGAGCCATCTGACGCTGTTCATCATGCTGCTGGCTACGGTGGTCTTCTTGCCCCTCATCATCCTTTACACCGCCTGGGTGTTCCGGGTCATGCGCGGCACGGTGACCACTGAAAGCCTCTCGAAGAACCCCAACGCCTATTAGGAGCACGTCATGTGGTACTTTTCCTGGATCCTGGGGCTCGGCCTGGCCTGCAGCTTCGGCATTCTCAATGCCATGTGGTTTGAAATGCGCGAAGACCGCAGGGTCGCACGCGAACAGAACAGAGATAGAGCTACCCGCTAGCATCTACCTGTTGACCAGATGGTCAAAAAATCGGGCCGGTCTCGACATGCGACGAGGCTGGCTCTTTCGTGTTCAAATACAATGGGTTGGGGCCCTGTCTCGCCGGGTCGCCTCATTGCCTCGCCCTAGCGACTTGGGCATCATTGCGACAGAAATGCCTCTTTCGTTTGCACCGGATGCATAACGGATGTGCACAATGGCCACCTACTAATCACGACCAAGGTGATCTAGATAAGGGGCATCAAACGAAGGGGAAACCAAAATGAACATCGCCAAGAAGATCGCCGACTACGCCAAATACCAGCGCACGCTGCGTGAGCTGAACTCTCTCGACAACCGTCAGCTGAACGACCTCGGCATCACCAAGGGTGACATCCGCGCCATCGCTCGCGGCACCTACGTCGCCTGATCAGCGACCGACTGACCTCCAAGTCATCCGATGAAGGCGTCCATCTGGGCGCCTTTTGTCGTATTTGGGTGATGGCTGGTCTTGCCCCGAGCGCTGAGCGCGCAGCGTCGGGTTAGCCACTCGATGCCTAGCGCACCAGATCCGCCACAACACAGCCGAGCACCTGGACCAGGTCTGCGGGCCGGATCCGGATCTGTAGTCCGCGCTGTCCGCCATTGAGAAAAATCTCGTCATAGAGCGTAGCCAGTTCGTCGAGCGCGGTGGGAACCTGTTTGCGCTGGCCCAGCGGGCTGATGCCGCCCACCTTGTAGCCCGTCAGGCGTTCAGCATCCGCTGGCTTCATCATGCTGGCGGACTTGCCACCCAGTGCCGCCGCCAGCTTCTTCATGTTGACCTCTTCGTCCGAAGGGACGATCGCGCAAACCGGCTTGCCATCCAGCTCGGCCATCAGCGTCTTGAACACTTCGGCCGGAGACACCCCCATGGCCTCCGCTGCCTGTAGCCCAACGCGCTCGGCATCGGGGTCATAGGCGTAGTGAGCCAGGCTGAAGGCGATTCCGGATTTGGCGAGTGCCAGCGTTGCGGGAGTGGTCTTGGACATGGCGTTGTTTTAGGCAATCCCGGCAATCGCGCAAGCCATGCTGACACGAGATGGCATTCCCTGGGCCCAACACTGGGGCGGCAAGGAGCGATCATGACCGCAGCAGAACTCAATGCCATCATCGTCCGGGCCAAGGCGGCCAGCTATGTCGGTGGGGGGAGCCGGACGGCGCCGAGCCGTCCCAACTCTCACGACCTCAGCTGGTCCGAGGGCGAGTGGCTTTATCTCGACAGCTATTTTGGCGGCACGGACTTTCTGGGACAGGAGGTGCTCTGGCGTAGCCATGAACCTGTCTGGGCGATGAACTATTATGGCCAGATACTGCGTGCTGACCTGATCGACGCCGAGCGGGCCGGCGCCACGATCATGACGGCATTGGGCACCATGTACCAGCAAGGGCGGTTCCTTGGCGGCTTTGACTGGATCGGCCCCTTTGGTCGCTATATCGACCGGAGCGAGGGGCAGGTCGCCTGTTTTCGCGGGCGAGAGGCGATAGAGGTCGATGGCGTCGAAGCCTATGCGCTCGACTATTTTGGCGGGCTGGTGAAGCCCTGAGACAAAAAAGGCCCGGCGATGTTCACCGGGCCTTTCATTTTCCTTGGCGGGGAGGTGCCGCGGAAAATGAGTTGTTTGAGCCTCACACGATGCCGCTGGAGCCCGCTTCGATCTCTGGCCGGATTTCGGCGACCTTGGCGCGATAGCCCGAGGCCCGGTAGGTGCCGAGCAGATCAATCGCGCCGCCCAGTTCCATACGCGCCATGGCCAGGATCGGCTCGACGTCGGTGCGATAGGCGTTACGCAACTCCTGGGTGGCGGCCAGGGCATCATTGCCTTCCTGCGCGGCCTTGAGGGCCTTGCGGTCGACCAGCAGAGCCTGGGCATAGGCGCGCTGCACATCGGCGGCCGAAAGCATCAGCGACTCGATCGGGTCGGTGACGTTATGGCTCTGGTCCAGCATATGCGCCGGGTGGAAACCGGCGTCGCGGCTTTCGATATCGACCAGTTCGTTGAACACCAGGAACAGGCGGTAGGGATCGATCGAGCCGGCGTCGAGATCGTCGTCACCATATTTGCTGTCATTGAAATGGAAGCCGCCGAGCTTGCCGAACTGGGCCAGGCGCGAAACGATCATTTCGATATTGACGTTGGGCGCATGGTGGCCGAGATCGACCAGGCAAAAGGCTTTGTCGCCCAGCTCCTTGGCGATGATGTAGTTGGTGCCCCAATCCTGCACGACCGTCGAGTAGAACGCCGGCTCGTACATCTTGTGTTCGGTATAGACGCGCCAGTCCTCCGGCAGCGCCGCATAAATGGACTTCATAGAGTCCAGATAGTGTTCGAACTGGTTGGCGAAATTGACCTGACCAGGGAAGTTCGAGCCGTCGCCGATCCAGACCGTCAGGGCCTTGGAGCCGATGGTCTTGCCGATCTCGATGCATTCCAGATTATGCTCGATAGCCTGGTCGCGCGTGGCCTTGTCGGCCGCCGAGAGCGAGCCGAACTTGTAGCTCTGCATCTGCCCCTTGGCGTCCGCGAACGTGTTGGAGTTCATCGCGTCAAAGCCAAGATCAAAGCGGCTCGCGGCCTGCTTCAAACGGTTCGGGTCGGCCTTGTCCCACGGAATGTGCAGCGAGACCGTATCTGTCGCCTGGGTCAGCTGAGCAATGACGGCGCAATCTTCGATCTTGTCGAAAATGTCGCGTGGCTCGCCTTTGCCCGGGAAGCGGGCAAAGCGGGTGCCGCCCGTGCCGACGCCCCACGATGGGACGGCGACCGAGAAGCCTGCGAGCTTTTCCTTGATGTCGTCGATAGCAATGCCGCGCCGGTCGAGGCGCTCGCCAAGGGTGTCATAGTCAACATTGAGGTCAGCCGCACGCTTGGCGTTTTCGGCTTCGACAACGGATGGGTCGATTATGTGTTCGGTCATTTTCTTTCTCCCTGAGATCCCCCTCATCCGGCGCTGCGCGCCACCTTCTCCCCGAGAGGGAGAAGAATGGTCCGGTGGCCTCTTATTCCTCTCCCACTCGGGGAGAGGTGGCTCGGCGAAGCCGAGTCGGTGAGGGGGCTCCTCCCTTCTTCTACCGCGGGAACGACTGGGCGTTGCCCGCGTCGACATTGATGATGTTGCCGGTGGACTTGGCCGAAGCATCGCTGGCGAAGAAGTAGATGGCCTCGGCGATATCCTCGGGGAATACCGAGCGCTTGAGCATGGAGCGCTGACGGTACATTTCCTCCAGGCCGTCCTTGTCGGTCTTGTAGGTCGAAGCGCGCTGCTCGAGCCATTCGCCGGCCCAGATCTTGGACCCGCGCAAGACGGCATCGGGATTGACCACATTGACGCGGATCTGCGCTTCCGCCCCTTCCAGCGCCAGGCAGCGGGCGAGATGGATTTCGGCAGCCTTGGCGGTACAATAGGCGGCGGCATTGGGCGACGCGGCAAGGCCGTTCTTGGAAGCCACGAACACGACATTGCCGCCGATCTTCTGGGCGCGGAAGATCTTGAAAGCTTCGCGGCTGACCAGGAAATAGCCCGTGGACAGGATGTCCATGTTCTTGTTCCACAGCTCGAGAGAGGTTTCTTCAATCGGCGCCGAGGAGGCAAGACCAGCGTTGGACACGAGAATGTCCAGGCCACCGAATTCGACCACGGCATGGGCGAAGCCGGAAATGATCTGCTCTTCCTTGGTCACATTGATGTTCACCGGACGGACAAAGTCCTTGCCGAACACGCCGGTCAGCTCTTCGGTCGCATTGTCCAGCGCGCCTTGATCGATATCGGCCAGCACCACACAAGCGCCTTCACGCAAGAGACGCGCGGCCGTGGCCTTGCCGATGCCGCCCGCGCCGCCGGTGACCAGGGCGATCTTGCCGGCCAGCGACTTCGGCTTGGGCATGCGGGCCAGCTTGGCCTCTTCGAGCAGCCAATATTCGATATCGAAGGCTTCCTGCTCAGGCAGGCCCTGATATTCGGAGACGGTTGAAGCGCCGCGCATCACGTTGATGGCGTTGACATAGAACTCGCCCGAAATGCGGGCGGTGGCCTTGTCCTTGGCGAAGGTGATCATGCCCACGCCCGGGATCAGGTAGACCACGGCATTGGGATCGCGCACTGCCGGCGAATTGTCGTGCTTGCAGCGATCGTAATAGGCTTGGTAGTCGACGCGATAGGCGGCGATCTGGTCAGCCAGACCCTCGATGACAGCATCGACATCGGGATTGGCCGGATCGAAGTCGATCACCAGCGGCCGGATCTTGGTGCGCAGGAAGTGGTCGGGGCAGGAGGTGCCCAGCGCCGCCAACGGACGCAGATTGTTGGAATTGACGAATTCGAGCACCGCGTCGCTATCGTCGAAATGACCCAGCTTGTGGCTGTCTTCCGAGATGAAGCCGCGAATCTTGGGCATCAGGCGGGCGGCAATGGCCCGGCGTTCCTCTGCCGGCAGGGACCGGGTGGCAGCGCCACCGAAAATGGTTTTGCCCTCGGTTTGCTTTTCAAACCACTCGATCGCCTGATTGATGATGCGGATCGTGGTCTCGTAGCATTCCTTGGGCGTATTGCCCCAGGTGAACAAGCCATGGCTTTCGAGTACCACGCCTTCGGCGTCGGGGTTTTCGAGGCAGAATTTTTCCAGCCACAGGCCCAGCTCGAAGCCGGGCTTCTTCCATGGCAGCCAGCCGATCTTGTCGCCAAAAATCTGCTGGGTGAGTTCCTTGGAGTTCTTCGAGGCCGCGATGGCGATGATGGCGTCGGGATGCATGTGATCGACGTAAGGCCGGTTCACATAGGCATGCAGCGGGGTGTCGATGGAGGACGCGCGCGGATTGAGATTGAAGGTGGCGTGGGGCAGGTAGCCCACCATCTCGTCTTCAAATTCCACGCCGCGATAGAGGCCCTTCAGCGCCCGCAGCTTGTCCATATAGAGGGTGGCAAAGCCATCGAGCTTGATCGAGGCATTGTCGCCGCCCGACCCTTTGACCCACAGGACTTCGACGTCTTCTCCGGTCAGCGGATCTTTTTGCCAGATCTTGGAGGAAGTGTTGCCACCGCCATAATTGGTGACGCGCTTGTCGGACCCGAGCAGATTGGACCGATAGACAAGACGTTCCGGCTCGCTCATGGACGCGGCCTTGGCGTCGTCCCACTTGTTTTCAAGGCGCTTTGGCGCGGTGGACATAGGATTCCTCCCAAAGTTAGGGCAACAGACTGGATTGGCCGGAGATGGCCATAGAACGATCCACAAAGTCAATCAGAAACAATCATGTTTAGTCATGTGTGCGTGCTTATGACTGAAATATGCGAAATGGTGATTGACTCTGCCCGAAATTGGTGGAAGCAAATGCATCCAGGGAGTATCTGCCTTGCACGAAATGGAACGCCACCGCGTCATATTGGCTGCCGCCCAGTCCCATCCAGTGGTGACAGTGGCCGAGCTTTGCGAAGTGACCGGGTCCTCGGAAGCCACTATCCGCCGCGATATTGCCTCGCTGGATGAGCAAGGCCGGCTCCGCCGCGTGCGGGGCGGGGCCGAAGCGATCAATCCGCCATCCCAGGGTGGGTTGGTTGGACGACCCTTTTCCGTCAACGAAACGATCAACATCTCGCAAAAGCGAGCAATTGCCCGCGCGGCTGCCGACATGTGCCGTGATGGCGAGCCGATCATCATCAATGGCGGCACCACCACCTACCAGATGGTGCATCACCTGACTGGCAAGCGGTTGAGCGTTTTCACCAACAGCTTCGGTATCGCCGAATTCCTCATTCACAACTCGCGCAATGCCGTCGTCATTCCAGGCGGCACGGTCTATCGCGAGCAGAACGTCATCCTCTCGCCCTTTGGTGGCGTGGTGGCGAGCCATTTCTACGCCAAGCGCATGTTCATCGGCTGCCAGGGCATCGGCGTGCACGGCCTGATGGAGGCCGACCCCATGGTCGTGCAGTCCGAGCTGGCACTGATCGGGCAGGCGGACGAACTGATCGTTCTCGCCGACTCCTCAAAATTTTCGGGACGTTCGAGCCTCATTTTGTGCGGGCTCGATCAGATTGCCGCTGTCATCACCGATAGCGGCATCCGCGACGAAGACCGCCAGATGCTGGAAACGGCAGGCGTGCGGCTCATCGTGGCGGACGCAACAGGGCAGGCTGAAGCAAGTGTGGCCTGAACTGACAATGACTGAACCAAGAGCAAACCCCCTGGGAGGGACCAAATGAAACTCTGGAAACTGCTGGCCGCCACGGCCACCGCTGCCGTGCTGCTGGCCACGCCGGCCATGGCACAGACCCGCATCGCACTGGTCGTCAAGTCGCTGGGCAACGGCTTCTTCGATGCCGCCAATAAGGGCGCGCAGGATGCTGCCGCAGAACTCGGCGACGTTGAAGTGATCTATACCGGCCCGACCTCCGCCACGGCCGAAGCGCAGATCGAAGTCGTCAACTCGCTGATCGCCCAGCAGGTCGACGCTATCGCCATCTCGGCCAACGACCCGGACGCCCTGGTGCCGGTGCTGCAGCGCGCCATGGATCGCGGCATCAAGGTGGTGAGCTTTGACTCCGGCGTGGCTCCCGAAGGCCGCCAGATTCACCTCAACCCCTCTGACATCGACCTGATCGGCGAAACCATCATCAAGCTGGCAGCCGACTACTTGCCCGAGGGTGGCGACGTGGCGATCCTCTCGGCCGCCTCGACGGCAACCAACCAGAACGCCTGGATTGAAGCCGCCAAGGAAGCCATTCCCGAGAAGTTCCCCAACATCAACCTTGTTTCGGTGGTCTATGGCGATGACGACTCGGTGAAGTCCACCGAAGAGGCCCGCGGCCTCATCGCCGCACACCCCGACCTCAAGGCCATCATCGCCCCGACCACCGTTGGTGTCGTTGCCGCTGCCCAGGTCGTGACCGACCAGGACCTGATCGGCAAGATCAACGTGACTGGCCTTGCCCTGCCGTCCGAGTTCAAGCAGTTCATCGACAATGGCGCCAGCCAGGCCGTTGCCCTGTGGAACCCGATCGATCTGGGCTATTCGGCCATCTACCTGGCCAATGCACTGGTCGAAGGCGAGGAAGCGGCTCCGGGCGCAACCTTCTCCATCGGCAAGGTGGGCGAAGTGACCCTGGATGACACCAACTCGGCTGCCATGGCCGCGCCGTTCCAGTTCGACGCTTCCAACATCGAAGAGTTCTCCAAGATCTACTAAGGCGCTCTTCACCTCTCCCTTTGGGGGAGAGGTCGACGCCACGCTGCGGGTGAGGGGGCCTTTCCAAGAGCAGGAAGGCCCCCTCGCCCTAACGCTCCCCCCCAAAAGGAGAGGGACCCTATCGAGCGCGTGACCAAGCCAGCGCCCGACCCAAGGAATAGCAATGACCGACCCCATCCTGACCCTTTCGGGCATATCCAAGAGCTTTCCCGGCGTGCGGGCGCTGCATGATGTGTCGCTGGAGCTCTATCCCGGCCAGGTAACGGCCCTGATTGGTGAGAACGGGGCCGGCAAGTCCACCCTGGTCAAGACCATGACCGGCATCTACCAGCCCGAGGCGGGCGAGATCCGGGTGGGCGGCAAACTTGTAACGCTGCCAACGGCGATCTCTGCCTCGGAAGCTGGCATCACCGCGATCCATCAGGAAACCGTGCTGTTCGACGAATTGAGCGTTGCCGAGAACATCTATCTCGGCCATGCGCCAAAGAACCGTTTTGGCTTGATCGACTGGGGCAGGATGCGGCGCGAGGCGCAGGAAACCCTCGACAGCATGGCCGCGGGCATCGATGCCGGCATGCCGCTCAAGGAGCTGGGTATCGCCAAGAAGCATCTTGTTGCCGTGGCGCGCGCGCTTAGCGTTGACGCCCAGGTGGTCATCATGGATGAGCCAACGGCGGCGCTCAGCCAGAAGGAAATCGAGGAACTCTATGTTCTTGTCGAACTCCTGAAAAAGGATGGAAAAGCCATCCTCTTCATCTCCCACAAATTCGACGAAATCTACCGCATTGCCGACCGCTACACCGTGTTCCGCGATGGCGAGCAGGTGGGCAAGGGCTTCATCAAGGACACCCCGCAGGCCGAGATCGTCAAGCTCATGGTCGGACGTTCTGTGGAGCAGATCTTCCCCGCCCGCGACGCCACCATTGGCGACACTGTGCTGGAGGTCAACGGCCTCAGCCACCCGACCGAATTCGACAATGTCTCCTTCTCGGTCAAGAAGGGCGAAATCCTGGGGTTCTATGGACTGGTGGGCGCCGGGCGCTCCGAGGTTATGCAGGCCGTGTTCGGCATGACAAAGCCTTCGGCTGGCACAATGGTCCTCGAAGGGCAGACAATCACCCCCAACTCGCCGGCCGATGCGGTCAGCGCCGGCATTGTCTATGTGCCCGAAGAGCGCGGCAAGCAGGGCGTCATTACCGGGGAGCCGATCTTCAAGAATGTCTCGCTGCCCAGCCTCGACAAGACCAGCCGCTCCGGCTTTCTGCGCATGGCCGAGGAATTTGCGCTGGCCCGGACTTATACCGAGCGGCTTGATCTGCGGGCCTCTTCGCTCAGTCAGAACGTGTCCACCCTCTCGGGCGGCAACCAGCAGAAGGTGGTGATCGCCAAATGGCTCGCCACCCTGCCCAAGGTGATCATTCTGGACGAGCCCACCAAGGGCATCGATATCGGCTCCAAGGCCGCCGTGCATGAGTTCATGGGCGAACTGGTGGCCCAGGGCCTCTCGGTCATCATGGTGTCATCCGAACTGCCCGAAGTCCTCGGCATGAGCGACCGCATCGTCGTGATGCGCGAAGGCCTGGTGGTCGACACCCTCGAAAACAACAATCTGCGGCCCGAAACGCTGGTCAGCCTGGCTGCGGGCATCGTTGAGGAGAAGGCCGCATGAACCGGCTCCTGAAATCCCGTGAACTCTGGCTGGCGCTGGCCATTCTCGCCGTCATCGTGCTGGTGACGCTGCGGTTTCCGCGCTTCTCGCAGCCGGGCAATCTTCTGACGATCTTCAACGACACATCGATCCTGATGATGCTGGCGCTGGGGCAGATGGCCGTCATCCTGACCCGCTCCATCGATCTGTCCATGGCCTCGAATCTGGCGCTGACCGGCATGCTGGTGGCCATGACCAATGCAGCGTTCCCGTCCATTCCCATTCCGCTGCTGATCGCCGGTTGCGTCGTGGTGGGCGCGGCGCTGGGCGCGTTCAACGGCATTCTGGTCTGGAAGCTTGATATTCCGCCAATCGTGGTGACCCTGGGCACGCTGACCATCTTCCGTGGTCTGGTCTTCGTTGTTTCGGGTGGCGCCTGGGTCAACGCGGCACAGATGAGCACTGACTTCATCCAGCTTCAGCGCGGCAGCTTCCTCGGCCTGCCGATATTGAGCTGGTTCGCCATTGTCGTGGCGGCTCTGGTTTACCTATTGATGACCCGCACACACTGGGGGCGAGCTTTTTACGCCATTGGCGTCAATCCAACTGCCTCGGTCTATACCGGCATCAATGTGGGGCGCACCAAGTTCCTGGCCTTCGTGCTCTCGGGCGCCATTTCCGGGCTTTGCGGCTATCTCTGGATATCTCGATACGTCATCGCTTCGGTGGAAGTGGCCGGCGGTTATGAGCTGACCATCGTGGCGGCCTGCGTCATCGGCGGGGTCTCGATTGCCGGCGGCATCGGCACTGTGGGTGGGGCGCTGCTTGGCGCTCTGTTCCTCGGCGTCGTCAACAATGCCCTGCCGGTCATCGGCGTGTCGCCCTTCTGGCAGATGGCCATTTCCGGCGCCGCGATCCTGCTTGCCGTTGTGCTCAACGCCCGTGGCGAACGAAGCAAGGGACGTATCATTCTCAAGAAAGCCGAGGTGGCGGCATGACCGACGCAACTGCAAACGGCCGTCGCCTGCCGAACCGGCTGGACAACCCATTCAAGTCCGCAGTGCTGAGCTGGGAGAGCCTCTTGGTCCTTGTGGCGCTGGGCATCTTCATCGCCAACAGCTTTGCCTCGCCCTACTTCCTCAATGCATGGAGTCTTTCCGACCTCACCTTCAACTTCACCGAAAAAGGGCTGATCGCGCTGGCCATGGCGCTGGTGATCATATCCGGCGAGATTGATCTTTCCGTTGCCTCTATCATCGCACTGGCCTCAACGCTGATGGGATTGGCGCTGCAATATGGCGCGGACACCCCGACGCTGGCGGCGGTGGGCGTCGGTGTTGGCATCCTCTGCGGCGCCTTCAACGGCTTCCTCGTCACCGGTCTGAAACTCCCCTCCATCGTGGTGACGATTGGCACGATGAGCCTGTTCCGGGGCATTGCCTTCATCATCCTGGGCGATCAGAGCTTCAAGGGTTATCCCGCCAGCTTTTCCTGGTTCGGCCAGGGCTATGTGTTCTGGGTGATTTCGTTCGAGGTGGTGCTGTTCCTTGTCGCGGCGGTGATCTTCTACGTGCTGCTGCACCGCACCAATTTCGGGCGCCGGGTTTTTGCCATCGGCAATAATGCGACCGCCGCACGCTTCTCCGGCGTCCGCGTGGACCGCATCAAGTTCGTCCTGTTTTGCCTGACGGGCCTGATGAGCGGCATCGCCGCCATTCTGCTCACCGCACGGCTGGGTTCGACCCGTCCATCTATCGCCGAGGGCTTCGAACTCGATGTGGTGACCATGGTGGTGCTCGGCGGGGTGTCGATCCTGGGCGGCGCCGGCTCGATCATCGGGGTGGTGCTGGCGGCGCTGATCATTGGCCTTGTCACCTTTGGCCTCGGCCTGCTCAATGTGCCGGGCATCGTGATGACCATCTTCACCGGCTCGCTGCTGATCGTGGTGATCGCCTTGCCCATATTGTTCCGCATGATCCGGGAGCGCCGCGCATGATCGTGGATGCAGGCTACGAAAAACACGCTTTCAAGATGCAGCTCAATCCCGGTATGGCCGCTGAATACAAGAAGCGCCATGACGAGATCTTCCCCGAACTGGTCGACCTGCTGCACGAAGCCGGGGTGAAGGACTATTCCATCCATCTCGATGAAGAGACCAACACCCTGTTCGGCGTGCTCTGGCGTCGTGTCGACCACACCATGGCCGACCTGCCAGGCACCGAGATCATGCAGCGCTGGTGGGCTCATATGGCCGATATCATGGCCACCAATGACAAGAACGAGCCGGTTGCGGTGGACCTTGTCCCGATGTTCTGGATGAAGTGAGCTAACTGCCGGTCGCAGCCAGTGGCATCGCCTCGCGTACCTTGAGGGCATCACCCACCGCAAAGATCGTCGGCGCCGAGAGCGGAAACGCTTCAACCGCGCTGACGGCCTCGCCAATCGTGCCGCGCCAGATCTGTTCGTCGGGACGCCCCAGGCTCCCCGCGATGATGGCCGGCGTTTCAAGGCTCATGCCCCTGGCGCTCAGTTCCGCGACAATACCCGGTAACGTCCGGCGGCTCATGTAATAGACCGAAGTGGTGGCCGGATCGGCCAGCGCCGTCCAGTTCAGCGTATCGGGCAAAACGCCCTTGCGTGAATGGCCGGTCACGAAGCGCACCGATTGGGCGTGATCGCGATGGGTCAGCGAGACGCCCAGCCGACTGGCCAACGCCAGCCCCGCCGAAATGCCTGGAACCACCGACACGGCAATGCCATGGCGTTCCAGCATTTCGACCTCCTCGCCCGCGCGGCCAAAGATCATCGGGTCGCCGGATTTGAGACGCACCACATGCTTGCCCTGTCGCGCCAGGGTCAACATCATCTGGTTGATGTCGCCCTGATCGCAACTTTCGCGCTGGGCCCGCTTGCCAACCAGCATGCGCTTGGCCTCGCGGCGGGCCAGTTCGAGCACTTCGGATGACACCAGATCGTCGAACAGGATCACATCCGCCGATTGCAACGCCCGCACGGCCTTGATGGTCAAGAGCTCCGCATCACCCGGCCCGGCGCCGACAAGCGTCACGCGACCGGCGGCCGGGGTGGCGGGAAGATTGATGATTTCGTCACTGGCGCCGGGCGAACGACTCTCAAACGCCCGGTCGGCCAGACGCTCCCAGAATGCGCGCCGCTTCGGACCTGCGGCAAGCTGGTCCATGACCCTCGCGCGCAGTTTGGCGGCCAACTGCGCCCATTGGGTCAGCGTTTGCGGTAGCAATGTTTCGATGCGGCGGCGGACGGCCTGGCCGAGAATTGGCGCGGCGCCGGCAGTGGAGATGCCGACCACGACGGGCGAGCGATTGACGATGGCCCCGAACTGGAACTGACAGAATTCGGGCCGGTCGATGACGTTGTATGGCACGGCAACGGCCTTGGCGGCGGCGACAAAGGCATGGGCCTCAGCGTCATCCTCGATATCGGCAATGGCCAGCGCGGCGCCTTCGAGATCGTCAGGGGTCCAGGGGCGGGGGTGGAGGATGATGGAGGTGGGCGCAAGCGCAAGAGCCGACAGCTCCTCACAGACGTCTTCCGCATAAACATCCACCTGCGCCCCGGCCGCTGCCAGCAACTCAATCTTCCAGGCGGCCGGTTCCCCTCCGCCGATGACCACAACCCGCTTGCCGCGCAGATCGAAGAAGACGGGCAAAACGGCGAGTTCTGCTATGCGCTTGTTACTCGGCTGCGACGAGACGGTTTGCATCGACAATCCCCCTGATTTCGGCGCGGCAGGAGCCGCAATTGGTGCCGGCGCGGGTGAGCGCGCCAACAGCTTCGACACTGGTGCAGCCGTGGCGGGTCACGGCTTCGGTGATGGTGTTGATGCCGACCCCCATGCAGGAGCAGACAATGGCGCCACCATCGGGCCGGTCTGCGCCGGGTCGACCGGCGAGCACGATCGACGCGGTCAATTCGGTATCGGCGAGCAGGTCAACTGCCCATTGGCGCGAGACCAGCACCGGGTCGGGCGAAGTATAGAGCGCGGCCAGAAGCCGGCCGTTCTCTACCAGTGCGAAGGCGCGGCGCCCCGAGCGTTCGTCGCGGATGGACTGGAATGTCACGTCCGTGCCGAATG
>Ga0208794_1000533_pt1 | contig 23776 bp, 42 predicted proteins | sample 32_taG_FD_184106 | JGI IMG/M metagenome (GOLD analysis project Ga0208794, IMG submission 184106) | Marine viral communities from the Gulf of Mexico - 32_GoM_OMZ_CsCl metaG (SPAdes) (version 2) | ecosystem: Environmental > Aquatic > Marine > Oceanic | place: Atlantic Ocean: Gulf of Mexico... | reverse complement strand
AACGTCCTCTGTTTACGTGAGGGTAACTATACAAAGGTATGCGTCTGGTGGTTCTTCGCCAGACGCGGGCACTGCATTAGATTACCTTGGCGAATTAGCTGGCGTAATAATGGGAGTTAGGTGATGTACGTCAAATGGGAAAACGATCAGATAGTCCTTGGCCCGCAGAGTGAGCAAGGCGACGGTGATGGATGGTACCCATACATAACGGTCGGCGAAAAGACCTCGACCAGGGACACAGTGCGAACTGTCTTACACGAAGGCTGGCTTGTAGTAACTAGCATCGAAAACGTAGAGCCGACCTATGATGTGCTTCGTGAGTATGGAGCACTTGAAGAGCAGCTAGATAAGCTATTTCACGACATAGACAACGGCGTTTTGGATAAAACAGGGCAGTTTTATACCTTTATCAAAGGCGTCAAAGACGCGCACCCTAAACCTGAGAACTAAGGATTAGTCATGGCTAAGCCAAGGGACTATAAAAAAGAGTACGCTACGTTCCATAGCAAGACTGCGGAGAAGAAACGTCGAGCAGGCAGAAATGCGGCTCGCCGTAAGATGGCGGCAGCGGGTAAGGTTGCCAAAGGCGACGGCAAAGACGTTCACCATAAGGACCGCAACACTAAGAACAACAAGCGTAGCAATTTGTCTGTTACGAGCCGTAAAAAGAACCGGGGCACACTTCGGGTAAAGAAAAAGTAACTGCGTCTTTGACGCACTCGAAGTAGAAATACCTATAAATAAAGCGTATTTAATACACGACAGAATAGTACTAACTCGTTGATTCTATTAAAAACGGGAAGCTTTACGGAGAGAATCCCTCCCTCTCCGCCATGTTGTAAACGCTTGATTTAACTGGCCGATTTAGTAAGTATCAGTGGCTTGACGCACTGAGGACGCACTTTGGCCAGTATAAGAGAGCGGAACGGCAAGTGGTATGCCGAGATCCGCAAGCGTGGATACACCCCCATCCGTAAGACTTTTTTAACCAAAACTGCCGCAAAGGCATGGTCGTTACAGACAGAAGCGGCCATGGACAACGGATCGTGGGTCGATATTCGTGAACAACGGTCCACGCTCATCGGCCCACTTATAGAGCGGTACATCAAAGAAGTACATCCTGTACGGCCATTCGGCAAAAGCAAAATGGCGACAGTTAAACTGACTGCTAGAGCGTTCGCTGATACAACTGTCAAAGACCTGACGCCTGCATTGATCATGGCGTATGGGCAAACAAGACGCGAACAGGTATCACGGTCTACACTGCAGCAGGAATTGACTTATCTGGCCCAGGTGATCGACCGAGCTAAGACGTTCTGGGGTGTAAAAATAGACGACAACCCAGTTCGACTGACAATGCGTGAAATGTCTAAGCTTGGGTTGTTGGGGGGTAGTAGGAAACGTGATCGTAGACTTGTAGAAGGTGAGCTTGAAAAGCTGCTGGAGGGTGCGGGTAGCCACTGGATTGCGTCGATGATACGGCTAGCTGTTTCTTCTGGTATGCGGCAGTCTGAAATTTGGGCGCTAGAATGGGCCGACATCGACTTCGATGGGGGCACGATCCTGATCCGCGACCGTAAACACCCCACCGAGAAAGAGGGAAACGACCAAAGAATACCGCTGTTTGAGGGCGCGAGAGAGGCGCTCCTGCGTGAACGAAATGGGACTGAGCAGGACGGTAGGGTGTTCCATGTACAGAGGAGCGCCTCTATTTCTGACCGATTTGCCCTACTTTGCAAACAGCAGGGTATCGAAAACCTAACCTTCCACGACCTGCGTCATGAGGCTATCAGTCGGATGTTTGAGGCTGGATTGAGTATTCCCCAAGTGGCCCTGGTGTCAGGGCACAAGACCTGGGGTCAACTGAAAAGGTATACGCAGCTACGGCCTGAGGACGTTGTTCTCTAACAACCGTTCTGCAGTTTTGATTCGCAGTACTTCGCTACTTCTACTGTAGGAAACAGATATTTTTTACCGCGTCTGATATGAGGTAGGTCAAGCTTACCGAGGTAGATCTGTTGATACACAGTGGTCTTTTTTATTCGCAACATGTCGGCGATTTCATTTGTGTCCATGAACGGGCCGTACTCGCCGCTTAGCCATTCGTATAACTTGTGTTCTGACATTACTGACTCCTCTAAAGTGGAGTGAGTAATCTACTGAATAATGGAAGTTATGTAAACAATATATATACATTATTTTTGGAGAGATGAAACAGGAAAGCTTACTACATTAGTTTTGTTGTATTTCCCTTTTGCTGTAATCCGATCAAGGTATGGAATTTTAGCTTTGACCAAAGCCTCAAACTCATCCTTAGAAATCGGTATCAATGTTGCGGTGGCTTCGTCCGTTGTCACCGAAAACAAACACATGTCGGTGCCAAAGCGAGTCGTAACAATCATTAAAAATTGTCCGGCGTCTTGCCACTTGTGCATACTCAGGTTGTACGCTTTCTGGTATTCGATCGATCGTTGGGCAAACGCCACCGCATCGGCCTTAAATGCAACAGGAATCTCCAAGGTAAACTGCGACCCGTCAACGCAAGGGTACGTTACGCTTACAGTTTCCAATTGATATGCGCGATTCAGCAAGCCCCCCAACAGGATTTTTTGGCGCATGTCGTCTATTACTACTTCAGACATTGTTATTTTTTCCCTCCGTTTTGGGTTATTGTTCTTTCCCCTTTGTTTGAGGTTGCTCAGTCAATAGTCGGTCAACGATGCTTGAAACTAATTGCTTGTCTTTGTCGTTTAACAGATCGATTTGGTTTACCAGTCGCTGGCCGTCTGTGTCCTTTATCTGAACTCCAGTCAAAATAAAACTCGGCTGCACGTTAAACGCTTCGCAAAGTGCATTCACGTTTCGTTTGTTCGGGTAAGCAGCGCCTTTTTCCCACTCTGCTATAGCGGTATGACTGACATCTAATTTTTCTGCTAGTGCTCGCAGACTGAGCTTGTGTGCGGTGCGCAATTCTTTAATGCGTTTACCGGCTTCGTCCCAATTGATCACCGTTTTGGTGCTCCCTTTTGTTTGGGGGGGAATAACTTTACGCCCCCTGTTTATGAAGTCAACAAACTATTTACGCGTATTGAGGTGAGTAATTTTTAGTAGAGATTTACGGCTAAGATAAGAAACTTACGTTTGATTACGCTTTTGTCGGGCAGCTTAGACTCTGGTACAACCGTGAAACCTTTATGGTTCTTTTGCTGGATAGCGTAAAGCGGTTCGTTTGAGCCAGTTCGGGTGAGGTCTTCGTTTTTATTCGGATCACATACCGTAAGCATCGCGCCCTTCGACAACATTTCGATGTGATCTACGTCGACTCGAATACAGAACGTATCAAGATGAGTACTTATCGACACTGCGTCATGGAGAGTTTTGTTACCGTTGCTTAGGTTAAAACGTACTTCCTTGCGCTGTACGTCTGGCAATACTCTATCTATGTCTGGGTCTATTTCTACAGGGTCTACGCCCAGAAAGTTAGCCAGTTTAATTACGGCAGAAGGGTTCAGCTCGGTAATAGCGTTTAGATACTGACTGAATGCGCCTTGCGTCCAGCCTAAAGTTTCGGCGGCTTGGACTTGCGTGATTTGCATCTCATGTTTTTTGAGATCCCAGATCTTACGCAGATTCAGAACCGGCACCGGCAGCGTTTTGTCCTGCGTCATTGGAAACTTCCTGTTTGCACATTGCCTCAATCCAGTCGGCAACATGTTTTCTAGTTATGCTGTGGGCGAGATAATACGCTCTACTAATATTTTCTGTCCACTGGCCATCCGTCAAAATAATGGCAGTATCCTCACAGCCAATGACAACTGCGGTACGTTGACCAAACGAAGACAGCCTGTCTAACCATTTGATTTGCTGCGCATTTAAACTGGTTTTTATTAGCGTAGACTCTTTAACAGGCAGCTTGGGTACGTATTTGTACTCAATAAATAGAAGCCCAGCGGGGCCACCGTACATAGCGTCCGGTACCCCACCGGTAAATGTGTCGTGTATCTTCCACCTGAATACATCAGATGGAAGATAACGATGAACGGACTTAATGAAACTATGTTCGTTCACGCACGACCAGGGGGCTGTTAGGCATGCTGCTCGTACAAAGCTTCTGCAGCTTTGTAGTCTTCCTCATGTGCCCAGCCGACAAAGTCGACATCTAGGTTCATGAATGCATTACCCATACGGTTTTCTACGGCCACTGACTTGATGCGCCACAGACCTGCGAAACGGTCCCCACCCTTCATGCCGATCTGGCTGTTCCAGTTACGTGAGATACGCAGCTTAGAACTGGTGAAGTCCATGATGACCGGGGTCGGCTCTAGAGCGCCCGTTTCTGGGTCTTTGAGCAGCAACACGTGGGTGTGCGTCTCAGTGATGTCGTAGTCCTGCGGCTTTTCCTGCTGGTTAACCGCGTCCTGTGCCTCAATGGCATTAGGGAATGCACCGACGAGACCGCCGCCTGCTTCACGTTGCCGCCATACAACGTACTCGGTCTTGAACGTGATGCTAAGTGCATACAGTTCTTCTCCGTAGTTTTGGCCGGTCAACGTGTTAAGGAAGTGGCCCGGTTCGGCATCCTTAACGTAGTTCGCATGGTGCTTGTCTACTTCATCAGACATTTTCTGGAGAAGTTTGACACGCGGAATGGCGACGTTTTGCCCTACGTTTTCGTTACCTCGACCGACGCCTTCGACCTTTTTGAGGTGCGCTGGGAGTTTGTCATTGGCGATTGCTAACGCTGTGCTACTCATTGTTCATTGTTCCTTGTTTATAGTGATCTAAAGTTGATACGGCGTATCGTACGGGGTCGCACGCCAGGGATGTTTTCGCCAAGCTTCCACATCTCTTTGCATGCAGTTGACGACAGTCGCTGCTGAAAGAGGCTGAAGTCCCTAGTGTCACCAACGTGGTCGTGGAATACATGCCAGTCGGTGACTTCAGGAACCGTATCCTCGTTAATCGACACAGAAGCGATATCATTGGCTGTGCGTGACAACCCTTCTGCATCCATTTTCTTGAACAGCTGCACATCGATGTCATCTTGTGCGGCTCGTAAGTCTTTAAGCTGTCTGTTCAGCTGATCCATCTGCGCTTTGATGTTTGCGCGTTGTTCGATCAATTGGTTAAGGGTGACCTCTTCGATCACGGGTGCTTCGCTCATAAATAGTTCTCCGGTTCTATCGGCTCATCGGCCTCGTACATAGGGTTGCCCAGTACCTCGGGTCGGTACTCAGCTAGCTTTGACTCGCGGCAACGGTCGCAGACACGGCAAAGCTCAATGCCTCTCGCGTCGTACTCCCACCAAGAGTCTTGTCCTTCATGGATGCAAAACACCTACTCTTCTCCTCTGGTTAAACGTTGGATAATCTTTGGCTTTTTTTGCGGTCCTTTAGCCAGGGCTTCGCTTTCGAGGACGCTGGCCACTGCCTTGCTTGTTTTAGCGTCTCCGAATGTTTCGTAATACGCTTGCCAAACAAGCCGATCCATTTCGGGTTCGATACGCTTTATGGCTTGGGCTTGTGTCCTGAACGCCAGCCGCCATCGGATATCGAAGGTGGTGAGGATCTCGGCCATGCGGTCGAACATGCCGTTGTTAAAAAGATCGAAGTAACATTCCATCGCGTGTTGAAAGCGTTCGAGTTTGGGGCCACGTTCGCCTCCTTCACTAAGCTTGGCCGTCAGTTCGTCGGCCATATCCTGAAATCTGCCTGTACGGTCGCGGTACGTGCGGTACGTCATGACGCTTCTCTTTTGTTGTCATGTAGGTCTTTGAGCACCAACAACAGTTCTTCCATCTTGCTGAGCTTGCCTTCGAGTTTTTCGTAGACATCTGGCTCCCATGTGTTTCGGGCAGCGATCTGGATCACTTCGGTCTTTTGCGTTTGACCTGCGCGATAGATTCGACGGTTGAACTGCTGGTAGTGCTCGGCGTTGTAGGTCGGTGAAGACCAAATAACCGTCGTTGCACGTGTCATGGTGAGACCGTGACCTGCTGACTGTGGGTGGCAGAACACTACTTGCAGTTGGCCTGCTTGCAGTCTGTCCACGATTTCTTTGCGTCGGTGTGCAGGAGTAGCGCCGTCGATGACGTCGTAGTTGATGTTTAGTTTTTCTGCGATAGCTACCATGTGGTCACGCTCATGCTTCCAGTTGAACGCGACAAGCGAGTGTTTACGTTCCTGCACCAGCTGCATGACAAGCTCGTACCGTTCTTTGTGGATACCTTGCGCTTCCCCATGCTCGTCATAGACGGCACCGGTACACAGCTGTAAGAGCTTCTTTACTTTGCTACCGGCATGTACGGCGTTGATCGTTGCTACACCGGTATATAGAACTGAGTCTGTAGCGAGCACGGCGTACTGCTCTAAGATCTTGGGCGGCAGTGTGGTGTACATCGTGCTTACAGTTTGCTCTGGCATGTCGATGCAATCGGTAAGCTCGTACCGAATGTTGATGTCATGCAAAGCTGCTGCGACTGTTTCCTGTGCGTCGCTGCGGTCTACCCACTCGTTGGCAAAGCCATTGAACCGAGAAGTACAGACCGCTGACCGGAAACTGTAGAAACGGTGCCCGAGCCGTTCTCCGTCGTCCACGATCAAGGTCGGGTGCCAGATGTCGAGGATGGTGTTGCTGTTGGGCGTACCTGACATCGCGATGCGGTAGTCGAAATGCTTGGCGATCTTGAGAGCGTTCTTAGATCGCTGACTGTCCTTGTTTTTGAACGCTGTGAACTCGTCGATGCAAAGTGTGTTGAACTCCTCCAGGCGACTGGGGAACTGGGCTATCCACTTAACCGCGTCGTGATTGGTAATGACGATGTCGGTATCTTCATCGAACGCTTTTGCACGGTTTTTTGCGTACGCCACAGAGAACGTTAGCTGCGGTGCGAACTTGCGAATGTCGTCGCCCCATGAGGCTTCAAGTATCGAAAGCGGTGCTAGGACAAGCATGCGACCTTTGCCGTAGCCACGTTTTACAAACGCATCGATGACGCTTCGAGTCTTACCTGTGCCGGGGTCTGAAGTAACTAAAACGCGGGGGTTGTTGGCAATAAAATCGGTGGTGGTTTTTTGGTGCTCGAATGGCTCATACATTAATAATCGTTCTTTGTTCATCGTTCATTGGTTCCTATATATTAGCCTCACTAATACTAATGTTCAAGAAAAATGACTGGGTTTTCGCTGCTCCAACAATATCCGCAAGTGGCGCAGGACTCTGTCTTGCCTAATTGTTCGGGACAGATGATGGCTTTGCTGCAATTCTCAGGAGCGGTACTTGGCGTGTAGGCCGCGAACTGTGTAGAGGGGTCATCTGAAAACCGAACACGGAAACGGTCCGTGTATAACTGATTGAGCTTCACGATCCGTTGTCCAAGGTCCGTGCTCACTTTGTGATGCGTGTAGCCCCAGACATGAAGGCCGGGATGTGTCTCTAACAGGTCACTCCATTCATTTATGTATTCGGCGTCTACAAAATCGCCCAGGATGTGCAGGCGTACAACGATCTGTTGGTGCTTCTGTATCAGCTGCTGTACATGCGAGCGAAGACGATCGTAGAAATCGGGATGCGTATGGTCGTAACGATGACCAAACGGCATGTTGTTTCCGTAGCATTTATTCCACTGGTCGCAATCGCTGGGGCACGTAGCACGCTCTTCCAGCGTGAGACTGTAGATGGGCATACCTTGCCAGCGTTTACGTGTGATTTTGTCACCCAGTTTGGCGTTGTTTTTTCCTGGCTTTAATATGGACTCGGACGGGGGCTTGACGCTCTTTTTGTAGCGCGTCCCTGGATTTAGATTTACTGCGGTTATTTGGTTCGCGGCTGATGATGTCATCGTAAATCTCCGTTCGATAGAGTGTCTTTTCTTCTTTGGGCAGCTTAGTCAGGACGCGTATGTGCGACTTGAGTAGACGGAACGTCGTCCAGTAGATCGCCTCTGGTGGGTCTGTTTTCAGTTCGTACTGAATCAGTTTCCCGTCCTCCGTTTGGTGGTACATCTCCATTCGCTTCTCGCTTCTTTTTTATGAACCAGATGAATTCGATCAGCTGTATGAGCTTGATAATCGGACTCAACATTTTTAGTCCTCCAAGGCTTTTAAGGTTGGATATGCCGAAGAATCAGGTCGTACAAGTGCACTGCTTGTTCTAAGGTGAGATCGAACGCCCACTCAAATCGGAGCGTTCGGTCCTGCATCTTGGTTGCCTCTGCTTCTTTGACCCAGGCCACCATGGCATCCCAATCCAAGATTTCGCCTGAAGCGCTACGAAATGTTATCGCCATGTTTACTCCGAAAAATTGGGGAAGGTGCGGAATGCTTTAGCGGTGCCTGGGGAGAGGCGTGTGTGCCAATAGGAGGGGAGAAAGCTACACCCGCTAAAGCTCGGTTGATCTGATTGACGATTTTTTAGCCGTTACTTCCGAAACGGCCCTCCCTTCGTACTTCATCAGATCTTTGTTCACGACGCCGCCGCTCGCCGTGTAATGACTTAGGGAGAAAAAATGCCCTGGCAGATGAAAGGTAAAAAAATCTACCAGGGCAAACTTATTCGACGCCCCATGTACATTCTGGGAACTCACCTTTGCGGTAATGGCACCACCGGCAAGAATCTTTGCTAGGTGTTGGCGAGAAGTCCTCTGCTGTTGTCATAGCAATGCCTCGTCTGTGCCAGTTAGGGACGAACTGCATGGCTTGTTCACGAGTCCATTGCTTAATGGTGGTTTCACCTTTGTCTAGGTACCACAGTTCTGTCTGTACAAATTGGAGTTTTGGGTACCTGAAGAAAGCAGCAATGGCGTAGAGCAAGCACTGCTGTGCGTGACCTATCTCATTGCCCCACTTCTTGCCGGTTTTGTAGTCAATGACACGGGCGCTTTGTTCGTCTTGATGCACAAGGGCGTCAAGCTTAATGCGTGCCCAGGTTGTTTTTTCCATCCACCCGCATGGATACCAGTGGATATCGAAGCCCCATTCCCCTTCTAGCTCAACTTTAGCTTCGATAAATAGTTCACGTAGCTCTTCAAATTGGCTTTTGAACTTATTCAGGGTGTCAGGAAACTCACCAAGGGTGCCGTTGACGTAGTCTTCTGCCTGCTGGTGGATAACGGTGCCACGCTCAGCTGCTGGTCCAGACGGCTCTGGTATCTTTTTTACTTTTGAGATGTACGATCTGTAAGGGCATTCTTCGAACACCTTTAAAGCAGAGTACGACCAAGATTTAATTAGCCCAAGTTCGTCTGGTATTTCGAGGGGTTTGGGCGAGTCGGGCCTCGTGTCCTGAGTTAAATTAACCACGTGCCGGTCCTGTTGGTATCAACTTGTTTATTAGTATACCTAATAGATTACCGGTGTGCTAATAGGCGTTTGTCCTGCTCAGTGAAATAGTTGTCTTCTAGATACTTCAGATCCGTATCTGATATTTTCCATTTAGTCACCACCCCTGTTACCGGGTTGGTGTCACGGCTTGCACCGTGTGGGCGCTTTCGTTCCGTAGTTATGTTGTTCCGGTTTACACGCTTGCGAAACTCCTGCTGCGAAAGCCTGGGCGTCTGCTCAGTTTGTATGTGGAACACAGTGCGCAAATGCTCCATTGGCAATACGACATGTGGGTGCTTCGCTTCTGCGATCCAGCTTTTTACGATGCGTTGCGCAGCTTCAATCTCGTTACTATGCAAGACAGACGCAGTATTTATGTCGAGCAAGTCAGTGAAGTGAGTAAGGTTGCCGATTTCAATGGCACGGCAGAACTCATCAAAGACTGACATGGTGATATTGCGCATGTTTTCTTTAGCAGTATTGTCGATAGGTACTTCAACAAGCCGCTTACTTACTTCAAAGGTGGACAGGACACCAGCGAAGTGCCAAAGCTCTTTTTCTAGTTCATCCGTGTCCAGGCGTTCTGGCATGTCGGGATACTCAACAATTAGTTTTTTGTCTTGCATAGGAGCGATGTTGTATCGCCGATCTCCAGACTCAATGTTTACCGCATCTACTCTATTCGTCATGAATATGTAGTTGGTGAAGTTAGGCATTTCGACTTGGTTGGAACGCATGCCACGGATCGTAATTGTGTGTTCCGTGATCTGGTTCTTGAGCTTATCTGCCATTTTGCTAGCGCCGCTTGACGACGAAGCCATGTGGAATTCATCGACAATCAAGAAGAGCGCGTCACGCATATACAGGTTGAACTGCTCTTCCATGTTTTGCAGGTACCGCATCGGTACATGCTGTGATCCAAACAAGCCGCGAAGTATTCGAGAGTAGAAAACACCTTTACCTGTACCTTGTGTACCCGTAAGCACCCAGGAGACGCCTGTCTTTTTGCGGGTTTGGTAGATATAAGCGAGCCAGTTTATAAATCGCTCGAACTCTTGATCTCCGTTACCGAGCATATGGTAGATGACGCGGTAGATCAGGGGACATGTACGCTCTAGTTTCTTTGCGTGGCCGACCGCTAAAGGCTTGGCGGGTGTCTTAGGCTCCATCGCGTAGCACGTTTTGCGATACGTATTAACGTAATACGGCACTTCTTTGAAGTTCACTGCCGGGTTATCAGACGTTGGGTCAAAGACGACTCGCCCGTCAGGTATAAAATCAGGTGATAATTTGCCGTGGCTCAAATAGAAGTCGTCTATGTTTGACTTCTGTATTGGTAGCAACGGATACGTATCTGAAAACTGATTCGTGTTCGGGTTGTAGACTCCGTTGAAGAACGTGTCTGTGTAGTAGTCCCGCATAACTACTGGGAACTCTGATCGACCGGACTTCTGTAACTCTTCTTCGAAGGTGTCAAATATTGACATGTAGAAGTCTTTGTCGGCCTTTTCAATTTCAAAGATGGGTTCGTCTTTAAAATTGTACATGTACGTAGGTCGTTCAATATTGAACCAGTACGCGCAGCTGTCACCTCCGTTGATGTTGCAACGAATGTATGGATAACCAGAAGTATCTGCGATAGAGATCGACATCTTATCTGGATTAATCAGTACTTCCTGAGGTGCGTTGTCGATTGACGCAAGCCGAGTCTTGCTTTGCCGTTTACCGAATCCTGCTTGTTCTCGTAGCTTGTCCTTCACTGCCTGTGCTTTTTCGTGGCACTTTTGCGGGTTGATATTTAGCAGTTGTCCAAGCTCAAAGGACTCATGTTCACGCTCAACAAGAACGATCCTCTCGTTGTCGTCTACAAACGGATTGTCTACGCCGTCAAACACTGGCGGCGCTATGAAAATCAATTTGCTGTTATCAGCGACAGATAGGTCAAGCGGATACTTCAGCGACTGTCCGTTTACAGATAACGATAGCTGGCTAGAGAACACATCTGACTCAAAGTTAACGTCTTGCAGCCAGACTTTTAGTGAACGTGGTGGCAAAGCAACATCTAACAGCATGAAAATGTGCAGAGATGTTTGATCGCCTTTTAGCCCGAGCGATGAAGACGCTTGTGCGATGTAGCTTACATTGTGCAGTTCGTGCGGCAGTTCAGCTATGACTTGGTTGGCCAAGAACACAACATCGTTTCGTGTAAGTTTACCGGTGGCTAGTGGGCTTGGTAGGCGTACCCCATCCACGTCTAAAACAAGCAGGTTGGTTAAATCATTACGAGCAGTGAGTCCTGCTCTACTTTCGTCTGTGATTTGGCGTTTTAGGTTCCCCTTAAGTAAACAATGTCCGAGGGCAGCATGGTCACGCATCAATTGCTCTAGTTGAGACAGCTTACTAGTCGATTGATCTAAGTCGTATGAAACGGAAGTGACACTCTTCACGTGCGGGTAAGGCCGTGAAGAGCCTGATGAATATTGCTTACTTAATCGAAGACCGTTAGACGCCTCCAAAAAAGTTATTCGCATATTTGGAACTCTCCTCTTCTCCTCTGTTGCGAATTAGTTCAGCTAATTTTCTTTGTCGCGTTTAATCGTTTCGATGCGATTAATTTGAATACTGCTATCTGCTTCAAAAGCTACGCGTACTTGATTGCGGTCAATCTTTGCGATGCTGACAAGAGCGACTTGCTCGCCATCCTTGTGGATAACGACCGACTCATTAAGTTTTCGTGTCAGCACTAATCGTGGCATTTACTTGCTGTACCTCAGGTCATACCCGCCCTCCGCATCTAGTGGAATGTCCGGTGCCCAAGGCGGTGGGGTACACATATCTTTGATAATGGTCTCCATTGTATCATCAGGCCTAGTATTAGCTGCAATAATAATTATCTCGTCGTGCACGGTTAGAGCTACGTCGCCATTCGTTATTGACTTATCAAGTCTCAGCATGCTGTCGGTAATAATGATTCGAGATAGCGCCTGGATGACGTTTTCGGTAATGCGTCCACCATAGGTATATTGAGCACCGCGAGCAGTGTCATACATAAGGCCTTGAGATGTGCTACGCAGGTTCTCGTACCGTAACGCCAAGCCGTTGGGCATGATCAACGAATGATGATCCACGGTTAACGGTCCATATGTATTTCCGAAGTTGTCTTTGTGCAGCGTCTGCTTCAGCAAGTCTTCTAGCTTCGCCCATAGGAACCTAATTTTTGCGTACGTAGAACGGTACGTGTTCACGACGTTGCGGGCCTCTTCGATGCTGAAGTCCATTGCTGGCCCCATCGCACCAGACTTCAATGTGGCCTTGAACTTTTCATGCCCCATTCCATACCCGAGTCCAAGAATGGCTGTCTTACCGACGAAACGTTCTACCGGGTTGTCTGTTTTATTGATGGGTTTGCTGTAGATCCTGCTCGCAAAGTTGCTGTAGATGTCGTCGCCTGCAGCGAACTGCTGTAACAGCTCTTCCTCGCCTGCAAGCCACGCGAGCATGCGGGCTTCGATGTTGCTTAGGTCTGCGACATACATGAGCTGCTCGCCAGGGGCGATCAGGCACTGACGTAGCTCGCCGCCCCGAGGCAGGTTCTGCATGTTGAGTTTGTCTGTGCCGCCAAAGCGTCCAGTGTGCGCCGCGTAGTAGCGCAGCGGTACTGGGATCGTGTTGTCGTCGTTTGCAGCGTCAAGGAATCGTTTTGATCTCGTTTCCGTAAGACGCGACTTAACGGCGACACGGGCTTTCCAGATGTGCTCATGCTCTGGGTGCATTTTTGCCATCTGCTTAAATGCGGCATCGTTTTTTCCCAAAGCTGGGATCATCTTACCAGTCGTTGGGCTCCGTTTAGTCGGTACCGTGATCCCCAGTTCTTCGACAAGCTCAGAAAACTGCTGATTGGAGCTAAGTACCTTCTTGTCCACGCCTGAGTTTTCGATAAGTTGTTCAGCCGCCGTGGCTTCTGATTCGTAGTACGCGGTCAACCGTTCACGGTCAATGGCCATCTTTGGCTCGCAGAACATACGCGTGGTCAGGTCGATCAGATCAAGCTCCGACTGTGGGTACGGACGCTTCGAGTACTGTTCATAGATCGCGTATGTGAGATCGACGTCCTGTATGCAGTAACCGGCGATTGATTCTTCGATGTCAGGCGGCAGGTCGTAGATGCCCTTGGCCGTGACCAACTCTTCACCCTTTCGCATGGTCGGGTCGTCGGGGAAGCAGCGCTCAGCTGAGGCAGCAAGGCTTGCTGATTGGCCAGGGAACAGCCCCCGCGTCATGGCGGCGGTGTCTAAGTAATACCTGGGCGTGACCTTGTAATAATGGGTCAGTACATAACCGTCGAATGGTGTGTTGTGACACAGCAGTTGGACGTCTTCCCAGTCGATCGCGTTGATTGCGTCTTCTGCTTCATCCTCGCCGTACCACTCGGTGTCGCCATCGTTGACCTTGATGCCCACGCCCCAGACCTTGAACAGGGGGTCACGGACGTACTCCATGGTGGTCATCTTTTTCAGACTGAGCTTGACGTCGTAGTACGTCTCGAAGTCCAGGGTGATCAGGTCCATTCGAACTCCTCGTTGCGTGTCTTTGCGGCCTGACATTCCCAGTGGGCGTATAGCTGGGGGTAGATTGCGTCAAAGTTGGCACGCAGTTCGGCGATGAGGTTGGGCTGTCGGGTGTGTACCCATACTTTTACGAAGTGATCGAACTCAGGATGATCAGCAAGCTCTTCGCTGTGATCGTATGAGGTTTTCAAATACTCTTCGAGTTCCACGGTGCATCCTCCTGATGTGTGGGCTGGCTTAGGTGACGGTAAAGGCCTCTATGACTTTTAGGTTTCTTAAGCGCGGGTTTGTCTCGTATTCAGTTTGAGTCGCGACAGTTAGGTAGTGCGTGCCGTTGACCAAAATGATTGCGTCGACGTTTTCGTTTTCACAAATCCACTCAGCCTCTTCGATAGCGGCTTCGTGATCCGTGAAGTTACTGGCCACGCTCTAGCCTTTTCACTTCCGCGTTGATGTAGAACTGAATCTTTTTCGCGTCCCGAAGCTGGTCACTGTGAGAGGCTTCACCGTACCGAAAGCAGCTTCTGAAAATCTCACCAATCTGCGCGTTCATATTTTTCTCAGAGATCAGATCTTGAAGCTCGGTTGCCCAAGGCGGCAGCTGGTAATACGTAGCTGAACTTCCATCGGAACGGTTTGAGCGTGGTGGCGCGTCGTATGGGTCGACGTAGTCTTCGTCTGTGATATTGAGGTCGAATGGCGGTACCGATGCTCTTACAGTCATAGCAGAATTTTTCATGGCGGGGGTCCAGATTATTACCGATGCTAATATTAAATGTAAACAGTTTTGCCGATCGGCGCTTCTAATTTGCGGTTTGTTGAGACAAACAGTGTGGGTGGCAGATTGAATTTAGCGATCAACTCCCAGTCCCATTCGTGCATCTCAAGGTCGGTTAGACATACAACTGCTTCGAGGTTCTTGTCGTCTAAGTGCTCGAATAGAGGTGACAGGACGGTGCCTCCACCGCCTTTGATCTCTAGATCCTGCAATCGTGCTCCCTGGTCTAGTTCGAAGGAGTCAGCTACTTGCGTGTCTCCCATGACGACGGAGACTGATTCGGGTTGCACCGTAGCGAGCACAGCGTCGAGTTCTGAGGCGAACTGCTGGAAATATCTTTCTGTGCTGCCGCTGCTGTCGATGATGAATCCAATCGGGCCGCACCCTTCACTGCTCATAGACGGGAGGTACTCGTCTTCGCTGATGTAAGCACGGTGCGGCTTACGCCAGCTGTAGTCGTCGGTCACTAGATTCGTGAAGAACGGCCACAGTACCGTGCGCCAGTCCACCTTGGGGTTGATGATGTCGCTGATGAAAGATTCGATGGCACCCGGCAACTTACCACGCTGTCTGGCCACTTCAGCGGCTTCAGCAACCGCCATCTGCCAGTCGGCCTCCATGGCAGCGCTTGATTTACCGTTGATTGTACCGGTACCTGCATCAAGCACCTTACCCCACGCACAGGGCTTGGGCGGCTCATCGATGATGCGACTGTAAATCTCCTCGGCAGTGAGACCTGCAAACTGTCGGTCTACAAGCGCACCATCGGGAAGGATGAAGCCACAGTCGAGAAGGTGTGGGTTGATTGCGTAGTCACACGCTATGTTCCAGACTGTTGGGTCACGGTCCTGGCGTCGGGTCGGGTGGTCGAATACGCAGTGCATGACTTCGTGTGCAACCAGACCTTTTAGCTGTGGCGGTGAGGGCTTACTGATATAAGACGGGGAGTAGATCAGTCGTGCCCCGTCTGTAGCAGCTGTTTCAATGCTCTCATCAGCAACGGGCTTGAGCCTGATGGCCAGCGTTCCAAAGAACGGCTGTTCCATCAATAGCGCAGTACGTGCTTTGAGAAGTAGACTTTCGGCAGACATGTCATTGCCCCATGAGTTTTGCGGTCAGCACAACCTGATTGACTGCAGTGTCGTCGAACTGGATTTCTTCTTTGATCGTTTTCGCTTTTTGGATGCGCGTGACCTTCGTATGCATCTCGTTGATCTTGTGCTGAGGGACAAACGCTTCACCCGCAGGCCATGCAGTCAGAAACTGTTTCAACGTTGTGCAGCTGTCGACTAGGTGACGAACTTGTCTCCGGTACTCGTAGAACTTGTCTCGACGATCTTCTACCGCTTTTTCGTGGCTTTTCATGATTTCACGGACTTTTTCTCGTGTGATTGCATCATCGATAACGTCGATATGGACACGGGGGTCTTCGCTGTCTGCGTACATGTCGACCCCTCTATTGAGTGGTATGACGTATAAATCCCGTGACTCGCTTGACTCTCCTTTCATTTCAACATGGAGCCTAGTCACTTTATTCCGCACTGGCTTTCGGGCACCGAAGGAAGCCATTCTTGTATCCTGTCGCGAGTATGAATAGACTTTTTTTACAGTTGGTATTTCTTCAAACATCTTGGCGATTTTGTCGAGCGTTTTCTGCGCATTACTGGTTGAAAAAGCGGCTGAAATTAACTCAAGGTCGGGGGTCGCGTATTCAGGTTCCGGTGCACTGATTTCGAAAGCATTTTGTGCATTACGGCAGATGATGTCGCGAAGTTCATTTGATAGACGTACTGAGGCCATGTTGTTCTCCTTTTAATTAGAGTAAGACTGATGCGTTTTCACTGGTCCATTTGGTGAAGCAGTCCAGGGTGACCAGATCCTGTTGCTTAGCGATTGAGTCGCGGACGGTGATGACCTGATACTCGGCAGGCATCCGACGTACGAACTTCATGATGTTTTCGAAGTTGTCCTTGTCAGCACGTGCTGCAAGAGCACCTGACACAGCGAACAAGACTGATGTGTCACTTGGCACAGTAGATGTGCTGGGCTTTTCGATGATCTGATCGATATCGGGCATGTCTTGGTAGATGGCCTTGTAGCTGAGGTATTCGCCAGCGGGGCCATCGCCGATGAGCGAAGAACAACCGTAGAACTCATCTGCCATGTGCGGCAGCTTGCGATTGAGCATCGCCCAAGTGCGAGGCGTCGGGAACGCATAGTCGGTACCATCTGTGTTATGTAGCAACGATGGGCGCATGCGGATAAAGCTCGTGATGCTGTCGTGTACGTTGTTGATCATTGCCCACTTCACCCAGTCATCTACATTGGCTTCGAGTGTGTAGTGCGCGAAACGGTTGCGAACAGGCGATGGCATTTCATGCACAGCGGCGCGATCTTGAGCACGGTTACCTGCACCGATGATGATTGTGTTGGGTGGTAACTGATACGTGCCGATCTTCTTGTTAAGCAACAGCTGCAGCAACGCGTTTTGCGTTGCTTTGGGTGCGTTGGGTAGCTCGTCGATGAGGAGCAGGACAGCGCCTTGGAAGTCAGAGGCTGGGTAGTCTTCCGGTACACCGTAACGAGTGCGGTATGTACCGTCTTCCTGCTCTACAACTTTGAGGCCACCACGTACGTCAACGGGGTCAAACAAGTTGGCACGTAGCTCGTACATTTTGGCGTTCATTGATGCGCCGAACTCGTACGCGATCTCGGACTTACCAATGCCGGGTGGACCCCAAAGCATAGATGGGATGTCAGCGAGCGCGTTGGCACGTAGCTCTTTGAGTAAGTCAGACGGGCGGATTGCTCTGTTTTGCATGGGTGGGTTTCTCCCTTTCTGGTTGGTTAATCGATCTGATCTGCTTCGCGTTGGCGCTCCTCGTCATACGCAGCGTCTTCGTCTACTTCTTCAACGGGGGCGTATACGCCTTTCTGTTCGAAATAGTCGGAGTAGTCGTAATATGGGTCGTCGCTTACGCGGCATGGTTCACGCCCGAGCGTCATTGAATCCTTCCAAAAATCTCCCGTAGTTCGTAGGAAGCGATTAAGTTCCCTGTGTTTGCAGCTAAATTTGCTTCATCAAGCAGATCGTGGGGTTTAAACTCGGTAGCTTCATTTCTAACGTGATCTACCCAATAGAAATAATTGTTCTGAAGCGCTAACTGGAGTATTTCTAGTTGCGTTTGGGTGAGTTCGATTTCGAATTTGTGTGCCATGGTTAATGCCTCTTTAAGTAGGTTTTTAGTTTGTGCGCTAAGCGCAAGCTTCGGTCGTAGAAAGACGTTGGTTCGCACGCAGAGTTGCGCTGCTTTTCAACAGAAGGCGCATTCAAGTCGTACGAGCACGTGAAACAATGAACACGGTCCACGGTCCAGTCCCATTGTTCCCAGGTCTTGTTCCACAAAGCCGATCCTTCAAGGAGCGTGTCTTCGGAGCCGCAAAAACTGCACAACGGTTTGATGCTCATGGTTCATGGTCCTTGTTGTGTAGCCGTTCGTAGATTTCGTCAGCCGTCATGTCCTGAAACGCAGTCATGTCTTTAAATTTGCGGAAGGTGGGTTTGGTCGCCTGGACCAATAGCCATGCGACTTCGTGGATTTCGTACATGGGTGCTTCGGCGACTTGGTATTGCCAATCAAGGTGCGCAATAAGTTCGCCCACGTTGCGGGAATTGCGAAGATATTCGTTCATATCGCTACTCTTTATTCCTCTCCTCCATCGATTCGGTCTGCTGCCTCATACAGAATGTCTGCATATTTTTCTTCTCCCCTATAGGCTATGTCTCGGACAACCTCAGCCATGTGCTCGTCGCTCCACTCGTCTGGCAACTGAAGTGGCTTATTTGCGGCTTCACTCCGTGCTGTTAGTTCAGGTAGTGAAGGACCAAAGAAATCGTGGACAGACTGCAAGCAGTGTTCGACTAATTCCTGTAGGCCAAGGGTGTAGTCGCTTAACCAGTCGTCGCCGTTCCCTGTAATGACGGCAACAGTGCCGACACTTTTGTTGTCACGCACGAATACCAGATTGGAAAGTTCAGCTTCATGGACGGCGTAATTAACTGTTTGGCTTGTGACTTCTTCTAGTTCATTGCCCTCTAGCCAGTCGACGTAGACTTTGAGTCCGTCTTTATTGGCCACGTACACTAGCCGCGCTAAATCAGGGAAGGACGTTAGTTCATATTTACGGACAAGTATTGAGGGTTCGTACTTCGGATATTCAGGGACGTACATTGGGGCTAATCTCCTCATCAAAGGGGCGTTGTTGCGCCCCAGGTGAAAATTTATCGATGAAATCTGAGTTAACGACGGCTCTTTCTGTGAAGCCGAATGGGAACCGAACGCCGGGAGTCACAACGGCCCACAGGTGGTATTGGTTTGCCGTATCAACCAGCCGTGACTCTGCGGGGTAGATCTCAACGGCCTCTACTTCGGGTCCGCATAGTGCGTTTTTGATGGCCTGCGCGATGCGCCAATCGTGGAACGGCTCCCGGTCATTCCGTTTGAAGCTCAGGTGCCAAAGGTCTAGTCCTTCTAGGCCGTGCTCTGGCTCTTTATCTATGGCTACCTGATAGGTGTCGTTGACCCAGTACTCGCAACGCTGGAGGTATTGCCAAACATCGTTTATTTCTTCTTTAGACATCCCGTTTTCACGGTGCTGTTTGAAGAAAGGTTTGAATGAACCGTGCGGAGATTTTGCACGGTGAAAGGTGCTAAGTGCGGCCATGTTGGACCTCCTGTCGTGTTCCCCTGGTTCATACATGAATTAGCGGGGCTAATGATTAGCGGTACTAATACTAACGGGCGAAGAAGCGGACTGTAAAGAAGCACGTGGCTGCTCGGTCAGGCGCTGCTTCTTTGCTACCTCCTAGCTTTCTGCCAGAAACGGAAGTTACGTTCTGGCTTGGGTGGTTTAGCTGGTGGCGGAGAAAGTTTCTTCCCGATGTATAGAAAGATGGAAATAATTGCGCCTGCAATGAGACCGGCCATCATTCCTGAAAAGGTGCCTGCGAATATCCATATAAGAAAGAACGTTGCGCCGACATCGATAAGAATGTCGTGGCGGACGATGCGGTGAAAGCCGAACTTGAGCAGTAAGAATAATATGCCGCATGCTGCGATGACGCCTGTTAGGAACATATTTAGTTCTCCTTGTCTGAAGTTATTTCGAATGTGTCGAAGGGTCCGCCCAAGCATTCTTCCCAGATAGAGAACTCGTTTAGCGCGTTGATGCGCCGCTGCAATGCGGTTTCGAATATCTCGGGGGTGATGTCCTTGCCATCTTCGTCGTAGCTGATGACCTCAAATGCGAGATTGTATGCGTGGTTATAAAGTTTCATGGTTCGTTCTCCATGGGTGGTGGTTCACGGTTCATGCACACTGACACCGCTCGCTGCGCTCGCGATGATAGTGACGAGCACACTGAAAATCGCCTGGCCTCGCCGCCGGGATGCACTCGCTAGTGGTGTGCTGTCAAAAAAACCCGCTAGGCCGTTGTGACCTAGCGGGTGGTTGGGGTTACGCGGTGGCGGTTGCCCAGCGTTCCTGAAGGGCGTCAGCTTCCTCGTCGATGCGATCCTCGCGGATGGCTTCGCGAGCGTCTGCGATAATCGCGTTCTGCTCGGCGGCGATCTCGCGGCGCTCTTCCGTGCGCTGGAGATCCTTATCGTTGACGGGTCCAGGGGCCGAGAAGTCCAGGGACGAGGCCTCGGAAAGCTGCGCTTCGGCGGCTTCGGCCTGGAGTGTGGCTATGATGGTGTCCATCTCGCCCATCGCATCCTCGAAGGATTGATGTTCGTACTCCAGCTCCCAGGTCGTGGTGCCGTCCTCATGCTCAACGGGTGCGCTGCGGGCGAAGTACGCCAGCGGGCGTATGTCGCTTAGGTAGCTCATCCGTCCAGCGATCCAAGTGTGCAAGTTGCGCAAGGTCAAGAAGTCCTCGGTTACTTGCGGGGCCACATGTTCGGTGTACACGCCGACCTGATCGCCTACGTCCTGGGAGAAGTCGATGCCGTTTGCCATGTCTTCAGAGCCAGCGATGGACATGTGTAGTCGGCGGGCATTCCAGCAGACGGTGTTCATCACCTCCTGAATGAAGCTCAGAGCATACTCAGGCGCTACCTCGGGGCCGTCTTGCGGTACGCCGGTGGCGTTTTCCTTCAGCTTGGCCTCGGTGCGTTGGGTCTGAAGCGCCACCACGGTCAGAGCGATGCGGTTTGCAGGGTCGCTGTGGTTGGTGGCCTGGACGATCTTTGCGAAACGCGACGGGCGATCGGATGAAGACTCGCTCAGTTTGGTGATGGCGGCATCGATGAAAGATTGTAGGTTATTCATAGGTAAATTCCTCATTAGCAGTTTCAAGGTCAATCAAAATGGACAAAGGGTCAGAGCTAGCAGCAGGTGCCGCTGGCTCTGAAGGGAACAGGCGTTGCTGATCGGCATAGTGCGCGGTCAAGAACGACCAGTTATCGGTGGAAAAATCTAAAACGTCAGACATGGCGTTACCCTCTAAATTCGTGAATGGAGTAGACAGATTCGATGTCGTCCAGGCCGTCGACATCGTCCTCGATGTCCAGAACGGCAACAGCAACAAGCGCGAGCAGTACGTCATCCGGGTTGTCCTTGCTGTACTCCCAAAGATCCCGAAGCAACGTTTTGCCGTTCGCGATGTGTTCGTCGCGTTTGGCCCAGTGGTCGGCGATGAAGTTACTCAGCTGCATTAGGTGCCTCCCAATCGAGCCAAAATTGACCTTCCCAATCGGTCTCGCAGTAATACGCATCGGGGTGCGTGTCTTTAATGCATATCAAGCCAGCGGGTATGTCTTCGGACATCAGGTGGTACTGGGTGTGGTTAGCCCATGCAAAAGCGCCGATGGTTACGATGGCGGAAACCGCACCGATCGGAGCTAGCATGCCCAGCCATTCGCGGACGGTTTCTAATAATGGAGTATGTCTATTCATACGATTTACCTTTCTGTTGTGAGCGACATTGCTCAAAAGTGACACCCACCGTGTGCGAGGAACGAGTACACGTGCCTCGCACTGGGTGCGGGGTTTACAGGGTGGAATTGAGGTTTGTGCCGAAGCGAACGGGCAAACCGTGGGCCTTGGCGCGGGCGATCATGTTGCGAGTGCCGATCGAATTACGATCTAGCGGGAATGCAATCAACGCATCTGCATAACGCGCCATCTGTTCATTGCGGCGAGGACCGGCAGAACGACCAAACTGCTTCCAGTCAGCAGGAAACCGAGTGACATCGATTTTGTGCTTTGCAGCGAAAAATTCGCCGAGCTGGTCAGCACCGCGAGCGCCACCAGATACAACCTCTACATCAGACAGTTCTTTGGTCTGCAAGAAGTGGAGGCAAGCGGCCTCAAGGTGCGCATAGTCAGCGTAGCGACGAGAACCAGCGATGATTACTTTGAATTTATCCATATGATTGATCTCTCAGTTAGGAGCGACATTGCTCAGAAAAGACACGCACCGTTCACGCGGAACGTGTGGACGTGCTGTTTGTGGACGGAAATGTGTGCAGGCAAACGGGCAATGTGTGCAGGCAAATGACCCCGAAAACGGGCTATGAACGACGGTTCACGGTCTACGGTTCAGGTCAAATGTGTGCAGCAAATGCCAAATGTGTGCGAGTGCGTGTAGCAAAAAGCCAAATGTGTGCAGGTACGAAATCGGGCTACAACCCGCATAAACACTGGGTTTTTTGAAAATGTGTGCAATGTGTGCAGTCTTTTCTTTCAAATTCGTTTGTGAAAAAAAAAGGTCAAAAAAACGGGTATTTTCAATTAGCGTATATACTAAGTTGGAATTACTCGACACACATTACACACACTGCGTAAAACGACGAGAAAGAACAGCAAAAACAAGCAGTTAGCGTAACAAGCTCGATTACACGCAACCTACACGCAATTACACACACCGACACACACCGGGTGCTGGCCGGGGTGCGTGGATCGTGGGCAACGAGTCATGGATAAATAACCAGTGTTCATGGTCCATGGTCCGTTGTCATAGCGATTGCTACGCTGGGGGCTACTCTGTTCAGGTGTTCATGCTTCCCTGGCGGCGAGCGCTAGCTCGTCGACAGTTCCGCCCGTACCTTCATCAAAAGCTCAGGGAACTTGGTGCGCCAGATACCCCGGTCTTGCGTATGCGTCAGAACCGCGTCGCCTGTCGCCAGCAAGGCGTCTCGGGCAACTGGGTTTTCCTCAAAGCTTCGGTAGATCAGCCGGTACATAAGGTCGATGTTCCAGCCGCGCTTGGCGTCTCTACCAATAAACTTAGCGCCGCAACGCCATGGCTTATGGTAAGTCACAGCGTCAAACGCGCCAGCCTTCCAAGTCTGGTAGGCATGCTCAACGGATACATACGCTCTACCTTCTTTATCGGAGAAGCGGCGGTGGTAAAGGTTACTCAAGTGCTTAAGCTCGTTCGTTCCATACCAGATGTTCATAGATCCTCCGCGCAGTAGTGGAGAGTAATACCGGTGGCTAATAGGCAACCGGCGAAACCGCCTGTAAGTATCCAGTCGAACGTCATTGCAGCAGCCAAAGTAGCAACCGCAATAACTAGCAACAGGGTAATGAGCAGGCAGGTAAGTATTAGATTAGCCATGTGTGTATCTCCTTACGCCTCCTTCATCAGTTCCGCCGCCACCGCCTCTGCCGTCTTCACCAGCGTCCAATGCTTATGTCTGATGTAGCCGATGCTGTGCAGTTTACGGATTACTTCGTCTATATCGTCGCTCGCGATGTAGCTGTTGCACTTGTACACGTTACCGTCTGTGCCTTGCGCGTACAGCGTACCGCTTCGCACCTTGCCGGGTGCAAGATCCCAGATGAGGACGCAAGCGTCATCGCACTCAGGGTGTGCGTAGCTGCGGAACACGCCTTCCGTGAACAAAATCCGCATGGCACCGCTCTCTCCACCGCAGTAGGTGCATCGGATCGTATTGTGGTAGTCATTGTAAGTAGTCATATCTATTCTCATTAGTTAAAGACACAACGGACACTCACCGATCATCGTGAAGCGATGATCGCGGACCTCCAAACGTGAACCACGGACCACGAACCAAAAGGCAAAGGGGTACCACGAAACAA
>Ga0208794_1000532_pt1 | contig 23794 bp, 19 predicted proteins | sample 32_taG_FD_184106 | JGI IMG/M metagenome (GOLD analysis project Ga0208794, IMG submission 184106) | Marine viral communities from the Gulf of Mexico - 32_GoM_OMZ_CsCl metaG (SPAdes) (version 2) | ecosystem: Environmental > Aquatic > Marine > Oceanic | place: Atlantic Ocean: Gulf of Mexico... | reverse complement strand
AAACAATATCTAAATTTGGGACTAGCACAGGAAGTGGAGATAAAAATAAATTTTACTTAAACGTTCCATCAGGTAGTTCTGACAAAATATTATATATATGGCCTGAAAGAGAAAATTATATTAGCAGAGAAGACTCTTGGGGACAAGTACCTACCGCGGTTAGAGAATCCGCTTATATAATTATGGCAGCGGGTGTACCTAATAATAGTGCTAACACAATTGATGATATGAATAAGGCCATAAAAGGTTGGAATAGTGGTCTTAGGGTTAATACATTAAAAAAGTATGTCATGGGTGTTGGTAACAGAGCTAATTTAGCTGTACCATACTATAATACTTATGAGTTAACAGGTTTAGTAGACCCTAACCCAGGGTTTGATGAAAATTATTTCACTAAAAAGGCCAATAAAGTTTATATGATTTCAGGTAGTGTAAACTACATAAACGCGAATGGGGCTAAAATTAAAAAAATACAAAGTAAAATACTATCAGATGGTGGGTTTTCAATAGAAGAACCAATAACCGACCAAGCATTAAGACAATGGTTTAATAATTACGCTTCTGCAATAACAACAGGAACACCACCCCAACAACCGACATCCTCAAATTGTACAGACCCGAACGCTGATTATTTGAGGGGAGTTTTGGCTAATTTAGGTTATAAAGAAAAATTCTTTGTACCAGAATACGTATTACCACCAAGTCGTAATCCATCATTCAAACAAGTACCAACAAAGAACCCCAATACCGGATGTTATTCACATAAGAAAAACGGAAAATGGTATGAAGGTGAGTTATCCAATGGGGGTGATATAGGTGAAAAAATATCTAAAGTTGCTGCTAAAGTATTTGCTGAAATAAAATCTAAATACCCATCATATACGATAGAAGTAACTGCAGGTAACGATAAATATCACTATACAAGAAGTTATGATAGTAGACATAAAGCTGGTAATGGTATTGATATTGTTGTGGCTGGGGCAGGAAAAGGTAATGCCTCAAATTGTACCACAGATGAAAGTTGGGGAAGAATGCCTAAAAATAAAAAACCGTGGAATGTTTCTAAAAACGGCACTAAAACACAAAACGTTATTGAAATAATTAGAGGTATTAGTGCTAGTGGAAGTGGTGGTAAAGTTTACGATAAGCTTAGATATATAGATGAATATTGTAACAAAAGTGCCCCCAACGTTGGTGACCATATACATTTTTCTTGGGGTACTGGTAGTGAAGGTAAAACAACAGTTAAAAAAGCTAAAGCTGAGGCAAACAATTCACAACTAGAAGTTTATAATGTTAATGATTTATTTGCTTAATTTTACTAATTATTAATTTTTAGTTATATTTCTTTTTAATGAATCTAATTAAAATTATAACCGAAGATAAAAATCTAATAAAACCTTATATGACAGATATTATGTCATATGATGAAGGTTTGGTTGAAATTATTATTGGTTATGATTTAGCAAAAGAAAAGGGAGCCACCATTTTAAACCATAAAATAAAAGAAAATGTTTATTGGACTTTTTCACCTAGAGAAAAAAGAAAGGTCTTTGAAGAACACATAAAATCCTTTATTTTTGAGGCCATTGAAGAAATAATAAGTAAAGTTAAAATAAATAACTTAAATCCATTAGATTTTAAAAATCAAACAAACTACTTAAATCACTTAAAACAGAACATTCAAGGATGTGATGGATATTTATATACTGATAGACTCTATGTTTATTGTGGTAATTTAATCTATCATATAGACATAGGTCTTTTAAATTTTTTGTCTTGGGACATAATAAATGAGATTAAGAGTTTACTTAAGCTAAAAGAATATGAAAGAATTCCAAAGGAATTGGAAAATCTCAATGTAAAGTACATACCATATTTGAATGCAAAAAAAAGTAATATTATTAGCAACATTTACTAGTTCTGAATATCTAGAAAAGTTCCTGTATAAGTTATATAAAAAGTTTGGTGTTAAAAAAAGGTCTGTTTTTTTATTTGAAACAGAAAATAATGAACTTATTCTAACTTATAGAATCTTTTTAAATTTTGATGAAAAAATAAACATTAGAAAAGAACTACCAAAAACAGTACAAATCCATAAAAAAGGTACTACTTTTTTTACTATTAATGCCTTGAATAGGTTAATAGAAAAAGAACACAACATCTCAAAGGGAAACACCGACTACAGTAGTTATCAAGTAGATTGGGAAAAGTACCAAAACACAATGATTACATTAAGAAATAACAATTTAGAAATTTTACCCTTAAATAAGAAGATTATAGAATAAGGGCATATTTATAAAAAAAAGTAATTATGGAAAACACTAATAAAAACAACGAAAAAGAACTTAATGATAAGTTAAACAAATTTTTAGACAATAAAAAAAATTGTGAAGAAGAAGAGTGTATGATTAAAGATAATGATGAGTTGGTTCAAAGAGAACATAAGAAAATCATCACCAATGATGGTAGACAATTATTAAGTGAATATACAAGATAAAATGGATAAATTAAACGAAGACTTAGAAAAATTTAAAAGCCTTTTAGGGTATGACCCAGCTAAAGGTAACGAATTAACAGAAGCTAAAGTTAGAAAAGAAGCACCTGGATATAGAGATGACATGTTAACTGAAGACCCTGAAGAAGAGGGTGGTGAAGAACCAGCAGCTGAAGAAGGTGGTGAAGAAGAAAACACTGACTTTGATTTTGGAGATGAGGGTTCACCTGAAGAAGGTGGTGAAGCTGAAGCCGAAGGTGGTGAGTTTGATTTTGGTGGAGAAGAACCAGCAGCTGAAGAAGGTAGTGAAGAAGTTGAGGATGAATTTGGTACCGCGGGTGAATTTACAGCAGCTGATGATTTAGAAGGAGCTGAAGACGAGGAAGTAGAAGAAATAGATGTTACTGCAATCGTTAAAGGTTCTGATGAAGCTAAAGAAATGGCACAACAAGCTGTTTCAGTGGGGCAAGAAAACAGTTCTTATCTACAGTCTTTAACAGATAAATTATCCAACCTAGAAGCACAGTTAACAAAAATGGATACTATAGCTTCAAAAATAGGTAAACTAGAACAAGATATTAAAACACCTGAAGAAAAATTAGAACTTCGTTCATTGGATTCTTATCCTTTTAATATGAAGTTATCTGATTATTGGGAAGAAAAGGCATCAACAGATAAAAACTATAGAATATCTACAGGAGAAAACGTAGAAGATGGTGAAAAAACTGAATACGTTATTACACCTGAAGAAGTAGATAGTTCTTATAGTGAAGAAGAAGTAAAAAGTTCTTTTAATCCAGAAAATAATTAAAAGGTATTGACAAATAGACTATGTGGAATGGGGTTGAAATTTTAAGATTTTAATCCCATTCTTATTTACATATACAAGCATTCTATTATAATTAACATATAGAATTAATAAATTAATAACTAAAAAAAAAGTAAAATTATGAGTGTACTCGACGCGATTGCAAAACAGTATGAAAACAACAAATCTGGAGGAAATTCAGGTGGTTCGTATGAACAAGATTTCAGCAAGTACTTTGCTGTAAGATTAGAAGAAGGTATTGATAATGGTGAATTAACCATTAGATTGATGCCACCTAAAACAGGTGTTCACCCTGTTAATAAAAAAGATGAAACACCATTTGACGAAGGCCATTGGCATTCAATCAAAGTTGGTGGTAAGTGGAGAAAAATCTATTGTAGAAAACATAACGATGGAGAACATTGTCCACTTTGTGAGGTTTCTGACGAACTTTTCAAATCTTGGAAAGAAACAGGAAACAAAACAGACAAAGAGTTAGCTACTCAGTACTCAGCTAGAAAATTCTATCTAACTAGACTTATTGATAGAAACAACGAAGGTGATGGGGTTAAATTTTGGAGATTCCCACACAACTACAAGGGAGAAGGAGCCCTAGACAAAATCATTCCACTTTTCACCAAAAGAGGTAACATTACTGACCCAAGAGAAGGTAGAGATATTACTTTAATGGTTGGTCGTGATAACAAAGGTTACGCTAAAATCACTTCTATTTTGACTGAAGATGTTGATGTCTTAACAGACCCTAAATCATCTCAGGCTAAAGAATGGATGGGAGATGCAACTACTTGGAAAGAAGTTTATAAAGCACAACCTTTAGATTACGTACAGTTAATCGCAGATGGTGAGACACCACAGTGGGATAAAAACCTTGAGAAGTTTGTCGCTAAAGGTGATGATTCTGAATCTGAGTCTTCATTTAAAGCACAACCTAAAAAAGAAGAAACACCCGTAAACACATCATCTATGGCTACTAGTAGTAGTGATGATGAAGAACCATTCTAAAACTTAAAACATGGCGAAAAAAGCAGCAATTAAAAAGAAAACTTTTGATATTGAAGCATTATCTAATAAATTTAGTAGTAAGACGAAATATAAAAAGGATAGATTTATTGACCTTGGTGAGGTATTCCAGAAAGCAACTGGAGTACCTGGCCCAGCCATAGGTCACTTGAATGTCTTCTTAGGACATTCAGATACAGGTAAAACAACTGCTTTGATTAAAGCAGCAACTTGGTTACAAAAGAATGACATTCTACCTGTTTTTATTATAACAGAAAAGAAATGGAGTTTTTCTCACGCTAAATTAATGGGCTTTGATTGTGAGGAAGTTTCCCCAGGTGATTGGAAAGGTTTCTTTTTGTTTAGAGATGATTTCGATTATATAGAACAAATCACAGATTATATCAATGAGGTCTTAGACGCACAAGAAAAAGAAATTCAAAAGGATATTTGTTTCCTTTGGGATTCTGTTGGGTCTATTCCTTGTAAGATGACTTTCGATGGTAAAGGTGGTAAGATGCATAACGCGTCCGTATTAGCTGATAAAATTGGAATGGGTCTAAATGGTAGAATCACAGGTTCTAGAAAAGAAACATCTCCTTACACCAATACAATTGTGTTTGTTAACCAACCTTGGGTTGAGTTACCTGACAATCCTTTTGGACAACCTAAAATTAAGATGAAAGGTGGTGAAGCTATTTTCTTAAATAGTACACTTATCTTCTTGTTTGGTAACCAAAAGAACTCAGGAACCAATAAACTAAACGCAGTTAAAGGTGGAAGAAAAATCAATTACGCTACCAGGTCTAAGATTTCTATCTTAAAGAACCACGTTAATGGTATTGGGTACCAAGATGGTAAAGTAATTGTCACACCACATGATTTCATTGAAGACAATAAAGCAGCAGAAACCGCTTACAAAGAACAGTACGCTGATTATTGGATGGATATGTTTATCAAAAGTGGTTTGGAAGAATTGGATGAAAATGATACGTCATTTGAAACCGAAGTAGTAAAAGACAATATCGAAGGATTAGCTTAATATACACAATGAGAATAGATTATAATAGATTAGTAGAGTTAAATAAAGAAGCTCTAATTGATGACGATAAAGTACAATTAGTATCTTTCTATATAATTCAAAAACCATTAGAAGATTTTGTTAATGGACATCCGATAACAGAAGAAGCTAAAAATTTATTACTCGAATTGGGTGTGTTAGTTCAAACCGAAGAAGATATTGCAAGAGAACAGATTGTTGGACCATTTAATTTTAGCCAGCATGGGACTCAAAACACCTAGAAATAGAAATAGGAGAACAAAAACTCTAATTGTCGATGGTAACGTTCTTATGAAACGTTCTTATAACGGAGCTAAGAACGTTTACCATAAAGACAAACACATTGGTGGAATATTTGCTTTCTATAGTATTCTACGTAAAATAATCGTTGAACATAAAATTGATAAAGTAGTAGTCACTTGGGATGGTGAACGTGGAGGCACTTTGCGTTTAGATTATTATCCTGATTACAAAGAAAACAGACCAAGATATTTCGACCAAGAATACGAACTTCAAAAGTTACGTGTAAAACAATACGCAGAAGACCTTTTTATTAGACAATATGAACACACAGATGTTGAGTCAGATGATTTAATAGCGTATTACTGTTTAAATAAAAAGAAGTTGGAAGATGTTATGGTTTACACTAATGACAGAGACTTATGTCAATTAATAACCGAAGAAGTTACAATATTTTTAGCAGATAAAAAAATGGAAGTAGGAGTAGGAAATTACCAATGGTTTTTTCAACACTACTACGAAAACGCTGGACTTGTTAAAATTATAGAAGGTTGTTCATCCGATAATATTAAAGGTATTGATGGGGTAACGGAAAATACGTTATTAAACTATTTTCCACAAATAAAAGAAAGAAAGGTGACCTTAGAGGAAATACTTAAAGAAAGCGAAGTAATCCAAGAGAAAAGAGGAAAAACACCTTTAAAGGTAATAAACAACATTATTAATGGGGTCTCTAGAGGCTCACATAAAGGACCATTTTATGAAATAAATAAAAAAATAATTGATTTAAATGAACCTTTATTGACTGAAGAGGCTACAGAAAGTGTAGAAAGTTTAATAAAATTACCTTTAGACCCAAGTGGGAGAGATTATAAGAACGTTCTTAAAATGATGATAGAAGACGGAGTTATATACGCCCTACCTGGTGGAGAAAACGGTTATATAAATTTTATGGAGCCATTTCTCAAATTGATTAAAAAAGAAAAGTTAAATTTTAAAAATAGAAAGAAATGAAAAAATTTGAATTTGTACTTTACATAAATGGAAATATCATTTGTCAAAGGTACTTCACGGTTAAAAATTTTAACCCTAAATCATTAAAATCACTTGAAGCAAAATACTGTTTAGATGAGTGTGTTGAGATGATTCAAAAAGACTTAACGAAGAAAACTTACGAGTACTTGTATAGAAGTTATAACCCATACAAGAAACAACTACAAGAAGACATCGTTGTAGAAAATATTTTTGATAATGAGGATGTTTTTGATTTTGAAATTAAAACAGAAATTAAAAACGAACTTAGACTTATTGGTAAAAGAAGATTTACTGGTAATGTTTATCCACAAAGAGTTAGATATTCTGTGGATGTTAGAAAGATAATCCCTGCATTAATCAAAGAAATCCAAGAGACATTTTCTAGAGAAAAATTTAGTGTGGAATACTGCGGAATATCGTTGTAAATAGTTATTTATTATTAAATGTTGGAGAATGAATAAAGAGTTAACACTAGGGTATTTAGGATATAAGTTTCAGACAGAATTGATAAACCAATTACTACACCCAGCCAACAAAAAATTTTCAGACAGGATTATAGACATTGTTCACGCTAAGTATTTTGATAACGAATACTTTAGATTAATCATCGTGACAATTAAAGATTATTTTGAGAGGTTTGAAAAGATACCAGCTTGGGATACTTTGGAGACTATTTTAAAGGTAGAAATCAAAGATAAAATAACCCAAGACTATGTATTTGAAATCACCAAAGAAATAAGAAGTCTTGATGTTGAAGATTGGGAGTACGTTCAAAGAGAGTCTTTAAATTTTTGTAGACAACAAGAATTAAAAAAGGCTAATGATAAGATATCTAAAATCATTGATAATGGTGAGTTTGGTAGATACGAAGAATGTGCTGAAATTATGAAAGAAGCTCTATCCGTTGGAGCTGAAAAAGATGACGGAACTTCTATTACTGAGGGATGGGACACAGTTCTAGAAGAAGACTTTAGACACCCAGTTCCTACGGGGATAAGTGGTATTGATGAATTAACCGATGGGGGTCTATCTAGAGGAGAATTAGGGGTGGTATTAGCACCTTATGGTGTTGGTAAAACAACTATTCTTACAAAAATAGCAAACACAGCCTATAATGTGGGTGCAAATGTTTTACAAATCGTTTTTGAAGACATACCTGATGTAATTAAAAGAAAACACGCCTCTTGTTGGAGTGGGATTGAACTAAATGAACTTTCTGATGACAAAGAAAGTGTGATTGAAGTCATAAAAGAAAAAACTGATGGTAGAGAAAACGATTTAATTATTAGAAAGTTTCCTTCAGAAGGGATTACAGTTAATCACATTAAATCTTATGTGAGACACCTAATCTCAACTGGATTTAAACCTGATATGATTGTTTTAGATTATATTGATTGTGTAGAATCAACAAGAAGATATAATGATGAATGGTCAGGTGAAGGCAACGTTATGAGAGGATTTGAATCTATGTTAGCGGAGTACAATATTGTAGGATGGACTGCAGTACAAGGTAATAGAAGTTCTATTTCATCAGATGTTGTTACAGGTGACCAAATGGGTGGGTCAATCAAAAAAGCCCAAATAGGACATTTCATTATGTCAATAGCAAGAACGTTAGCTCAAAAAGAAGGTAATAGAGCAACAATAGCGGTCTTGAAGTCTAGATTCGGAAAAGATGGAGTTCTTTTTGAAGATTGCACATTTGATAATGGTAGAGTTTTTATCGACACAGAAACTTCAGATACTTTCTTAGGTTATGAAAGAAAAGTAGAAGTAAGAAAAGAAGAAAACGCTAGAGAAAGATTGAAAATGGCAAAACTTAGAAAGAAACAGAGAGAAAACGAATCAAACGAAAACCAATAACTAATTAATTAAAAAATTTTAAAAAAAATGGAATTATCAAACAAAATTCTATCAGACATAACTGTCTACATGAAGTACGCAAAATTTCTTCCAGAAAAAGAAAGAAGGGAAACTTGGGAAGAGTTGGTGACAAGAAATAAAGAGATGCACCAAAAGAAATATCCACAATTGAAAGAGGAGATAGAAGAAGTGTATCAGATGGTTTATAACAAAAAGATTTTACCATCTATGAGGTCTTTACAGTTCGGTGGTAGACCGATTGAAATCTCACCTAATAGAGTATACAATTGTGCTTATTTACCCATCGACCATATAGACGCTTTTTCTGAAACAATGTTTTTATTGTTAGGAGGAACAGGAGTTGGATACTCAGTACAAAAACATCATGTAGAAAAGTTACCTGAGATACAAAAACCTAACTCAAATAGAACAAGAAGATACTTAATCGGAGATTCAATTGAAGGATGGGCTGACGCAATTAAGGTTTTAATGAAATCTTATTTTGGGGTTAACTCGTCAACACCTATCTTTGATTATTCAGATATTAGACCAAAAGGAGCTTTATTAGTAACATCAGGAGGTAAAGCACCTGGACCACAACCACTTAAGGATTGTATCCATAACATTAAAAAAGTATTAGACGCAAAAGAAGATAGAAAAAAATTAACGACTCTTGAAGTACATGATATTGTATGTTATATCGCAGACGCTGTACTAGCAGGTGGTATTAGAAGAGCGGCATTAATTTCTCTTTTCTCAGCTGACGATGATGAAATGATTTCTTGTAAATCAGGAGCTTGGTGGGAACTTAACGCACAAAGAGGTAGAGCTAATAACTCAGCAGTTTTATTAAGAAATAAAATTACTAAAGAGTTTTTCTTAGATTTATGGAAAAGAGTTGAGTTGTCAGGAGCAGGTGAACCTGGAATCTACTTCTCATATGATAAAGATTGGGGAACTAATCCATGTTGTGAGATTGCACTAAGACCATTCCAATTCTGTAACTTATGTGAGGTTAATGCTTCAGATATTGAATCACAGGAAGACTTTGAAAAAAGAGTTAAAGGAGCAGCATTTATCGGAACACTTCAAGCTGGATACACAGACTTCCATTACTTAAGAGATGTATGGAAAAGAACCACTGAAAAAGACGCTCTTATTGGGGTATCAATGACAGGTATTGGTTCAGGTACAGTATTAGGTTATGATATGAAAGCGGCAGCTGAAGCGGTTAAAGAAGAAAACACTAGAGTAGCTAAATTGATTAATATTAATGAATCAGCTCGTATGACAACAGTAAAACCAGCTGGTACAACTTCATTAGCATTAGGTACTTCTTCAGGTATTCACGCTTGGCATAATGATTACTACATCAGAAGAGTAAGAGTTGGTAAGAATGAAGCTATTTATACTTACTTAGCGATTAACCACCCTGAATTAGTGGAGGATGAAGTATTTAGACCACACGACACAGCAGTAATTTCTGTACCACAGAAAGCACCTGAAGGTTCTATCCTTAGACACGAATCACCATTTGAATTATTAGAAAGAATTAAAAAGGTGGCTCAAGAGTGGATTAAACCTGGACATAGAAAAGGACAAAACACACATAATGTATCAGCAACAGTATCACTTAAAGAAGAAGAGTGGGAATTAGCTGGTGAATGGATGTGGAATAATCGTAAATATTATAATGGATTATCAGTATTACCGTATAACGGAGGTACTTATCAACAGGCACCATTTGAAGATTGTGACGAAGAAACTTACAATAAAATGATGAAATCACTTAATAATGTAGATTTAAGTAAAGTAGTTGAATTAACAGATAATACAGATTTAACAGGTGAGTTAGCATGTGCTGGTGGAGCTTGTGAAGTAAAATAATCGATACCTTTATAACCGAAAGCCCCATACTAATGTGTGGGGTTTTTTATTGCCCAAAATTTACATTTAAGTATTTAGACATAAATTATATAGTTGAATATTTATTAATAAAAAGAAATGGCTGAAAAATTTATAAACATATCTTTTCCCTTTGAGGAAGACTTTAAAGGTAAGTTTTTAAAAATGGAGAGAGAAAGTCAAAGAGCTATTAAAGCAGACTTACTACATTTATTATTAACAGAAAAAAACCAAAGACTATACTTACCAAGTTTTGGGGTTAACTTGAGGCAGTATTTATTTGAACAAAATGATGGTATTGTACATAAATCAATACAAGGTGAAATTGAATCAGCTATACAAGAATTTATACCCAACTTATCAATATTAGAAATAACAGTAAACAGGTCAGATAGAAATGAAAACGCAGCTTTAGTAAGATTAGATTACAAAGCAACTACAGCGGCTTTTTCTGGAAGTGACTTTATAGAAATAGAAATATAAAATGGCAGTACAAGGTAAAAAAATTAGTTATTTTGCTAGAAACTTTAATGACGTAAGAACAGAATTATTTAATTTTATTAAAAAATATTATCCAGAAACATTCCAAGACTTCAATGACGCATCAATTGGTACCATGTTGGTTGAATTAAACGCGGCAGTTTCTGACATGTTATCTTATAATACAGATAGGATGTTCCAAGAAACACAATTAGATTTCGCTCAAGAAAGAAAATCTGTATTAAATATTGCGAGAACACTGGGTCTTAATGTACCTGGTAAAAGACCAGCAGTATCTATAGTTGATTTTTCAGTTAATGTACCCGTAAATGGTGATACTTTTGATATTAGGTACGCACCAATACTAAAATTTGGGGCACAAGTAGCTGGTGGTGGACAAACCTTTGAAACACTAGATGATATAGACTTTTCGGAACCTTTAAGTAAAGGAGGGATACCAAATAGACTAGTTTTACCTAACTTAAATGCAAATGGTACATTATTAGGTTACACCTTGGTTAAAAGAGAATTCGTTGTAGCGGGAGTCTCAAACGTATTTAAAAAAGTTATAACACAAGCTGACGCTATACCTTTTTTAGAGGTTTTTCTACCTGGAACCAATGTTTTATCGGTAGAACAAATTATAACATTACCTGGAACTAACTTAGTATCAAACCCAACTCTATCACAATTCCAAGACCCTGATTTAAGATGGTATGAATTAGATTCTTTAATGGAAGACAAAATTTTCATTGAAGACCCATTAAGAACATCAGATAACACGTCTATAAAACCAGGTAAATGGGTTTCAACAAATAAAAGATTTATTAAAGAATATACTGATTTAGGTATATGTAAATTAACTTTTGGTTCAGGTAATGCCGACCAAGACCTTTTAACAGAGTACGCTAATAATAATTTTACATTAAGAATAGGTGACTTTATCAATAGTACAGCTATGGGTGAGATACCTACAGTAGGTGATACCATGTTTATAAGATATAGAACTGGTGGTGGAGCTAGTGGTAATGTGGGAGCAAATACTTTAAGAAGTCCTGGACTTTATACGATGACAGTAACCGGACCTAACCAACAAACAAATAATTCTGTTAAAAATTCTTTATCCGTTAATAATCCTGTACCAGCTTTTGGTGGTGGTGACGCTCCTAGTACAGAACAAATCAAAAAAATGGTTAGGTATAACTTTTCTTCTCAAAATCGAGCAGTAACACTAAAAGATTATGTTGTTTTAATAGATAAAATGCCAGGTACTTTTGGTATACCTTTTAGAAATAACGTTTCTGAAAACCAAAATAAAATAGATATAGCTGTGATAGGTGTTGATAACACTGGAAAACTAACTAACCAATCTACAAACACCCTCAAAGAAAACATTTCTTCTTGGTTAGCAGATTACAGAATGATAAATGATTATGTTTTAGTTAGAGATGGTAAAGTTTTTGATTTAGCTTTTGATATTGATGTGTTTGTCGATAAATCTTTTACAGAAGGGGAAGTTGTTACTGGTATAATTAGTTCTGTTAAAGATTACTTTAATGTTAATAAATGGGATATGGGTGACAATATATATTTATCCCAATTAATAGAAAACGTAAATAATGTTGGTGGGGTATTAAATGTTATTGATTTTAAGGTCTTTAATAAAAATGGTGGACAATACTCATTAAATGTTACAAGCCAAGATATAGTAGACTTCTCAACATTCCAAATAAACTTAACCGAAGATTTTGCTTTATTTGCTGAATACGACTCAATGTTCCAAATAAGGTTCCCAAATAAAGACATAAAGGTTAGAATAAAAAAATAAATTATGGACAGAATAAGTTTTAGTCCTAAAATATTTAAAAGTGCTGAAGGTGTGCCTTCTGATAACTTTTTTTCCTTAAAACTAGAAAGAACAACAAAACCTATATTAGAATATGATATTACAAATATCGTAAACCAACAAGAACAGTTTGAAAAAGAAAGATTAGAGGTTAGAAGTTATAGGTTCTCAGGAAAAATAAATATTTTTACGGCCAATGAACTTACACAAACAGAAAAAGTAACAAACCCAGACGGTTCTACCACAATATTTGTTGGGGCTTTAAATGAGGATTGGGACCCTTTATTTGATGGGAACCCAAGTGTAGCACCTAATAATTGGGTTATACAATTATTGTACCCACATAAAAAAGAACCTGATTATAATATTGTTTCTTATGTAGAAGAAGGTCCATTAACTAATATAGTAGAATCTAAAGCTTGTTTAGGTCCACAAATAAAAAGCCTAACCCTTTCAAAACCTGTTGGAGAAGAAGAAAAAGTGGGTGTTAGTGGAATACAAAAACATAACTTACAACAAGAAGACTATGTTTATATATATGATAATACAACAGTAATTAACCCATATACAGGAATATATAGGGTTATATCTCTAGGTATTAATGGAGAAAATCTTGACACTAATTTTACAATTGACACTAATTATATAGGTTCACATTTCACACCATGTAATTATAGAAGAATTTTAAATGCAACAACAGGAGATATTAATTTTTCTAATCCAGTTGAAATAAACACTATAACCGCTAGTGATTTTGATGGTAATACTTTGGGCTCCTTTTCTTTAGGTGATACCATCTATTCTAAAATAGAAACACAAGATAAACATAATATATTTAAATTAACTGGTGGCACTGGAAACCCTTATGTTGATTTAAGAGGTAGTGGTATATTAAATGGTATCTTTGAAGTTATATCAATAATAAACGACTTTACATTTACTATAAAATTAGAATACTTCAATGTCAAAGGACAATCACAAACATTTAGTTCAAATAAACCAAAAGTAAGACCTTTAGATGGTGCCCCTTCCGAGTACTATGTTAGAAAATTCAAAGTATTAACAACTAACGATTACGACTCTTATAAATGTGCCTTTAGTTCTAGTATATATCCTAAGACAATAGTAAATACTTTTGGTATCGCTAATGGGACTTGGTTATATCATTTTAATGAGGATATTGATGTTGAACCATTAGTCGACCACAACAACAAACCCCTGACAAATCTTTATATGGCTTTTATAAAAAGAGCGGGTCAAAATACTTTTCCTTGGGGTGACGTAGTTGCTGGTTGGGAATTTAATAGAAAACAAATAAAAACTAGTAACGGCTTAGAAAAGATATCAAAGTTTAATTCAGGGGGTGTGGGTAGTTTGGAAAAACCTAATAAATCTTTTGATTATATAGGTGATTATGCGGAATATAATAGAGTTGAGATAGAAGAAAAAGTCGTTTCAAAAATAGTACATAGGTTTGGGAAAGCAACCGAACCAAACGAAGAAGGTTATTATTTAGAACCTTTTAAAGAAATGAATATAATGAACTTTTCTTCAGTGATAGATAATAGTGAATTAGGTGAACCTACAGAAGGAATACCTAATTATGCTGAGGTTTATCCTAATGGTATAATAGCGTGGAAAAATTTATTACCAATAGGTTTCATAGAACCCGATACAGGGGTGGGTGTTAACTATCCTTTTGTAAATGGTAAACATTATTTTTATGGTAATTATAATTTTTACATAAGAAGACAATTACCACCATTAGAAACAACAGAACCAACAAAGAATAGGTTAGAAACTGTTAAAATTAGTGAAATACAAGATGTTTGTTAATTATGGATAGAATTAAAATACATAAAACCCTTGGTAAAGATGTTAACATAGCTTTAAACATTAAAAAATCTAACACACAAGTAGGTTTAGGTGAGACTATAAATAAATTAGTTGAAGAAGAAACAGAAAAAAGTATCAACCCATTTCAAGATACAGAACAAATAGCTTATAAAACAACAAATTCAGATGGTTTTAATATAAATTTTAGATTTTTAAATAGAACAACCAATAACTTCCAAACCAGTTATGAAGCTGTAGGTTTTAATACCGTAACAGGATTAACTAAAAATTCCTTCACCAAAAGTTTCTTTAGACTTTATTTTTATGATAGTAATGATTTAAATAAAAGAAATTTAGTTTCTTTTGAAGAATTAGATGTTATTGGGACAATAGAACCTAGACTTAAATTAAAAAGAATTTTTTGGCCTAGAAATGACAAAGAACTTAAAGATACATTTAACAATAAATCTCTTTATGTTATTGGTAGATTTTTTAACGCTGCCAATGGTAAAGTTTATGATTTTATGAATTTACCTTTAACATACACTTCACCTATTACAATTAATGATTATAGTCAAAATAGTGATTGGTGGACTAGCCCAATAACATTGATAAACCCTAATATTAATGGTGGTAATCATAATATCGCTATACAACCTTTTGTTGGAGCTAATTTAAATGATACTATAACATTAACAGAACAAATTATCTTATAGTGGAAAAATATATAAGAAAAATAAAAATAAAAAAACAATTAACCCCATTAGATACTAATAATGATGGTATTGATGATACGATTGCTTATTTAAATAAAGATAATTTATATGTTTCTGTTTTATTAAAACAAAGTGTAAAAGATTTAGGTGTATATACAGATTACCAAGAAGAGGAAGATATAGAAACAATAGATTTAGAAAACTTTTGGGATTTAAGTAATGATGGTGCTAATGATGGTGGAGAAATAAATATATCTTCTTTTACTGGAAGTGATTATGGTAATGGTTTGGGTAGTGATATTACTATTATAGATGAATCAGACTTAGAAATAATTGGTTGTACAGACCCTAATGCTGTTAACTATAGCCCAACAGCGACAATAGATTGTTGTTGTGATTATGGTTTCAGTGGGGGTGGTTCTTCAGGTTCAGGAGGTTCTGGTGGTGGTACTTTATCTGGTGGTTGTTATAGAATGAGTACTGGTTATGTTTCCACTATACCAACAATTACTGATATGGCTATAGCTGCTGATGAATGGTGTAGAGGGGTTTACGCATCATGTGGTTCGTCTTATCCAAACCAAGTAAACTGTACACCTAATGGTTGTACCCCTAGTACTACTTGTTGCCCCGACCCTACTGATAATTTAAGGTTACTTTTACCTTCAGATTGTACAGATAATGATTTTGATTGTACAGGACAAGATTGTGGCTGTGGAAGTTCAGGAGTAAGTGCGATATTCCCAGTTGTTAAGTATACAACAATACAAGGACCTGACGATGAAAATGGTAACCCAACATATAATACAACATGGCAATTTTATTGCATACCAGATAATTAATAAATAATATGTGGATAACAGGATATACAAGTAGTAGATTAGATGAGGTTAAAACTTTAAAAAAAGATGAACCTTATAAAGTTGGTGTTAACGGTGTTTTTAATGTCCAACCCGATTTTATTGAGTATGAAATAGACGGTATTTTTTATAAAACATTATTAAATGCCACTTATAGATTTTCAAAGAATGTACCTAGCAGACCATATAAATCTTATGCCCAACTAATAGATAAAGGACCACAAACAACAATTTTTAGAGTTCAAAAAACAACAAATGATTTTGAATATAAACCATTAATTAAAGAAGAAGAAAAATTAGAACAAGTTTTTTTGCCTGAAATAGATGCTCAAATATTTATAGAGAGAGCCTTTAGTAATATCTACGAAAGACATATGAGATTAATGGATATAAATAACATTGGGCAATTAGAAATCTATAAAAATGGATTTTACAACATAAAAAGACAATAATATGGCTATAGGTAATTATGGAACAAAAAGATTAGTAAATACTCCCATAGAAGAGATTCAAATGTTTTATTCTTATAACGATAATAGAACAACAGAACCAACTAATAATTTTATACCAGTAACAAACGATAATATAAGTAGATTGAACGGACCTGACGGTGACCTTATGGATGGTTATTATAATTTAAAATTACCCTCTAATATTTTTTCTGATATTGGAATATACACAGTTTTAATAAGACCCTTCCAAGTAACCACAACAATTACAGATTGTGGTGTTTTAGCTGCCTTTCCTGATATAAAAGGGGTGGTTTTAGATTTAAACTCGTTAATTGGTATAGATGACATAAATACTTTAGTGGGGCAAAGAATAGAATATTATAATGGTGGGTCTGCTACTGATACATTTACAATAATAACATCCGCTAATAGAGTAGAACCTATTACACAGAATTTACAAAGTACAACACAAAAATCAGTTAGATATAGATTTAACAATAATTCTAACTTAGTTTTTTTAACCGTCACACCTTCTTCAGCGCCAACAGTCAAACCCAATAGCGTACCGTTTGTTGGTGAAACAGGGCAAAAAATAAAAATACAAAGTACTGCTTTTGACCCTATATTAATGGAAATTGAATTAACTGAATACGATACTGAATCATTGGCTATAGCACTTTATGGTAATCAAAGTAAGGGTATACAAGATGGTATATACACACTATACAACTTTAATAATGAAATATATAAACAATACAATTTATATGAAATACAAGACCAGTTTACTGGTGAACCTCTATACGAAATTAGAGAACAAAAAACTGATATAGACGTGACTAAAAACTTTAATACAATAACTAATATTGGTTAATTATAAATTATGGCAGTAAGAAAAGTAGTACCTGGTTCATTAACAGACGCTTATAAATTAAGAGAGGGTGATTTTGCACCTAATTTAGTGGGTAATCAATTCACTAGCCCCAACGCTTTTTTTACTTTAGGTAATTTTGAAATAACAAGTAATTTTAGTGGGAGAGTATCAAAAGACTTCACGTTAGGTGAATGGTCAGAATATTATTGTCTTGATAATTTAAATATAACAGAACAAGAGTTAGATAATGTAAATAGCAACAACATATTTGTTAAATTAAATTTTGATACCACTAAAGTTTCACAGTATGTTTATTTTGGTAGTTTTTCGAAATTATTAGAATCAGAATTACAAGATATAATTGTAAAATGGCCGGCTTCTTTATACATTTCACCAATACCTACCGTCCCTTTACCTTCACTACCAAGTAGTGTTAATACAGTATTAGATTTTAGTTACAATAATGAATCTAAAATATCTTATTTTAAAGTACCGATAGTTGGTATAAATAATCCATATGGATTAAATTATAATGATACCTCTTTTGGTGATAAAAGTATTATCTCTAGTATCAGTGATTATATTTTATCTATTGAAGGCAATGAATTCAAAATCCAAAACATAACAGGCTCTACTAGTAACGATAATTATATATATTTAGAAATTGTTGGTAACCCTTTCCCTTCTTTATCTGGAGCTACTTTCGGTCAAGAAACTTTTCACATAAAACCAGTAAAACCAATAAGAGATTTTTTCTTTAATAATTTAACTGATTTACAAAATATGTTGTTAAACAGATTAACAACACCTAAATACACGTACATTATTGATGTACCCGTAGAGTATAATGATGGAGCAATCGGTTTTACTACTAAAAATTTTACTTGGCCTACAACAGATGGTTATAATTTAGATATAAACACACCTAGTTATTCGGATTATGTTGAAAACTTATTTAATGTTTCTCTTCTATACGATGAAAACCAAACTAATTTAATGACAAGAAGATTAGTCTCAAGCTCCATAATAGAATATGATACGGAGGGTGATGGGACTGACAATACTGGTAGAAGGGTTTATAAATTATTAACAATTTATGGTGCTGAATTTGATGTTGTTAAAAAATATATTGACGGTATATCTTTTGCTAATGTTGTAACTTATAATAAAAAAGATAATACCGCGGATAGTTTAATTAAAATAATGGCCAAAACTTTAGGTTTTGACGTATTACTAACAATTAATGATGGTATAGATATTTTAACAAATAATGACGAAGGAGACGACCCACAATTCCAAGGATACTCAAGAGAATTATCACCCAATCAAATAGACGTTGAGCTATGGAGAAGATTGGTTATAAATGCTTGGTGGTTATTTAGGTCAAAAGGTACAAGAAAAGTATTAGAATTCTTTATGCAATTATTTGGTATAAATAGTTCTTTAGTTAGTATGGACGAAAGAGTTTATTTAGCTAATAATAAATTAGATTTACTTGAGGTTAGGAGACAATTTAATACTTTATTCGGAGCCAGTTATTTTGATTTAAATCGTAATAACTTTCCCTTTGATGATTATGGTTTTCCTAGAGTACCAACAAACACTGAAACTTTTTGGTTTCAAAATGACGGTTTTTGGTATAATGGGGGTAATGAAATCACAACGGGGAATAATCCACATTACGGGCCATATGATTATGGACAAAGGTATTGGGATAAATTTAGGTGTTTCGTTGATGATTTCCAACCATCAGTAAATGTTAATACAACCGAAATACTAACAGAAAATTACTTTACAGAATATAATGATGGTACATTTACCCCCGATTCAAATGGGATTGCTTTTTCTTACTATGACCAAGGAGACGTACCAGACTTTTTTATTAACCCTACCGATAACATAAATGTTATTTCAGCTGGAATAGTAGAATTTGGGACTGAGAGTGGACCTACAAATGTTAGAGATAGTGGTGATACATATTCATTAAGAATAACCTTTCAAGCGGGTGAATCCACTTTATGTGATGGGTGTCCACCTGAAGCTTTATTTGGTGAAGACGGTGTAATTTATGTAAATAACCCTAACGATATAAATGGTGGTTTAATACCACATAATATAGAAGAGTGTTGTGACTATTATTGGTTACCGACTTTACCAATACAAAATGACAACACTGACAATACTGGTGATGGTTGTCCTGAAGAGTATGATGTAATACCAAATGACGGGTATATCTTAGTTTTAGCTGGTAGTCAAGACGGTACAAATACTAATAATTATTTAACACAACAATGTTGTTATGAGTATTCTTTATTAGGTGGGTTCAACCAACAAAACGGCGTATCATGGAATTCAACCATAGGTTGTTATTTAGGTTCAGATGAACCTGTAACACCAGGTGGTGGGGTTGTTGGTGATGGAACAGGTAGTAACACCGGTGGTGATGGAACTGGGGGTGATGGTGATGGTACCATAATAACATTACCTGGAGACACAGGAAGTGACACACCACAAAGTTGTCAATTAACAACAGATGGTGTAATAAATGGTGTTGGAGGTACTTTCTCAACCGATACCAACGGTAGTTGTATTTTAATAGAAGATGTACCACAAACAGATTGGGTTGCTGGTGACCCAGTTCCCGCTACATTAGAATTTCAAATAGATGCCTCAAACGCTACAACAGCAAACCCAACAGTACTTGATTTAACAACTAAAGGTCCTTTAGGTGGTATTGTTGGTACAGTTGCGGCCGGTACAGTTTTACAAGATGGTATTAACTATACTTTACAATTAATTTCTTCTACTAACCCAGCTCTACCAACACCAAACACATATTATAACTCCTTCTTAAACCCTTACCAAACCGACACTTTTCAAATTGTAATAACAGAAGCTGGGGTATATACTTTTCAGATGAAAGTTTATCCTTATAATAGTGGTGATAACTATTTCCAAGTTTGTACTAATTGTAATCAAGAACCACCTACAACCTCATCAAGAGGTAGTGAGTCAACACCACTTGGTAAAGAAGGAGAGTTTGAGTTAGTGCCTTTATTTCCCAACGCAACCGATACTGGTGGACAAGGAAGAGAAGAAAATGATAACGCTTATTATTGTTGGTGGTGTCCACCTGAAAGTTCTTTAATAATTGTTTGTGACTCACAAGCGTATTTAAATAACTTACAATTGGATAATAATGGTATAATAAATTTAGCTACCACTTATGGTTATAATGGTTTTGATGTTGATGAGGCACAACAACTACTATTAAACACATTTGATACTTATTTCCAACAAGGAAAGTGTGTTTATATGATTGGTAACCAAGTATTACAAAATAAAGATTGTTGTGAATTAAGAGGGGGTACTTGGAATAATAACCTACAACTATGTGAGTTAATAGTAGAAACTGATAATTGTAATCGTGAATTGGTAACTAATTTATATAATACCATTGTTGGTACACCATTAGACGAAACACAAAAAGTAGATGAAAATAATTTTGAACCGTTAGACCAAAATTGTTGTGAAAGTTTAGGTTATTATTTTGGAACTATTAGCACACAATTATTTAGATTAGATGGTACAGTAGATATCATACCTGATAGCCCTTTAATCCAAAATTATTTAATTAATAATAATATTAGTAGAGGGGCTTGTTTTGATTGCCCTAGAGTTATTAATGAAACTTCAGGTACAACAGATAATGGTACAACGATAATATATTTAACAGATAGTAATGGTAGTTATTTATCTGAAAATTGTTGTCAAAAATACGGTACACAAGTTGGTTTTTCATCACAAGAAGTATTATTACAATTAGAATCAGGAGACCTATTGTCTATAAATTTATGTACTAGATGTAACCCAAATAACTTAGTTGTTGATGTCGCGGCAAACACAGTAACAACAATTGATGGACAAATGGTCGACCAAGAATGTTGTGAAAATGGGGGTTATTTTTACCAAACAACTAACGACCCTACTAATAGTTTAACAATAGGGTGTTATCAGTGTCCACCTTTTGTAGATGGTAATTATGTAATACAAGAAATAATTTTTGGTGGCTCACCTGTATTAACATACGTAGACTCAAACGGTAACCAATTGAGTGAGGAATGTTGTAATTTCTTAGCGACTCAAAATGGTAATCCTAAAATAACATGGTCAAATGATGACAGAGGTTGTTATCTACAATAATAAAAAAAATATATAAATGGCACAAGGAGCAGAAGAAGTAGGTATAGATAAAATTGATGGTTGTTTAGACCCAAGAGCTAGTAACACCAACTATGCAGCAAATTCTTGGTGTCCAGACTTTGTCTTTGGAGCATCACCACAACCTGATTTAGGTGGGGTTTACACTAATGGTTGTTGTACATATACCATTGCTGCAGTAACTGGTTGTATGGACCCACAAGCAAACAATTACGACCCTTTTTATGTTATACCTTGCTCTAATTGTTGTCAGTACGATAATACTGGTGGCGGAACTGGAGGTATAGACCTAGAGGCAGAAACAATTAAAGACCCACCCACATTTAACCCTGGTGGAGGGACTTCTGACCCAAATACAGACCCAGTACCACCTAATCCTTGTGAAAACATAGTACCTGTATTAAACGCTGACGGAACAATAACAAATGGTAACCAACCAATACCTGAAGGGTGTTGTACTGAAGATTTAGGTTATGGTCCAACAGACTATGATAGTGACCTTGGACAATGTATCCAAATTGGTAGTTTTGAAGATACGGGACTATGTGAAAGTGTTATTAATGGTACAATATCTGTAGCTGAATTACAAAGTCGTGTTATATGTATTGATTGTGATAATTTTGCATGGTGGGATAATTTATATAGTACATTAAACGGAGCTTCTTTACAAGATGTAGACCAAGATTTATGGGATTTGTTGGTTAATGTTATAACACAAAATCCAGAACCAGGACAAACTACATTCACAAGTGGTAGTTTTTATGTTGACCAAATAACAGGAGAACCAATAATAAACGGTAGTTGTTGTAATCAGTTACAAAATTCAGATTTTTTAACAATCACTAATGATTTTGGTGAAGAAGTTTCAGCTTGTCTTTGTGACGTAGAACAACAATTAATAGAGTTTTGTGATTGTGTAAAAACCGTAGATTTATTTGTTTCAATCGCTTCAACATTAAAAGGCAGAGATTTAATTTTAAATGTAACCTTTTTAACTAATTTAGGTTTATCTTTAGATGATGCTAATTTTGTTGTAAACAATTTATTTAACCCTAATGATAATGATGGGGATGGTATATCCGATTCTACGCAAGCTAGAATTTTAATATCAAATATACTATTTACAACAGGTGGTTTTTACGTTTGTTACCAGCAAAGCCAAGGAGTTGTAGACCAAGAAAATCAAACAGTAAATAATACTAATTCTAGTTATGTACAAATTACTTCAGAAAAATGTACTGAATTAGGTGGGTTTTTTGATGATGGTGTTTGTTATTGTTTACCACAAGAAGAGTGTACACTTTCTTTAACTGATTTAAGTGTTACAACAACAACAGATTCGTTTAACCAACAAGTAAGTGTGGTAACCTTTAATGGGGGTGATATAAGTGAAACTTGTTGTCTTAAAATAGCTAATGAAAATAATTTACCATGGACTTATGAAAATTTTGATGGTCAAACAAGATGTTACTCCAAAGACCCAAATCCATGTTTACCACTAGAATTTAATTTAAACAGGGAACCTATAATACCAGAGTGTGACCAACCATTAGATGTGTCCGTTTCTTTTTATTTTGGTATACCTGAAAATCCTTGTGTTGAAATAGATACTAGTGATGATGATGTTATTATTGTTGACGGGGACGATGAACCTTGTTTATTGGAATTTGATGAAAACAATAATTTGATAGATTACAATTCAACTACACAACCTCCTGTAAATAGTGGGAATAGAGAAGATAATAATACTGATATTAATTTAAATAACGATGAAGACTTAGTTAATAACGGAGAACCTTGTTGTTATAACCCAGCGAACCCAATTGAAGCGGTTTTAGTGGTTAAAGATAAAAATAATGAAATAATACAATCATCTGAACCAATAACATTTACAGAGTTAGAAACTTGGTTTGATATTAGTACACAAGTAAGTTTAACAACAGGTTCAACAGAATATAATGTAGCTTTACAGTTTACATCTGGATTAAATTGTTGTTGTACATACGATATCTATTTAGACAACTTTAAATTTAATTGTTCAGATGAACAAACAGTAACAGATATAATAAGAAATAATTGTCCTG
>Ga0208794_1000531_pt1 | contig 23803 bp, 31 predicted proteins | sample 32_taG_FD_184106 | JGI IMG/M metagenome (GOLD analysis project Ga0208794, IMG submission 184106) | Marine viral communities from the Gulf of Mexico - 32_GoM_OMZ_CsCl metaG (SPAdes) (version 2) | ecosystem: Environmental > Aquatic > Marine > Oceanic | place: Atlantic Ocean: Gulf of Mexico... | reverse complement strand
GGTTTAGGATTAGACATTAGGTAATAAAATATACGCAAAAATGGGGACAACTTAATGCCCCCTTTTTCACAATATGTATATTTTATAGGTTACCTACCTGTGCAGTTCCTACACCTTTGGCAACAGCATATGCATCAAGAACATTCATGATGTCTGTAGCAGCACCTGTAACCTGACCACCGAATCCAGCACCTTCAACACCTTTATCAAGCAATAGAATCAATTCTATTTTTGAATCAGGAGTACCTTGGATACCTGCGTATGATCTGTCAGCAAATGAAACGTAAAGTGTAGAGAAAGATCGACCATCGCCACAATCCTTTTTGAATTCTGGTGGAGGAGTTCCAATTCTTTCAACTTTACCGTGAGCTGCTTCTGAAGCAAACCATTCTAGTTCTTGAGATCGTTCCCAAGTACCGTTTCCTTCATTAGCTTCTGTATCATTAGTAACAACAGTAGTACCGAAGTTATCAAGAGTTACAACAAATCGAACTTTGCTGAATTTAAATACTCCTCTTTTAAACTTTCGAGCTACACCAGTCATTTTGATACCCATGTCACCAGCAGTAACATTTGCAGCAGTAATGTAATCAATACTTACACCAGCAGCAGAAGTTCCTTGATAAGGTACATCAAGAGTAACTGCAGTTCCAACTAAAGCAGTGATTTCGTATACTGCATCTGTTGCACCTGCACCAATTACTAAGTAATCACCTACTGCAACAGTTGTTGCACCTGCATTTAGTGTTGCAGCTGTAGATCCATTAGTAACAGTAATACTTGTAGCAGTACCATCAGTTGCTTGTGTTCCTGAACAAACTCTTTCGAATTTGATCTCTTGTTCTGGCTCTCGTGAGAAGTTGGCAATTAATGACTCAACTAAACCTTTAGCAATATCTTCTTGAGAAGTTGTTGCTAATGATCGGTAAGCACCAAACTTAAGCATTTCTTTGTTCAAGTAGGTAGCTTGAGTGTCTTGTCGAACTATACGAACAAGGTAATCATTTGATGTAATTTCATCAATTGCACCAGATGTTCCATTCCATCCAAGATAAGATAGCTGTTCTACATCAGAAGCATATGCAGAACCTTTATAGCTCGCAATATCGGATCCTTTGATTGTGGGTGAATAAAAGACCTGATCTCCGCTTCTTTGAACAATACGAATTTTATCTTCAGCTAAAACAGTTGTACTGTCAAGTACAGTTCCAGCACTAGATACAATAACTACTTCACCATCAGCGATGTAGTCTGCAGAATTAGGGTCAATGCTTGCACTAGCTGTTCTTGCAACATTTCCTGCTACTAGTACATGTTTTGCATTTGTTGTCGTAAACATTTTTTTACTTTTTAAATTAAACTTAAATTATTCTATTTCAACGTTATCGATCTTTTTAGATTGAAATCTAGGATCCATAATAGTTTCTAAAGCTATTTCAACTGCAACATCTACAATTTCTCTATGAACTGTTTCATCCAGTTCGCAGTTAACTGCAGTGTCGATATCAATTTCAACAGGTCTTTTCAAATATCGCAAAAAATACTTTAATGGCGAATATGTACCATCAGTAACTATTTCATGCCTTTTTCTCTGACCTGCTCCAACTACTTCCTGACTGTAATCAATTCTCCAAGCTGCCTCACTGTATGGCTTTTTGAAGGGATTGTCTTTGTTTGCATTATACTCGTCATGAGTAATTGGTGAAACATCTATAATCTTATTTACATTATCACATAGAATATCAGATTCAATACGCTCTGTAATGCTGTACATAAAATCAGCTGGTAAATCAAAGAACGTTCCATTCGGAAGTGTTCCATTTTGGTTTGATGAAATTGACGTATTTAATGTGCCCGTTCCATCAACAGCATCTCTGATCAATTCAGAAAAATCTTTTCTTCTTTTCTCAGTCTGCTCAAACGCCTCTCTATATTTATTGAGTTGGCGATATCTTGTTTTAATGATTCTTTCTTGTGCTTTATTTAGAAATAGTGATATTTCACTGTTATCATAACCTGGAGCCGCTGAATTGGATACACGATCGTATCCAATCAGAAACTCAGTTTTCATATCAGCAGCAGTAAGAAAGATCATTTACTAGTACTTAAATCTATTTGGTTCTTAATCTTCAAATAAATATCCTGATTTACAGTATCTTTAAAGAAGTCAATAACATCGTTTAGTACTCCACCAATTTTATCTCCACCTGGGAGTGTGTATCGAGTACCATCTTTTAATATTGCTCCAACACTTAATGCATCTTCTATGAAGATCCTCATCTCGAAGTTAGGATCATTGATGACTGCCAATAACTTAGGCAATGATTTATCATCATCGATCAACTCTTCAATAGTAGTGTACATTACATTTGCTGGTGTATTTGGTGCTACCTTATTGCCATATACTCGTAATACGTTACGCATTCTATCTGGGTTGTTTTCAACTCTTCCTAAGAATTTGTATGCATCTTTTTTCTTGTTAGCTTTGGTAACTTTTTCCTGTACAATTATCTCTTCGTCCTGTAGTGCAAACTGAAATGAAGCAGATTGATATCTTGACTCCCAGTTTGGTGCTACGTGTGGAGATACTACACATACTCTGTAGCATAAATTATCTATTGGATCTGAAAGGTCAAAGACTCTTTCTTCTTTATCAAGTTTTACCTTGAAGGTATGCCAATAGTTATCTTTCTTCTTGTAGATAGAAAGATCTCCAGGGTTTAAAAACAATTCTTTTTCAAAGAACGCTTGTTCTTCTTTTGTTAAAATGTTTACCAGTCTTCCAGTTTTCATACTGATCGGTAGATCAAATTCACAAACTGTACCTGTAAACATAAATTCTCCGTCATGCCCTTGGGGCAGCCATCCGCCATTCCTATACACAGGAACCACCTTGACCTTTTTATCGGTCAAGATGGGATCCTTTGTAGTATAGTCTATTGCAACAGTGGATGAGTCTTTGGTATTCTTATCTTTTGTTGCCATGTTTATTTATTAATTATTATCGAATAATTAGGTTAAGATGTTAGGAATGTACTCAGCCATTCTCATTGGATTCTTAACCATGATTCCACCGATAAACGCCTTATGAACTTCATATCCATCTACAGAGCTTGCAGCCATTGTAGGTGAAGTTTGTTGATCATATGGAGAATATGGATCACGTAGTCCAGGAATATATCTGAAAATTTCAGAATCTCCTTTCATACCTACTTGCTTGATGTTCGCATCTCCATCAGCAGTACCGAAATCCATAATTGTATATCGACGAGATTCAGCAAGACCACCATCTGGGTGATAGATCTTGTTACGAACTGGATCATCGTATTGTGGAATGTGCATCAACTCAACAGTAATACCGTTAACAGTTTTGTACTCCAAGAACTGTCCTTTGTATCCCATTTTGTTTTTGCCACTGTGAGTAATTCGACCTTGATCGAAGTTTGGAGTGTAGTTAGATGCTTTTTCTTCCGCAGCTTTGTGGAACTGGAACATTCCATACTCTCCTGTACCAAGAACGAATCTACGCTTATCTTCAGGAAGTTTACCAACAGAAAGACCAAGAAGTGTTTCAGTCAAGTAATCTAAGTTGAAGTTGTTGTAGAAGAACTTGTTAGAAGGAGCGATTTGCTCACGAAGTCCTGCACCTGATCGGATTTCATATCCTGAATCTCCAAGGTTACCGTAAGTACCATCAGCTTTCTTGTTAGATGTTCCGAACATCAACAATTTAGCGATCTCTCTACGACACTGTACCATAAAGTCATAATCAAGCTTCTTGATCCATGCAGTTTGAACTTTACCACTTTGATCTTTCCAAGAGAAAGCCATTGGCTTGTTCTTACCTTTTCGAATCATGTTTCCAGGAACAGTATACTGCTTACGGATCATACTCATTACATTCTGCATTCTGAATGGAGAAGTGTGGTGAGTAAGACCACCTCTTTTAGAAAGAGTTTGTTCTACAAGCGAGTATTCTTTTGACCATCGTGTTCCAACTGCTAGATCTTGAGTAGGAACAGAAAGAAAGCTATCTCCAGTAACAAGCTCAACCTGATACATCCAGTTGTCAGTTCCTGCGTTTACAGGATCAGATACAATTCGTAGTTTGTAAAGGTCTACTTTATTACCAACAATTACATCGGTAGCTTCAAAGTATCTTTCAGGAAATTCGAGAACGAATCTTGTGAAGTTGATACCTGGAGCTGCTGGCAATGCATTCTTGTCGAAGTCAGCATATGCTGCGATTAGAGGAATATTTTTTTCGTCTGCTCCCTGTAAGAACCACTCATAAGGTCTATCGTCATCAATGTATTCCATAGGAAATTGATTCATAAAACTAATAAGATCGTCTCCAAGGTTAACTTTGTAAATATTCTCAATCAAATTTGAAACCAGTTGTGGTTCCAAAGCAAAAAGAGAACCAAGATGATTTTCAGTCGTTAGACCTGTCCAATCCTTCGGTTCATATTTTTGAAGAGGTGAAATTAACATTGGTTATTGATTTATTTGGTTAAACTTTTAATCTTTATTAAACATTTTCAAACCTTGCATAATACTATCTGACAATTGAGATTGTCTCACTCCTTTTCCTGGAGTCATTGTAGAAGTATTGCTGTTCAGTTTTTCAGTCAATTCTTTCATTGCGTTTGATTTGGAAACATTTCGGATCTTACTCCAGTCTCCATCAAATACGCCAAGGCTATGTAAATAGTGCAATGTTGTTTCAAATTTTAATGGATCCTCTGTCCGTGTTTTCATCACGGCATTCATTGGTCTTCCATTTGCATCTGTCTCAACTACACTGGTCATAGACTTGTAAATATTTTCTCTGGAATTATCATTTAAAGGAATTCCAGGTATAATTTCTTGAAGTTTACCTATATTAGTCTTAATGTTAGATAGGTTTTCTTCGTTCTTTTTAGCAGCAAGCTCTTTTTCTTCTTCAGTTCTTTTCTTTAACTGCTCTTGATGATATCTTTCAACGTTTACTAATGCAGCTTGTGCATCTTTTGCTTCGTTTGCTAATACATCATTCGATTCAAACATTTCAATTCGCTCATTGATCTTTTCCTGCGTATATCCTCTATTCTTCAGGTCTTCAGCAATCAATGCTTTTTGGAGATCTACATTACTATCAATAGCTTCTTCAGTTATTGTTGAATATTGAATCTCTCTCGACTTTGTATTTATCAGATCTTTTAATGGAACATTTTCTTCGTAATTATCTACCAGATCCTTAATTACTGGTGGCAGATCATTTTTATACGCTTCAATTCCACTATTAACAGTATTCTGCATTAGTTTGACCAAACCTTCAGTTGTACCGTCAAAGTCTTCAGGTAGGTCAGAAAGCACACCCTGCTCGGATAACGCTTTGGCGAATGCGATAATATTACTATCAGACGGAGATGCTGTCCTAGCAGAGTGTCCAATGCTTCCTTGACCTTGAGGCGAATCTTCAGTGTCCTCAATTTCTATTAAGTCGTTTGAATCTTCTTTACTTTCAATTGTCCCTGAATCAGGGGAGGGCTCGTTTGCCGCTTCTTCTTTTATCTTTTTTGCCTCTTCAATTATTGTTGGATTCTCTATTTTTCCGTCGGAATCCTCTACGTTCACCTCAATCATTTCGCCTTCAATTGAGTTCAGGTCTACTTTGCCAAAATCTAGTCCGTCCATCTTTTTTTATTTTTACAATATTAATATTAGTTACGTGATGTTCAAATTTTTTGTTAGACATTCTAACACCAAAAATTAGTTCTTTATAGCTTTTATTTTCTTTTGTATGGTATTCTATATTTTACTCCAAAATTGTATTTTGGTTCATTCTCTTCAATTTCTGAAGACAAGTTTACATTAATATTTTCACCCAAATCCATACTAACATTACCGCCTACATTTAATCCTTGTTCGTTGCCTGATATATACGGATTGAATCTTATAGGGTTATTTTTTTCAGGTTGGGGTAATCTTAGATTAATTAGTTCTCCCATATCAGATTTATACGGTACGTTATCTTTTAACGCATTGAAATAAGCATTGGACATAAAATAATCTGTTGCCTTTTTTCCTATTGAACTATTCTTTCTTTTAGGTCCCCCAGAACTAGAACCACTTAATGGTCCACCGTATGCCATATACATATTCAGATCACCTTCCATAAAACCTGTGTGATGTTTTCTATCCTGATATGCTTTTCCTACATATCTCTGAGGAGCTCTTGTTTTTATTACACCACCATGTGCTTTTTGAAATGCGGGTGCTATATCCTTATAATGTTCTGCAAAATATCTAGCATCTTCTTCTGTTTCAAATCTCATCTCTTCATTTGCTATGGGACCAGTCATTTCTAATCTACCGTTTACATCTTGTATATTAGGAATAGCATAATTATCATAACTTCCCATATAGTGTGTACCACGTTCTCCTGAAGGAAACATATACGGATTATCTGTAGGACTTACCATTCTCTTAGCAGCAGGATTACCATGCATTTCTTCATAAGCAAGCCTTGCTTTCATCATACCATCTGCACTATTATCATTGTTGATTTCTTCAGCTTTAGGTCCACCTTTTGGAGATAAATTTAATGGTCCACCTTTAGCTAAATAATAGTCTTCTTCGAATTCGTCAATACCAGAGATTTCATCATAATATTCAGTGGCATCATAGCCTGCAAAACCAGCATCTTGTATGTGTTTTAAGTTCTTTATCTGTTGTGCATGAGTTCCATCTAGGTATTGCATGTAATCAACAAATTCTTTTCCTTTTCTTAATTTTCTTGCTCTATTTGCCCATTTAGCTCCAGTTGATGCCCATCCTAAAAACGGAATCATTGCAGCATAAGATAAAGCTGCGTCTGCATAATTTCCTTCTTTAGTATACCATAGAGCATTTATCCCATCTGCTATTTCACCAACTACAGGTATCATGCCAGCCGCATCTAAGGTCATATGCCCTATCTCACTTGGAGTCATTCCACTTGGTACTGTATATAACTCAGCCATTTCATCACGCATCTTTTTCTTCTCTTCCTCAGTCATTGGTTTTCCTGTACTAGGATCTATAACTATATCTTCTTGCGGAGTAACTACATTATCTAATCTATCTCTTCTTAGATTACTTTCTTCAACAACAGCTTTACGATCTTTTTCAATTTGATCTGCTACTTCACCAAGCCTTTCAACATTTCCAGGTAACTCTTTAATTTGTTGTTTTGTTGGTGTTCCAGTCTCTCTATTCAATGTGGGTAATGAATTTTCAATTTCCCACATTCTTTCTTGATCTTCAGGTGTAAATTTTTCAAATTTATCGAATGCTGTCCAACTTCCACCTTCTATTCTTTTTTTCTCAAGTGCATCCCATTCTTTATATAGTTCTTCTTTAGGATCATCTATAAGTCCTTCTTCTCTTGCTTTTTCCGCAATTGCTTTATTTCTTGCTTGAGTTGCCTTTAATTCTTCTACTTCTTTACGTTTCTGATTGATATCTATAATGTTCGGTGTTTGAACACCAGTACTTTCAGCTATAGCTGTTTCAGGATGAGGATGAGAATGAGGAATGGTTCCTCCTGTGTGATATTTTTGTATTAGATTGTTTTGGTTGAGTGCACTTTTGATATCAGGAGTTTTAGAATATCTTGAATATTCTTTTGGATTCTTTTCAATATTTGAATGATGATTTGATCTGTTCAATACTTTACTTATTGCATCAGCTCCTTTATTAATTAAAGGCATTTGTTTATTGAACTTGCGAGTATCTCTATTACTAAGACTTGGCGGTTGTTGAATTTCTGGATCTAAATTTACATCAAGTGGTTTTGGTTTTACAGAAAGATCAAGTGGCTTTGGTGCTTTAGCTTCAATTACTACTTCATCTAATTCTGTATACTGAGGTTCACCTTCTACTTTCTTATCTTTCGTATCTGAAATTTCATATCTTTTATCAACTCCATATGCTTCATTAATCTTATTTTGTATTTTTTTCCATTCATCTGAACCCTTTTCTACTTTTTTTCTTGCTGCTACCAGATCTTTTATTTTTTCATATGGTACAGTGGGAGTTTTCTTTTTCTTTTTTGAAGATTTTGTATTATAAGCTTCATCAAATCCATAAACTTTTTTAGCTTCTTGAATCATTCTAGCATCATTTGCTTTAGGATTTGTAACGTCATGTAACTTATCTATTGCTTTTGCATCACCTTTGGATATTTTTTCATAATCTTCTTCAGAAAGATATCTCCTACTTTTTGGATTAAACATTCCTTTCATTGAAGCATATGCTACAAGTACATCTGCGGAATATCTTGGATCGGCAGCTAATTCAGGATTCTTAACTAGATCAATATTAACACCATTCTTATTAAGAATTTTTGTTACTTTTTCATAATTAGCTCTTCCTGTTAGCTGAACTCCGCCTCTACCTCTGTATTTCCAACCATCATCTGGATTATCATTATCCAAATGTCTTCCATATTTATCTGAATAAACTGTATTGAAAAGTTCTTTTTGTCTTTTTAATTTTTCTTTACTGTCTAATTTTTTACCATCATTATCTCTACCTTTAGCGCTTACGTGAGATTTAATCCAGTCGTCTAGTTTTTTAGATACTGTGTAAGTAACTCCAGTTTTTGGATCTTTCCATGTTGTAGATTCTCCAACTATTTTACCATTCTTATACCATCCTTTGGATTTAGCAAATTCTGATAATGATGTACCTGATCTACTTGTTCCTCCAAAATTCTTATATATACCGTTTCTACTATAATGCGCATCTTCTGTAGCAGTTCCAGATTTGCTTTCTACGCCATTGAGTATATATAATCCTTTTAGTTGATTTTCACTAAGGTTATGGTGTTGTGCCGCAATATCTATTTTTTCTTGAAATGGTGTTTTTGTATATATGTGAGCTTTTGGTGCTGCTTTTGGTGCTTTTTCTTTTTCTTCCTTTTTTATATCCGTTGGTGCATCTATAGTTCCACCTAATGCAAATTTTTGTGTTTCAAGATTATCAATAGCTTCAGAGTAAAGACCTTTATAGCCCATACTTTTGAGTTTTCTAATAATCTCTAATCTTTCAGATGGTCGGTATTTCATTTTGAACTACTTTCTTTTTTATTTAAAGCTTTCTCTTTCAACTTAAGATCTTTCTCTTTCATCTCCTTATCGTTCTGAATTTTTTGATTATCCTGTTGTAGCTTTTGCTGTTTCAGATTATAATCATTATCGATCTTTTGTTGCATTTGCATCAGCTTCTGCAATTCAATATCGTCAGGAACTCTATTGTCATTCTGATCTCTATCGAATTCTTTATCTGCAGAATTAATATAAGCGACTTCCAGTTTGGTATTATTATCCATCATCTTCATCTCTTTCTCATGGATCTGCCTGTCCTCTCTGTCAGCAGTTGCAATTTCAAGTGCTCTCTCTTGAGCTTGTTGTTGCATCTGTTGTAGCTGTTGTTCATGTTGCTGTTGTTGTTGCATTTCTTGTTGTTTCTGCTCAAGTTGTTCTTGTTCACCTTGTTCGATCTTTCTTCGAATAGATGTTATAGAATCACTGTAGTAGATATCCATCAGCTGACTCCACTTCAATTTATCATTCTGTATACCAGCATGTGCAAGTTGTTTCAATGATTGTTCAAGTGCTGCATCATTACTAGTATTCGACATAAACAATCCATATTCAGATTCATTGAATATCTTACCATCAACTTCAAACATTACAGTTGTTAGATCATCTGTAACATATTGCAACTTCTTATTTTTATTCCGCCATGCAAACTTTGCAGTTTCAAGCAATGTAGCCATTGCTCTAAGTTTTGTATTATCGTGTGCAGAGAACCATTTTTCAGTAATATGACTTGACTGTACTACAGCTCTTTCTACATTACCTACCAATTCTCTATTCTCAACCTGACCTTGTCGTTGCTTTGTAACACCTGCTATTTCACCTAGCTGATTTTCCAAATAACTCAACATTCCAATATGTTGTTGAATATAGCTTCCCAGTTCCAGGTCAAGAACTTGATGACCAGAAGCACCAGTCATATTTCCTCTCAATTTTCCTGTTGCAGCACCTTTATTACCAACTTTAAAGTAATCTACAGGAGCCCATCCTAATACTTCAGCATAGTACAACCACTTCTCTACTTCCCATTCATCAGGTACAAGTGACAGATCCAATTGTGCTATTTTACCTTTAGACTTAGCAAATGCAAGTTCAGTTCTATACATGAACACATTGTACAAATACTGATAAGGCTTCATTCGATCCATTAGTGATTTTACACTAGAATCATTAGTAGCATATAGCGTTCCTACATATCCAGGTGCACAATAACTAGGGTTAGTCATCTTTCTGAACTGAATAGGTCGAGGTTGCATCTTCACATAAATATCTTCACCGATCTTAGTTCCTTCCCACCATTCGTTTACCCATATCCATTCTATTTCTTCTCCTTTATCTACGTTAGGTTTGTATCTTTCATCTACTATCTCCTCCTGTGCATCTCCATCCTTATCATAATACTTTAACTTCCCAACTTTTCTTCTAGATTTCCAAACAGTTCGTACAACCTTAATGTTCCCTTCTTCGTCATAGCTTCCACCAAAGTATCTTGTAGCACTGTCGTTTACTTCGATCAATCCACCATTTCCATTCTGTCGTACAAAGTCCCCAATATCAAATACAGGATTGTATCCTTTGTGTGCAAGTACACTATTAGCCGCAGTGTTCAGTTCACTTCCAGCTTCAATATCATCTATCTGTTTATCCGTGAGATACTCGTAGTAAAAATCTATAACTTTACCTATGGGCTCATACGAATACTCAATAATAATATCCGAATCTTCAATGTGATGACTATCACCTGACCTTATCGTAAATAAGTTCAATGGATTTACTCTCCTTAAAATAGGTTCTCCAGATACAATGTCTGCACAATAGATCTCTTCTCCTGCTATTAACGCATCAGTAAAACCTTGATTGAATTTCAATTTCAACTCTTGCTCATTGTACAGATACTTAAGTATTCTTGTAGCGTTTAGCTCTCTAAGGTCCTGATATTCGTAATTCAAATACTTGTTTAATCTTCTAAGCTCGTTCTGCAGATCTTGCTCATTCATTGCATCACCCTGTATCTGCTGCATAAGAAGATTCATTATTCGTTCCTTCTTATAATTCTCTTTCTCAGAGATTGCATTATCATTCACAGATCTTACTCTCCATTCAAATTTCCTTTTGAACTCTTCGCCAATAAGTAGATCAATTTTAGGATTTGCAATAGGATAGTTCTGCATCTTAGCAGGGAATGTAGCATTCTGCAGATTCAACGGATTACATACTGACTGCATATCTCTTTGGTCAAGTATGTCATTGTACAGATCGTAGTTTATTTTTTTGTTGTATTGAGACTGCCTTATTCGATTATCTTTGAACACTGTAAAGTTTTCTGCAGCGTCCATGCAGTCCTTCATCCACTTCTCATTTTTTTGTGAAGTTGCCTTTTTCTGGCTTGGAAAGAAAGTCACATTGGCGGATCCTTTCATAATTTTTTTATTTACACAATATTAGTCAAAAATTGAAATTTTTATCTTCCAAATATATTTCTGCTATAGCCATAATTCTTCTTAAATGGACGGTCCCAAAAAGAATCTGTTGCTATACTTTTAATCTTCTTTTCTGTTTCAACTACGTGCTGTACTCTTTCTTGTTTCAAAATAAGTACCATTCCTAATGCTGAAACTCGGTCAAAGTTACCATCTTTATTCCAATAAATAAGCTCCTTTATAAGAGGCATGCATCTAATTTTCTGCAGGTTCATAAAATCCTCATCATCTGGCGTAGGCGTTATCAACCATTGTTTGATCAATTCCCTTGCCCACTTATTTATTGCAACTGTTGCAGGAGTACCTTTCTTCCTACTCATCATAGTTGAGCTCATCATTTCTCTATCCACTAGCACTTCAGGTGTATCAGCTAACAGATGCAACGAGTTCATCTTCTTAAAATAATTGAACATTCCCCTTAGTGCATTCTCATAATTACAATCCGCATTAAAGAACATCAACAATCTTCTCACATTCTCATAATACTCATCTGCCGTGGCTGGTCTTCCTGTATATTCTGCTACAATTCTTTCAGTCAATACATTCATCACAAATGTACTTCCCAACGACGTAGTTTGTGACTCATCATGATCGTAGGGGTCAGTTCCAGCAATGTACATTCCATTTGGAATCTTGTTTTCATTGTTCCTATATGGCATTTCATAAATAACAACACATCCTTCCAAATTCTTATTGTCACGTATAGGAAAATTCATAATGGGTCTTGCGTCAGAATCTATCTTCCATTCTACATCTCCCGTTTCACCATCTATTCCTAATCCTCCTACCCAGGCACTATCAATATACTTTTTCCTATGTATCTCCAGCTCACCCAACTGATTCTTCAGATCATTAACAGGGAATATAGTTCCCTGCCATCTCATTACTGCTTCTTGTGGATTAAATGGTTTCTCCGCCAAATACTGATCGTATGCTGTAGCATTACTTGAATTCTCTTTTACCTTCTTCCTTTCTTTCTCTTCCCATGCAATTGCTTTCTCACTATCCGAGTTTCCAAACTCATCATAGCAAAACTCATAGTTTTTATCCACAGGCATAAAGAAACCACAGTCCGTATTCTCTCTACCTTTATCCCATATGTTTCCACAAGATACAGGATGAACATTATACGCTTTAGGGTAATAAAACAATTCTTCCAGTGCTTCAAAATTTGCATCTTCTGTACCACCTGTACCAAATGCTATCATCAAACCAAATGTAACTTTACCTTGCTCCATTGAAGGTCTTGCTACTTGCCACGCCTTTAGCAGACCAGGGAATTTACCTGCTTCTTCCCATAGAATAAGCTTACCCCTTTTCCCCCTAGCCTTATCAGGATTATCCTTTAGTGACACTCCAATAATCTCACTTTTATATCCAGCTTCGATCTTTACACCATTCCCGTCATTCTTTTCATAACTCGCTCTCTTATGCTTTTCACTATTCTTAAATTGTCTTCTCTTAGCCCAAGGTGTGTTTTCATCCAGAAAATCCATGATGTCCCAAGCCTTATTCAACAGTCCATCGGATAATAAATATTCCCATTCGCCTGCCATTGCATAAGACTTGGAACCAGGAATTAAAAAATAATTCCTTGTTAACATAGATCCGCCTTTAAATGAGTAGCCACGTCCCCTGCTTTTTAATACAGAACCGTGACTTCCTGCTCTCTCCGCCTCATCTAAATAGTGATAGTAATAATAATCTCCATCCCAAAACTTTGGAAAACTTTTAAACCTTTTCCCTTCAACCCTTCCTTCTTCACTTCCTTCAGCTAATGCTTCCACAATAAAAATAGGCGAGTAGTTCAGATAGAAGTAAAAATATCCAGGTATCCAATCATACCCAATAGAGTATCCTTCAGTACATCTTCGCATCTCTTCTTTCCAGAATTTCATAAACTGGCTGTTAGGATGACTATTTGGTATCGCATTCGTGTACTTACCAAATTCCTGAAAATGTAATGCTGACTCACGAAAGGTATCTATTCTGCTGCTGAAAACCTTTTCATCATCAAACATCTTAACTTTACTCCTATCCGTACTACTCATAGTTCATCTTCAAAAAATCCTTTTTGTCCACCACCTTTAATCGAGCTGGTATCCATTTGTTCTTTCTTCACCTCATCTTCTAATTCCTTCAACCCTTTAATTACTCCTCCAATTGCCTTAAGGTTACTTGTCAGATCATTCGCTCTATAAATAGGCTTATCATTTTTATCCAACGCAGCCAAATCTACTTCTCTAAAATAACCCCTCAACTTATTCACTGCTACCTTTGCATCCTGTAGTAGCAACATACTCGTTGTCATAGTCAGTTCTGCATACCGATCTATCGCCAATCTTATATCAGTACCTTTCACCCATTCCAACTTCATCCCCAAATCATTAACTATTCTCTCTTGTCGTTCTTCCTCAATATACTTTGCGTATGGAGATTCCCAATCACTAAAGTAATACACATAGCTCAACTGTATCTTAGCCTTCTCCTTACCCTTACTCTTATCCTTCTTCCACAATTCCTTAAACTCCTTTACCATCAATGCTTCTGGAGTAACCTTAATATCATCTCCTACTATCTCAAATATCTTCATTCCTTTTTCTCATTTCATTCAACTTCTTCAATCTTCCTTGCTTCACTGCAAATATTCCAAAGTGCATAAACCTCACATTCTTAAAACTATCCGTATCATCCTTATCCGCATCTTTCATCACTTTCTTTAATAATCCAAAGTAAGCGTATACCGCCTTTGTAACTTCTTCTTCACTTAAGTTATTCTCTGTGGCTATTTTCTTTATCAGATCTTTAACCTTCTTTTGAATAATCATAAATAGTCAGTTTTACTCTATGAAAGTTTTTACCAATCGATATCTCATAATCACATCTGGTATCTGGATATCTCTCCTGCCACTCTTTTATAATCTCCCTATACTCCATATACCTGTCCATGACATTCTGTATATTACTATCTTCATATACCCGTACTATCTTTCTAGGAATTCTTTTTTCCATTCTCAAAACCAAATCTAAATGTCAACTTATGTTCCTTATCATTATGATAGATCTGAAATCCTTTAGTCAACTTGTTATCCTTTATAATCTCTTTGTTCCTTAGTTCTGAAAAATTGTTATTCAGTACATCCAAGCTAATATCCAATTCCTTTGCTATCTTCACTTTAGTATCATAATCAAATACTATCTTAAATCTAATATCCTCCTTTAGATCCTTGTACTCATTATTATAATACATCAATCTCGCCAATACATCCAGCTCTCTCTTTCTAAGCTTTATTATCGGATTAATTAACTCTACATAATACCTATAAAAATTATCCTTTTTTACTTCAATAGGAATAACCATTGCCTCATCTTTTTATCAAAGATAATACATTTTATTAGACCATCAAATACATTTGTATAGCCCATACCTTATGTGGATTATGAAAAAAAAATTTTTTAAAAAAATTATTGAGGGTGTGGACCATCTAAATCAAAGACCCCTGCTTTGTAGCGGCGTCGAAAGACCCCCCTTTCAATCGTGTGGGAAAACACGATAGTTTTCATTTCTAAAATTTCATTCGCTATGCTGGAAATTAGAGAAATTCAAATAACCTCGAACCCTGATTGGGTTAAGGTTCACTTCGTGCCTACGAAAAACAACGGTGTAGTACTCTATACTAAACCAATGTTGATTTCCGCGGCGGAAGTGGAGGCTATGGACCTCGCCGCTGGTGATAAAATCACCATCTCTGAGGTCTAAGCCTCAGAGAACAAAAGTCTCACGCTCTATCGAGCGTGTTTCTTTTTTTCTCTCTATTAACAAGAGGGAAATAACAACGTACTCAGAACAGGTCCAGTTATACCTGTTATATGCCAATACTAAAGACCAAGAAATAGGTGATAGCATTTAATTTGTCTTTAGTGTTTATTTATCATTCATAATACCCAAGACTGTGAAAGATACTTATATAATACTAAACGGTGTTCTAACTACGTTAGCAGACACTGTTAACCCTAATGGATAATTGTCCATTAGGTACAAGTGGTGAACAATAGTAGCCACTTGTTATTTTAAAAGCAAGGTTTAAGATGTGAAATTCATCTATTGGCTCCTTGACCATTCAGCCGTTATATTCGGTAATAGATAGGAACTTGCTTTTATACGGTTATTGCATGGAATGGTTGTTTGTTACAGTGTCATATGTAACAAAGGAACATGAAACAATAACTACGGGCGAGCTCAGACACATAGGAATATGTGTGGAGTAGAACTTTGTTCTCGAAAGTCGCTCCTTTTTTTCTAAATATTATTCACTTAAAACAAATAAGTCATGTATAAAGTAATTGCTTATTCAGATGAATTTATTTATGTGCTAAACACAATAAACAATAAAGTACGCTCTTATCAATTGAACCATTCACCTGGTCATGTAGCAGAAGAGTTTTGCCGTTTACCAAAGGTTAAAAACTTTGAAGAAGCACTATTAGTGTGTGAGTGCGTGGCATAGTCCATCCACTCACACATTTAACTATTTTTCTAATCAGCTATTTACTATCTTATTGATATTATATAGCGTTAATTAATTAACCCAATGATTTACTTAGAAATGATTTGTATTCTATTTGGACTCAATATAAAGTTCAGTAGGAAATGGAAATAAGATGTGCATAATCCACCACATCAACCCCTGCAAAGGTAACCATTATTTAAATTAGAAGTGTCACAGTAGTGTCACAGAAGTGTCATAAAACTCCCATCCAATTGCTGGTAGACTTAAGAATGCGAAAGTATAAGATAAAAGACTCTTATCAATGAAGTAGCCTCAAGGATAGCAACCTTGTGGGAGTTTATTTAAATATGCTAAGGTGAGAATCCTTGGAACGTTTGATATATACCGTGGCTTATATCTCAGCTTGACTGAGTATTAGTGTCTAAAGAATATATCCGTGAGCCTTCATCACGTTAAGATAAACCAGCAATGGGATAAAATGATAAGTTAATTAGGAAACTTATTGTGATGCAGTTTACTGCATTCTATAGAAAGGTATTATAACATCTATGTTTTGGAATGGGCCTACAGGCTGATAGAAACATAGAGAATCTGACAGGCAGGTTCTTGAGATAGAAATATCAATAAGCGTTGTAATAAGTAACGGTAGTATAGTGTTGTCACACTTGAAGCTGTTATTAGATAATGAAACAGAGTGCTAAGAGAAATCTTGTGTTCACGTTTAGTTATTAGTGAGTAGCTTTGACAAGCAAAAGCAGGTAGGAGTAGTATTCTAAACTTCCCAAAAGGAAGCACGATTACATAAACTCCAAGTGCCTTCTACTATTCACCTGAATCCTTTTAAGCCATTAGATTGGCATCTTAAACTAATAAAACAAGAAAAAAGCAAAATAACTTGGAGACTGTTGTGAGCCCAATAAAGGCAACAATGGACTTATTCCTCTGTAATATGGGGACACGTGCGGACCGCAAGTTCAATCGTGAAGGAATAAAGTAGTATCTAGCTAACAGACGGCAGTCTGTGTATCTCGCAAGGAGGTTGGTATGAAATTGAACTTATGACCACAACAGTAGTGATGGCGAGCATCTTAACTCGTGTCCATGCGTACTACAATCAGAAATGGTTGTGTGAGTTATTGAGGGAAACCTTTATTAATGTGCGTACAAGCAGTCAAACTCTCAGCTGTTTTTATTAACCCTTAAATCTATACAATATGTTAAGATTAAATGATATTAAGAGTATTTTTCCTTCCGCAAAAAATACAGGTAAGGATATAATTACAGAAATGATGCCTAAGTATGCAAAGGTGTTTCATATTGATTCTCATGATACAGAGAATGGTTATAGATTTCAAGGAGTAGTAATAAATGCTAATCCTAAACTTAATAATCCTGATGTATTTTCTGTAATGCCTTTAGAAGTACTGAAAAAATGCTCACACTATAACATTATCCAAAATAATGGATATTTAGTATGGACATTGTGGTTTGAACAATAAGAAAGATTGTACAGTAAGTGCAATCTTTTTAATTAATACATTATGAAAACTATACAAGTAACCCAGAAAGAAATTCAAGACGCTATGAAACATAGGGTCTATAGAAACAAAAAGAAATACTACAGAAAGCAAAAGCATAAGCATAAAGCTATATAGTAATAACAAAAATCAGTAATATGAACCCAAGAATAAAATACTTCAATCAGGTTAGTTCTAAACCTATGTCAGAATCGGCAAGAAAAGAACTTAGAAAAGAGAATAAACGTGCAATGGGATATGTAGGAACACTCATATTAATTATACTTATGACTGCAATCCTATTGGACGATCCAAATTTTATAGCAGACCTTCGGGAATTGCTTAAATAACATTCATTCAGATAGCGAATGGCAAGAGAAATAGCTTAATTGGAAAAGCGATTTACCTTATGTTTTCCACATCAGCAACAGTAAATAGTTGGGAGTTCGAATCTCCCTTTCTCTTCTACTCCAACCATAATTCATACACTATCAGCCAGCAAGTAATACGTACATAGGGTAGCGATAGATGAAAGTAATTATGTAGCGAGTTATAATCAAATAATAAACAAGTAATAATCACAAAAATCAAACAAAATGAGTGAAAATTCAGGAATCAAGACGGTATTTGGAAAAATCACTGTCGACAGCGTAAAACCAGACGCTTACAAAGATGCTTTAGACTCAGCACAATTGCGTCAAGAAGTAACAAAAATCTATCCATCTGTACAAACTAGCAGTAGTATGTCAGATGATTTATTTTCAAGTGAAGACTTTGGTCTTGAAGGTGGAAATGAATACACAGAGATTCGAGTTACTTGGATTTCAGTTCCTAAAGGAACAAGTGCAGAAACTGTTCAGTCAATGCTGGATAAGTGCCCAGATGCTAAGATCTACAAGATCTTGTCAAATGAGCCTATCCTAACATCTGGTCAGGAGTATGCGATCGAAGCAGGTTTAACCTCTTTGGACGTATTTGAGAATGCTCAAATGGTTCGAGATGCTGAAGGAAACCCGATAGCTGATGCTAACGGTGCAATTCAGTTCTCTGCTAAATTCTTTAGCAAAGACGGTTCTAAGCACGATGAAGACCGAAGAACTCCTGTAGCTGCAAAGCTTGAGGACAAGTCAGGTCTTGTTGGCGGTGATTTGGCAGGAAGCTAATCACCAATTTCTTGGTTGAAAGGTTGAGAGTGCGTAAGTGCTCTCACCTTTCTTTTTATCACACATAAGTATAAGTTTAAAGTAGATTAACTTAAAACTTATAAATTATGAAAAACACAATCGAAAAATTAAAACTCGTTCTTGAACTATTAGAAGATGGAGCTATGTATCATCGCAGTGTCACATGTTTAGAAAATGAATATTTTCCAAGGGCGGAAAACCCAAAAGAAAATGTAAAAAGAGAAAAAAGGATACAAGATGAATATAGTGAAATGGAGTGGTGGTTCGAGAATTTTATTAATAGATTCGAAGATTTTTTAGAAAATATGTGTGTAGATGAAGAAGAATAGGGGAAACCCTATCTTCTTTTTTGTTTAATCATTAACCCAAATAAAGATGAAAAATTTTGTATTAACTTTTATCATAACCTTCACACTTATTGTAACGGCTACTTTTAGTCATTCTCAAGAGAAATATAAAACAGCTTGGGAAGTAGACACAATATTTGAGTTGGAATATGATACAATCGAAAAAGAACACGTTGCAAAATATGTTAGCGACGTAATAACAAAAATGGAGTTCGAAGAAACTGAATTCGGAGCAAGATTAACTATAAACATTTACAACTATGAAAAGTTGGATTGGTTTAATAAATATGCACGAAACGGTAACTTTCCACCTCCAGAAGAAATAAAACTCGAAAACAAAAAGGTATATGCGTTAGATCTCATAACTGTTAATTTAGAAGAGAATCAAGTAGTTTATTGGACTGAAGGACAAAAAGATAAGATCATCGTTTATATAAATGATGAAGGATTTTCCAACGATCTGTGGCATTTCTCAGAATTTGATGAAGAGCTAGACTTATACACAGTTTCTCGGTATTTTTCAGTACCTTTTTAATTAACCTTAAAACAATTAGAAATTATGTCTAAAGAATGTAATTGCTACATGTCGGAAATGGGTCTAAATTGTGAAAGAATAGCAGATATAGTTGCTATGGTATTAAATGCTGAATCAGATATGATTGGTGCTTCTTGGTATATCCACGAACTTATAAATGAAGGTACAATAACAGCCCTTGAAGGGATTGCAGTATCTACACAAATAGGTGTTAAGGTAGCCGAAGAGCATGTTACAGTAGAAATGCCCACATTTTCTGACAACTAAAATAATTATTCATTAACCCAATAGAAATCATGAGAAATTTAGAAACAGTTGGTGTCCAAGGACACCGCAAGAATTATCCCAAACCATATTATAACAAAGACGAGGAGCTTTATACCAAAACAGTTACGAGAATATCTAAAGGTTTTGTTGCTATAAATGCTTTCTCAACTCTGCTTCTGGTTACTGCAATATACTTTAGGGAGTATCCTGGTGCAGTTGTAGTATGTTGTGTACTTGCGTTTATATTTACTTGGTGTTCTTTTATGTTACCTGAACACGAGAAGTATACGACAACAGAGTACACAACAACTCGAAAGAAAGAGAGGATGAAATCAAATAAACGTGATCTAATTAGTAGATTGACATTTGTTTTAGTATTGATTGCATTTATTTATGGCAATCTGTATGTAATGGCAGATCAACCTGATACGTTTAACTACGATAAAATATACAGTGGCTTTATAACTACAATTTTTATAGCTACTGTATGTGGTGCACTAATCACTGCAATCAAGTTGATTATAGGTGCATCTATATTCAAGAAAAGATGAATAATTACAATTTATCCTCAGACTACGACCTATACATAGATGCTACAGGTACACTATGTATGCGTTGGAATAAATACATAACAAAAGAAGTAACAGGTGTAAGCGAAGTATGCTTACATCTGTTGTTTTTAATCAAATAATATAACCGTAAAATGGAAGCACTAAGTAAATTAAAAAAAAGTGAAGGATTAACTAAGCTATTAACCGAAGAAGAAATCCAGGAACATAAGGATATGCGTAAGGAATTTCCTAATTATCCAAGACTACCCAAGTTTATATTGATGCGTAAAGTTAAAGGATTTAAGAAAAACCATTCAGATGCTCTTAAGATCTCTTGCACTCAAGGTTTTCTTGGTAGAGTACACAATTGGAAAAAGAAAGAGTTTCCTCATTTAATAGCTAAAAAGATCAAAAACACATTAGTTTAAATCGACACAAGTGTAATGAGGATAGGTGGGAGTTGTTGATACTCTGTCGCCAGATGGAGAGTTAGACGTCCTTGAGATACCACCCACTTGATGTCGGAATTAATTTATTAACCCAAAACTAAATGTTATGAAAATCACAAGTATTAATATCCCAACTTATAAAGTGGAAGGATACAAAAAAGTAATCAATCACTTTGAATTGCTTAAGCTTCAAACTGACATAGCTAATAAGAGAAAGAAAGGCAATTTAAATGTTAAGTGTGTTACTACAGGTAAGACATTTAAAATTCTGAAATCAGGTAGTATAGATTTTAGAACTAAAGCTTATGATTTAATGGTCTCATTAGCTAATGACCTAAGAAAGGCAATAGAAAACACTTTATCAGAAGAAGAAATAGAAACTCTATTGAATGAAGGTAGGCTCTATGCTGTTAAAATGCATAAGCAAAGAACTGGTAAATCACTTTATGAAGCTAAACAAACTGTAGATAAGTTTGCAAAGAGTAAGCTGAATCATTAACCCAAAACTAAATATTATGGATGTAGTACAATTAAGTAATGGAAAAAGCGTAGCTAATTTTAGCTCACCTCATCCATTTACATTTGAGGATGGTACTGTGCTTCCAGCTAAAAGCAATGAAGAAGCACAGAGATTAAAGGTTGATTTTATAGAGCACAAAGATTCTGATGGAGTAGAAGGATATAGTGTGGATATGCAATTAACCTTTGAGTTAAGTGATGCTGTGATGAAAGAGGTAGAGAAGTGGGAGAGAATAGCAGGAGATGGACACGTAGATGTAGTGTTCTGTCCACTGCCAATGATTAAAGCATTACGTGCAATAGATTATGATGTGAAAGCATCACCATTCAGATGCATAAGAATGATGGATAGAGTTAAGAAGACTTTGTCTATAGTCTATCAGACATATTAAAAATAGTAACTACCTGCTGAAGACAGACAAGTGATTAATAGAGTTAGAGAGTGTTTTAGCGTTAGCTGAGTAAACAGCGTAAGCAAATTAGAATCCACGATCTTTAGAAGCTCGGTCACAACCCAAATCCAAGAAAGGGTTAGTCTGTTGGATGGTGAAGTTCATGTCTTGGAAAAACCAAGGTTCTTCACTCCACTTGGGGACAGGTAGTTATTTTTACATTAAAACTATTACAATATGGAACAACAAGTATTTGAATACCTAGATGAACTCAGAAAGTCAGGTGTAACCAATATGTTTGGGGCTGCCCCATACATTGTTAGGGAGTTTGACATCCCTACTAAAGAAGCAAGAACATTATTAAAAAAGTGGATGTATGGAGTATAAAGATAAATTTGGAAAAACAGTCAATATTGGAGATTTTGTAATTACTGCTGATAATAGTAGATTATACATTGTGAGATTAGCTCATCCTTCTACAGGTTATCATCACAACATTATAGGATATCTTATTGATTATGATGAAAATGGAAATGCATTGGAGAAAGGGGCTTACAGATTCATTTTCTCACATTTAAGAGTAAGTAGATCAATAAAAATAAAACCAGAAGATTATGGGATTAATGAAGCAATTATATATAGACATCAAAAGCAGTCTAAACTTCACTGAAGCTGATGAACATAAGAGAAAAAAGATGTTAGATGAGTGGTGGGAAACAGATGAAGGTAAAGAACTCAAAGAACAAAAAAGACTTGAGAATGTAATTCTACCTTGGTGGGATAATCTTTCTGACATTAAACAGGAAGAGTTGACATCAAAATATTTTCCTAGATTTAGTGTGTCTATGATGGACAGCTATGAAATAGAGAAAGTATATGATAAAGAGCATATCTAAAAATAAGCAGGGCTCTGGTAAATCGTTTGATAATTAAAACATGAGGTTTATGATAATTGATTCGATGAGTTCTGCTTTTTTAAACTTATTAGCATTCATGCGACCTTGTGTTTGACTTTAAATAGTTACTGGAAGTACCAAGAGCTTGTAACTAGTAGAATTGATCAGCTATATAGAGCAAGTGCTCATAAAAGTTAAAAATGAATGCTTATTTATTTGAGGTGTGACTCTACAAGTGGCAATGTCATGTTAAGCTGTGGAAGCGTGGTAGAATGAGAATAGAAAAACGTAAGAGTTCCTGATTCGCATATTCTAGGTAAAGCGTGGAGGTGATGGGCAACCTATGGGAAGATAGAGAGCAAAGTGTGAAGCCCTACTGGTAATAGGATAGGCAAATAACCTGACACACAGTATTAAACTAATCATGGAAGCAAGGGAACCTGGAATGGGGAACGGAGGTAAGTGCTCTGGTTTAATACTACCTCATTATTTTAAACTAAAACAAAGATGATCGAAGTAGTAATATTTAGCTGGGCATTAGCATTAGTAATATGCCTTTATGTTTGCATTAAAAACCAAAACAGAGATGAGTAAGAAGAAACTAAGAGAATGGGAAATACCTATGAATCTTTCTGATAAAGAAAAGAAAGAATATGGTATGACAACAACTCACAAAATAAACAATACAGCTAAACCAAAACAAAGAGGATGAAAAAAAATTTTGACAAGGTATTTTGGGTGGGTTTTATTTTTGTAGTTTTTTACATAGGCATATATCTAATCCTATCCATTACAACAAGTTAAACCAAAACAAAGATGATAAAGCAAAAATGTAGGAGTGTGAGTCCGCACATAAAAATTGGTCGAACAGGACATCGCTACCAAAACCTGCATTGTTTATAAACCAAAACAAAGATGAGTTGGACTGATAAAGATATGATACGTTTTGCACGTATTGCTAGCAGTGGCGCATATGGATTATATTCTGGATGCAGATCACTAGAGAGTAAATTAAGTAGATACAAAA
>Ga0208794_1000529_pt1 | contig 23944 bp, 19 predicted proteins | sample 32_taG_FD_184106 | JGI IMG/M metagenome (GOLD analysis project Ga0208794, IMG submission 184106) | Marine viral communities from the Gulf of Mexico - 32_GoM_OMZ_CsCl metaG (SPAdes) (version 2) | ecosystem: Environmental > Aquatic > Marine > Oceanic | place: Atlantic Ocean: Gulf of Mexico... | reverse complement strand
CATGCGCGTAGCAAACGGCGCCGACCCCCACCATATGGGCCAGTCCGGTCTTGGCGTTCTTGTGCTGGCGTGCACCCGCCTCGCCGCGAAGTTGCCGGGTAATCTCGCCCACCTGACCGATACCGGTGGGGCCCACGGGATGGCCCATCGCCAGCAATCCGCCTGAGGGGCTGACAGCACAGCGCCCGCCAATATCCCATGCGCCTTCTTTTAACATCGGCACGTAGTGGCCCGGTTTGCAGATGTCGATGGCCTCGGCATAGAGTAGCTCTTCGACTGAAAAGGCATCGTGCACTTCCAGCACATCCAGATCCGTGGCCGCGATCTGGGCCTGAGCTACCGCAAGGCGCATGATATCAGCAGTGAGCGCGGTGTCGGGGTTCAGATTGTTGCCCGCCCGTTCGCTGCCCGCAGCGGAGGAAGCAATCCGCACGGCGCGGCCCATATCCAGACCCAGCCGCTTGATACCCTCTTCGGAGGCAAGAATGACCGCGGCGCCGCCCTCGCCGATTGGGGTGCATTGCAAGGCGGTGATTGAGCCCGAAATCGGTCGGCTCATCACCTCTTCGATCGTGCGGACCTTCTGACGTTGGGCATTGACGTTTTTCGCGCCGTTCGCGTGGTTTTTCACGGCGACTAGTGCCATGTCTTCGGGGGTTACGCCATGTTTGTGCGCATACTCATCCGTCAGCAGAGCGAAGTGGGTGAAGGGAAGGATACTGTCCTCTGCCAGATCCGGCAGCCCGGTGCTGGCGCGATAGACTTCGGGGCGCTCCCGCTTGTCAACGCCGACCGCCAGGACGACGTCGCTGATGCCAGAGGCAACTTCCATACAGGCGTGCCGTACCGCAGCCGACCCGGAGGCGGAAGCGTTTTCGATGTGTACGATGGGGCGACCGCTATCGCCGAGATGGCGCAGCATCGGGCGGCCAACCGCCATGCCTAGAAGGGCATGCGCCACATAGGACGACTCGACGTCCTCCCACGTCACGCCGGCGTCTGAAAGCGCTTCGCGAACGGCGGTCAGACCGAGCTGGACATAGCTGGTATCGCTGCTGCGCTGGTACGGGTGAAAGCCGATGCCGACAACGTAAACGGGGCGAAGATCGCTGATAAGTTTGGCCATGCGCTGATCCTCAATCTTCAACCGGTATGAAACGAAGGTCTTGCGGTCCGTGGTTCGGGCGCGTTTCGGGAACGAGTTTCGTGATCATAGACATTCCCGGTATCAGCATGGCGTCATCAGGGGCCTCCAGAACAGACCGCAGGATCGCGCCATCCTCTGTCTGGATCGAACCGACCAGAAAAGGCGTATCGCGCGGGGTGCCGACAGGCATATGCACAAAGGCGGAAGCAATCAAAGTACCGCGCCCCGTGAGCGTTTTCGGGCTTAGTTCCGTCGATCCGCATTTCTCGCAGCCATAAGTCTGCATCGGAAAAAACACATATCCGCACTCTTTGCAGACTCCGCCGATCAACGCCGGGTTATCCGGCAGTTGTTCCGTCCCCCCTGCTTGAAACAACTCGTGCACTTCTTCGGTCATGGTGTCTCCCCTACGCCATATCGTCTGAAGGAGACTATAAATTTGCTTGTTGTTTGACAAGTTTATAGTTGCACAGGTCTCACTGCTGCGATCTTGGCGCGCCATGACTGGTTATAGATTACTTGGCCGCAATGGACTGTTTGAGATTGGAGATGAAAGCCTCTCCCAGCGGAACGGTTTCGTAATTGGTATCCAGCACGGCAAACGCCAATTGACCCCGCAGGAATGCGTAAATGACACCAGCCTGTAGCAATGGGTCAACATCACTGCGGATGTTTCCGCTTTCGATACCGATCTCGATTTCCTGTTTGAGCGTCGAGATTGCCTGATTGTGCAGGCGCGTCATTGTTTTCTTCAGGCTCTCTTCGATCTGTGCCTGCGTGAACAGGAAGGTGAGTGCCTTAACCCGTTCGAGCTTGGACACTTTGATATAATGCCGGATGAGGTCATTTATCCGCTGAATCCCCCGTTCGCGCACCGGCAATTCAGCCGCGTCCTTGTAGAATTCCGAAACGACATATTCCGCTACACGGTTCTGAAGCTCAATCTTTGAACCGAAGTAATGGCCCGGAAGCCCGCGGCTAAAGCCCGCCAGATCGCCAACCTCGGCAAGAGAAAAGCCATCGAAACCCTTCCTCGCGACGAGATCTGTCGCTGCCCCTATCAGCTTAGCCTCAGCTTTCTCTCGCCGTTCGACTTGAGTTCTGCGTTTCTTGGGTGTCACGTCTGCCGGCATCAGTCTGTCCAATTTTTGTCTGTGTAGGCCCAGATGAGAGCTACTGCCCATATCGGTACGGGCTGCATGCCCCCTATTAAAGAAGCGCCATATACATTGTATGTAATAGTTTGTTGGTGGTCCAGCAAATGACCGACAAGATTGGTCATCACTGATATATGCCGAAGCATCACAAATTCTTCTACCACCAATGATACTACTTGACGGATTAGAATTCGCCACAATAAACTTGCTTGATGGTCAGCAAGCTAATTAGCGGGGCACAGGGAGGATCGTGTGAGCTGACCAGCGCAATGGAGGATTTGCGATGAGCACACTTGGAAGCTCGACCTGCACAATGGGCGAGTTGTTTGACCGCGCGATACGCCGATTTGGCGACCGTCCCGCGATCGTCGATGGCAAAAGCAAGCTGACCTACCGCCAGTTGGGCGCAAGGATTTCACAGTATAAGTCAGCATTTGCCGCACTTGGCCTCAAGAACGGCGATGCCGTGGGGCTGCTAGTAACCAATACAATTGAAGCCTACAGCGTTATGGCTGCGGCGATATGCATGGGGGTTCGCTACACCGCGCTACACCCGATGGGCAGCCTTGATGACCATCTGTTCATCGTCGGCGACGCTGAAATCGACATGCTCATCGTTGAGCCGACGGCCTATGCCGCGCGTATCGAACCGCTTTCAAAAGCGTGCAAGATCGCAACCTTGGGGCCTTCGGAGGGGCATACCGACATCAGTGCCCTCGCCGATCAGCAAACGCCCGGCGATCTGTCCCCGACACTAGATTCATCGCAGATCGTCTGCGTGGTTTATACGGGCGGCACAACCGGTATGCCCAAAGGGGTCATCCACCGTCATCCGTCCTTTGTGAATAGCGTTCAAACTGTCTTGGGCGAATACGAATGGCCCGCGGAAACGAGGATGCTGATCGTTGCTCCCATTTCTCATGCGGCTGGCCTGTTGGTGCTTCCCGTCCTGCTTAAGGGCGGCATGGTTGTCATGGCGAACGGATTTACGCCGACAGGATTCCAGGACACCATTCTTGAGCACAAGATCACCGCGACATTTGTCGTGCCGACGATGATCTATGCGCTTCTTGACCATCCAGATGTTGTCGTCGAAAAGATGTCATCGCTAGAGCTGATAATCTACGGTGCCTCGCCGATATCGCCGTCCCGCCTTGAACAGGCGCTCAAGTTCTTTGGCTCTGTTTTTTTGCAGGGGTACGCGCAAACCGAGGTGCCGTTGCAGATCACCATCCTGCGGCGCGAAGACCACGACCCGGCGCGACCCGAACTGCTGGCGTCTTGCGGACACCCGACTGCAGCCGTGCAGACCGCGATCCTTGATGAGGATGATCAACCTGTCGCACGCGGCGAGGTAGGCGAGCTGTGTATTCGCAGCCCGATGGTCATGGATGGATATTGGAAGCGACCTGAAGAGACCGCCGAAACGCTTCGCTCGGGCTGGCTGCACACCGGTGACATGGCGCGCGAGGATGACGGCGGATACCTCTATCTGGTTGACCGCAAGAAAGACATGATCATTTCAGGCGGCTTCAACGTCTATCCGCGTGAGGTTGAAGATACACTCTCGAGCCACCCGGATGTTGCCAACGTTGCCGTCGTGGGCGTGCCGCATGACAAATGGGGCGAAGCCGTTACCGCAGTTGTCGTGCAGCGCGAAGGCTGCACCATCGACAGCGCCGCCTTGTCGAGTTTTGTCAAAGACAAGAAGGGGCCGATCTATGCGCCCAAGGCCATCCATGTCGTCGACGCGATCCCGCTGACGGCTATCGGAAAACCGGATCGCAAGGCCGTCCGCGCCATGCTGGCGGAATGATGTTTCCCTGTTCGACATCACAAGGGACAGCTTTCGGGCTGAAGGAAAACAAGGTGCAACAATGAGTTATATCAAGACTGAAACCGATGGTCATGTCCTGATCATCACGCTGGACCGGCCCGACGCCCGCAATGCTTTCAACCTCGCCATGTCCGAGGAACTGGAGGCGATCATCGACCGCTACGAGAACGATATCGAGCTGCGCTGTGCCATCATTCAGGCAAACGGGCCAACCTTCTCGGCGGGTCAGGATTTGATCGCGGCGGCAAAGGGGGAACGCTCGGTCACTAAGGGGCGCGGGGGTTTCGGGATCATGGGCCGCCCGCCCAACAAGCCCCTTATCGCAGCGGTTGAGGGCCAGGCGCTGGCCGGCGGCATGGAATTGACGCTGTGCTGCGACATGGTCGTTGCGTCAACGGGCGCGGTCTTTGGGTTGGCTGAAGCCAAGCGCGGGTTGGTTGCCATCGGCGGAGGCTGCTTCCGCCTGCCCCACCGCATCCCCCACAACATCGCGATGGAGATGATCATCACGGCCGAGCCGCGCTCTGCCGAAGACATGCACAGCTTTGGCTATGTCAACAAACTGGTGGAACCGGGCAACACCCTTGAAGGGGCGATGGAATACGCGGCCCTTGTCGTGCGCAACGGACCGCTTGCCACGGTGGCGTCCAAAGAGATCGCTCACCGTTCCGCCACAGAGCAATGGCGCGATGAGGACGGATGGCGCATTCAGGAAGAGATCATCAAGCCGGTTCTAGCCTCTGATGACCTCAAAGAGGGCCTCGCTGCCTTTGCCGAAAAACGTGACCCCGTCTGGAAAGGAAAATGACCATGAACTCGCTTGAAGGAAAAGTCGCGGTTGTTACCGGCGGCGCACAGGGCATCGGCTATGCAATCACGAAAATACTGGCAGGGAACGGTGCCAAGGTCGTGTTCGCCGATGTCGATGGTGAAGCTTCCGCGAAGGTGGAACAGGAGTTGGGATCGAGCGCCAAGGCGCATGTCGGCGATCTGCTGGACCCCGAGGTGCCGAAAGCGCTGATCGACACGGCTGTCGATGCGTTCGGCGGTGTGGATATTGTGGTCAACAACGCCGGGTATCACTGGGACGCAATGTTTCACAAAATGTCTGAAAAGCAATGGCAGGCCATGCTCGACATCCATATGACAGTCCCCTTCCGGGTACTTCAGGCCGCGGCACCCGTCATGTTCGCTGCCGCCACCGAAGATGCCAAGGCAGGCCGCGAAGTCATGCGCAAGGTCGTGAACGTCTCCTCGCTTGCTGCGTCATTCGGCAACATCGGCGCGTCCAACTACTCTGCCGCAAAAGCCGGGATGATCGGGCTGACCAAATCGCTCGCCAAGGAATGGGGGCCGCGCAAGATCTGCGTGAACTCTGCGGCATTCGGCGTGATCCAGACCCGGCTTGGGCTGCCGCAAAGCGAACAGAACCAGATCAAGGTCGGTGGCGAAGAGGTGAGCCTGGGTGTTCCGGTCAAGACATTGCAAGCCATGGGCATCGACCACGAGATAGAAACCGGAGACATCTATAAGCAGCGCGAGATCAAGCAGATCCCGCTGGGCCGCGCCGGTCACATCGATGAGGCCGCGGGCCTTGTTTATTTCCTGTGCTCGCCCCTGTCTGACTACGTCACTGGCCAGGTGATGTCGGCAAGCGGCGGTTCGGGCGGCGGAATGTCCTGATGCTTCCTGCGCAGCGGTAAGGGCATCGCTCTCCTAGCGAAAATGTCGTGATCGCATACGCTGTCTCAATGTTCAGTCTCAAGTAGCCGAGTTGAGCTCTGTCAGTATAGCTTAAGGAATTCCACCATGAAACTCATGCAGGAAAAAGACCTACAATCCGAGTTGGAAATCGACGCAAGAATGCAGGGCCTCGATGGTCGCTATGACTTCGCGCCTGCTTGCACAAATCTGGACGATCCGGGACGCAGACCCGGAACCGCCCACACAAAGAAAATGCTGACAAAGTTGTCGGGCGTGGAGCCGGTGTATGACCCGGAATACGCAAAAAAACTGGCAATGATGAATTGGGTCGGTGATCCCCTGTCGGACAAGGCCGTGCTGTCGATCCGCCGAGGTGGGCGCAATCCTCATGAAATCACCGCCAAATTTCTGGAAGGTGGCATCGACGCCGTAGAAAATCCGCCCGAGGAACTCGGTTGAGATCTGGAAGCAGGTTTCCGAAGACCCTGAATGGCTGGATTGGGAAAAACTGGAACGCGGTGCCAAGGTGTTCCGCAGGTTTGGCGTGTTCGCCTATCAGTTTGCCGGTACCATTTCCATCGACGGCTTTCGGTCGCCCAATATCAGCCGCACGCTAATGTCGACGGGGCAATACAGCGATCAGACCGCATTCAAGCGTTTCCTGCTTACCTGCAACTTTTGGCTTCAAGTCTCCGAAGAAGGTGGCATGCGCCTGCACGGTGAGGGTTGGAAAGTAGCTCTGCGTATTCGGTTGCTGCATACCCTGATCCGGCGGGCTGTATACGGCAGCGATCGTTGGAATGAAAAAGAACTTGGCATGCCGATCAGCCAATTGGGCCTTTTGGCCGCGCCCATGCTTGGCTCACCTGGAATGGGGCTGTTCACCCGCGCTTTGGGCTATCGCACCACGGACGCCGAAATTGAGGACATGAACCATTTCTGGCGCTATGTCACCTATATCATGGGATATCAAGAGTTCTGCAAATTCCCTGAAACAATCGAAGATTCCGTAAACGCCCTATTCCATCTCAGCTGTATTAGCGTGAAAACCGACGATGACGACGGCATACGCTTGGGACAATCCTATATCGACAGCTTCACGCCCCCAGAAGATCTTCGCGGTTGGGTCAAAGTGAAGCGTTGGGCCGAGCATAAAGTGAACATCGCGCATCTGATGATGTTCGTGCCGCCGGAATCTCGCGCATTGCTGAATGTTCCGAATTCAAAGTTCTGGACGCTGGTCTACTTCCTTGGCCATGCGCCAAAAACGTTCATTCAGGATACGCGGCGCAAACGAAGCACGTCCTACGCAGACAGGCTCGACCGCCGCATGACGGAACAACGCCGGAATTGGGTGAAACGCCAGCTTGGCGAAGCAGACTTGGTCTACCGGCCCCAATCGAAATTCTAAGCGTGTATGATGGGATGTAGCGCCGCATTGAACTCTGGGTGCCCCGACGATCTGCGCAAGCTAACAGCGCTGCAAGGGTCGGAAGTGCCAACCACCATTCAGTAATATCAAATAATAACAGCGACTTACTGCATACCCATGCGAACCTGCCAAGAAAAATAGCGAACACAAGAATTTACTTGCTTTATAACAAGCAACTACTAAAGTTTTTGAGGGAGTTCCGCGGATCACTGGGAGGTTAGGTGGTTCGAGGCGACACGGAGGAAGACATCAGAAAGAGTGACTGCCCATGACCCGCGTCAGCGGTTTTGGAGCGACACCACCAACGCCGTGATTTCATCAGGGCGGGGGGCAAATACAACGAAGGAGGATCGTTATGCACCTGAAGAAAACCATTGCCATCACCGCCGCCACGCTCGCGCTTAGCACGAGCATCGCGTCCGCGCGTGAAATCACCTATGCACATTTCCTGCCCGCCGCGGGGTCGATAAGGGACGCGACTGTCGCCTATTTCGACCGCGTATCCGAAGCAACCGGCGGAGAGCTTACGTTCGAGACGTTCTGGGCCGGTGCCATGGGAGGGCCGGTAGAAATGTTGGACACCATTGGCAGCCAAACCGTAGACGCGGGCGGGATCGTCGACGCCTACCTGCGGTCGAGCATTCCAACGGCTTCGATGTTCTCGGACTTTGGTCGGCTGGTGTCATCCAACGCCGATATGCTCGCCTATTCGGCTGCCGTGACAGAACAGCAATTGCTTAAATGTCCGGAATGTTCTGCCGACTATGCAGATAACAACGTCAAGCTGCTGGCGACAACGGCGACCGCGCCATACTATCTCATGTGCAAGCCAGAAGTAACTTCGACCGCAGATTTGGCGGGTAAAAAAGTGCGCGCTGTCGGCAATGTTGCCAACCTGATGCAGCAAATGGGCGCGGTGCCTGTGTCGGTGACGACAGCAGAAATGTATGAGGCCATGCAGCGCGGCCAAGCCGATTGCAGCACAGGATCGGCTGCCTGGCTGGATGAATACAAGCTCGGCGAATTTGTGAAGTCGATGATTAACGAGCCGATTAACGACTACATCAGTTCGGGCAACATTCTGTTTAACCTCGACGTATGGAATGACTTTTCCGAAGCTCAGCGGGCCGCGTTCATTGATGAGCTTCCGGCCTTCGTAGCACAGATCAACTTTGAAGGCTTGTCCGACGCGGACCAGGCCATCGAAGCCGCCAAAGCAAATGGTCTGAAAATTTATGAACCCGATGAGAAATTCAAGGCAGAGATCACCGAGTTCCGAAGTGCTACCTTCGCCGCTGCCATCACCACGGCCGAAGGCACAGGTGTCAAAGTTGCGGAGCGGGTCACCACCGACTTTGAAGCACTGGTGGAAAAGTGGAGCGCCATTGTAGCTGATATCGGCATGGATCAAGCCGCCTATGAAGAGGCGCTGCGCACAGAGATCTACTCCAAACTGCCAAAATGATCCTGCCCGAAGAACTGCGGGCAGCCATTATGGTTGCCCATGGTTTTTGACGTGCCGGGGTGCAGGTGCCCCCCCTCAGACAATCGACGCATATTTCAAGGATCAAAGCAGCATGGCCAAGTTGGTTCACTTTGCAAATTGGGTTGCGAGAATTCCAGCGATTTTTGCAGCCCTTCTCGTAGGCGCAATGATGCTCCTTGTGGCGTCCGACGTAGTCCTCAAATACCTTTTCAACGCGCCCGTCCCCATGACGCTGGAGCTGGTCGCGGCATATTTCATGCCCGCCATTTGCTTCCTGCCCCTTGGCAATGTGACGCGCACCGAAGCGCACCTTGAGGTCGAACTATTCACCCAAGGCATGGCAGGGCGCCCCCTTGCCGCGATCAAGCTTTTTGGCTGTGTATTTGGGATCATCTACGGAATTTACATGCTGGACCCCGCGATTGCCCAAGCCATCAAAATGACCGGGCGCGGCGAGTATTGGGAGGCCGCCACCGCCCACTTGCCGGTCTGGCCCGCCCGCTGGTTCTTTCCGCTGGGGATTGGCCTCATGATCTTGTGGCTTGCCCTCCTCGCCGTGTCTCACGTGTTCGTCGTACTGACAGGGCGTTCACCCATCGCCCGTGAAATGTCGAAACAGGGCGATACCAAACATTCTGCAGGAATTAACCATGACTGATCTGGCCATCGGCGGCGGCGCTCTTGTCGCCATACTCATCCTGCTCGCACTGCGTGTCCCGATCGCGTTCGTTCTGGGCGGCGTTTCGTTCGTCGGCATTATCCTTGTCCGAGGATGGAATGCGGCGCTCAACATGCTCGGATCCTTACCGCACAGCTTTGCCTCGTCGTGGGAGCTTTCTGCCGTGCCGATGTTCCTGCTCATGGGGGCGGCGGCGTTCCAGACCGGCCTTACTCAAAGCCTGTATTCCGCCGCGCGACTGTGGCTGAACAAGCTGCCCGGCGGCCTCGCTGTCGCCACGAACTTCACTGCGGCGGGCTTTGCCGCAGCCTCTGGATCTTCAGTCGCGACCTCGGCTGCTGTCGGACGGTTGGCGATCCCGGAAATATTGAAGTATGGCTATGACAAAGGCCTCGCCACCGGCACCGTCGCGGCGTCCGGCACGCTAGGCGCGCTCATTCCCCCGTCGATTGCCTTTGTTCTCTACGGCTGGTTCACGGGCGAGTCCGTCGGTAAACTGCTGATCGCAGGCCTTATTCCGGGGATCATGACGGGCGCAATTTATACGCTGATGATCATTCTGCGTTGCATAAAGTCACCCGGACTTGCACCGAAAATGACTGAGCACGTCACCCTGAAGGAAAAGATGCAGGCGCTGGCTGCCGTTTGGCCAATGCCGGTTCTAGTTCTAAGCGTCATCGGCTCCATCTATTCCGGCATCGCCACACCGACCGAAGCAGGCGCGGTTGGCGCCGTGATGGCTTTCGTCATCGGGGCAGCCAAAGGCAAGCTGACCTGGGCAGTCCTGTGGCGAAGCATGGATGACACGATGAACACAACCGCTTCGCTGTTCTTCCTCGCCATCGGTGCCGTGATCCTGACGCGCTTTCTGGCTATTGCCGGTATACCTACTTTTATCGCGGAAGTGGTGTCCGATCTCGGCCTCGGGCCCATTCAGCTGGTCATTGCCATGGCCATCGTATTCCTGCTGTTGGGCATGTTCCTTGACCCCATCGGTGTGATGCTGGTGACGCTTCCGATATTCTTGCCCGCGTTTGAGGCAGCCGATCTCAACCTGATCTGGATCGGCGTGATCGTCGTCAAGATGATCGAGATCGGGCTGCTGACGCCGCCTGTCGGGATCAACGTCTATGTGGTCAAACAGGTCGCGGGAGACAGCGTACCGTTGTCAACTGTGTTCAGCGGCGTAAGCTGGTTCCTCGCCTGCGAGGTATTCATCATGGTACTTTTGGTTGCCTACCCAGCATTGTCTCTATGGTTGCCTAACTACATGGGTCAATGAACCAAAAGGGGGCTGGAATAATCGGTTTTAGTCACGCCAAAACTCGCTATCGGTTCCTCGCGCTTGGTAAGTCACCCGCCAATACCAACGTCCAAGCAGCAAAGCTCCCGGCGATATAGGCGCGCTATTTTTCAGGACCGGGTTTTGACGCACATTCCATGAATATCCTTAGCTCACAGCTGCGGCAAATGTCGTCATCCGCAGCTTTGACCGCAGCGGCAATCGCCTCGCCCTTGTTGTTGTGCATGTTATCTTCGCCAAGCTCGTCGCATACATGCAACTGCCGCATGATCCGTAATGCGGGTGCGTTGGTGGTAAAGATGTGGAAATCAGCGCCCGCCCGGCGCGCGCGTCTGATCTCTTTCAACAGCAGACCCGCGCCCGATAGGTCAATTTTCCAAAGACCTTTCAAACCCATAAGCTTCGTTTTCGGGACCGGGCTTCGTTCTTCCACCTGCCTGAATTGCTGTTCCACATTCTCGACAGAGGCAAAGAACAACGGGCCATCCACCCGGATGACAGAAATCTGCGGGCATTCCGGCAGCCCATAGTTGGCCGCGTTTTTGAACACCCGTCTTCCATTAATCTCTGTCGGAGAGCCGACCGCGACGATGGGATGGGCGCTATCGTAAAGAAAGACGCAAAGCGACGTGATGACGCCGATAACAATGGCAAGGTCCAACTCGGTAAAAATGCCGGTCAGAAAGGTCGCCGCCAAGATAGCTGTCTCCCTCTTGTTCGAGGTCAGGATATGGCGGATCTCGTGAAAGTTGATGAGCCGGTAGGAAACGAAGAGGATCACCCCCGCCATCGCGGGAACTGGGACATATTCCAGATAGGGGGCCAGCACGAAAAGCAGGATCACCAAGAACCCTGCCGCAAAGATCGTTGCCAGCGGGGTTTGCGCACCCGCATCCGCATTCAGCCCCGACCGTGTGAAAGACCCCGACCCCGCGTAGCACTGAAAGAATGCCCCTACCGCATTGGACAGCCCCTGCCCCACCATCTCTTGGCTGGAGTTGTAAGGCTCATCCCGCCGCAGGGCAAAAGAACGCCCGATGGAGATCGCTTCGAGCAGACCGACAAACGCAACGGTCGCCGCGACGGGCAACAGCTCCGTCACGAGATCAAAAGATATTTCGGGCGCGCCGAAGGAGGGCACGATAGAGCGAAGTGGAGAGAACATCGCAACCCCTTGCGCGGGCGCATCCAGCACCCACGCGACCGCGGTCCCTACGGCCAAAGCAATGATATACGCGGGCATTTTCTTGCTGACCCGGGACATAAGCACGAGAGTGAGGATCGTCGCGGCTGAGATGAGCATTGCGGTGGCATTTACTCCGCCGATGTTTTCCGCCGCGTGGTAAAGACGTTCAAACACACCACCGCCCGCCCCTTTGGACAAGCCAAGCGCACCGTTCAATTGGCTAGCCGCGATCAAAAACGCCGCGGCCGCAGTGAACCCGATCAGAACCGAGTGCGAGATAAAGGAGATCAACCCGCCAAGCTTAAACACGCCCGCGACAATCTGGATCACCCCCACCATCAGCGTCAGGGACAGCACCAACGCGATATAGTCGTCAGAGCCCGGGACCGCGAACTGTGACATCGAGCCAAACACAACCGCCGAGATCGCCGTGGTCGGCCCCGACACCATGATCATCGACGATCCCCAGATGCCGGCAATCAATGACACGACGACAGCGGTGAACAGTCCGAATTCCGGCGGCAGACCCGCGATGATGGCAAAGGCCACCCCCTGCGGCAATACGACGGCCGCATTCGAAAGACCGGCCACGGCATCAGCCCTGACCGTGCTACGATCAACCTGTTTGAACCACGGTCGCGCGGGGCCAAGCGCCAAGAACAACGCGGTCAACCGGTGATGCATATGCTTCTCCCGAACCTGCGTCTCAGGTTCTGCTTTCAGCTCGAGAAAGGGTTAACCCTTCGGTTTGGCACCTGCTGCTGCAAAGGCAGCTTCAAGGTCGGCCTCCGTTGGAAAGCCAATAAGCACACCCGCCCGCGCTTCGTTTAGGTCAGCACCGCGCCGTTCGATTTCAGCGTCGGACATCGTGGTGCGCTGGCTGATGCGGCGGGTCCACTGGAAGAACAGCTTTTGCAGACGTTCACATTCATGCGCGTGCTTCGGATCGTTGCCCAGATCATTGAACTCATCCGGATCGGCCTGCAAATCGAACAACATCGGGCGGAAGCCTTCGGCAAAAACGTATTTCCATCGCCCATCGAAAAGCATCGTCAGCTTCGCTTCGGCAACGCTGACGCCCAGACGGCGCCGCGCCTGCCGGAAGGAGTAGTCGTACTCGGAAACGACAAAATCACGCAGCCGGTCCTCCTTGCCCTGCATGAGCGGGCGCAGGGACTTGCCCTCGATAATATGCGGGACGGCAGTACCGCCGAAATAGTCAAGAATGGTCGGCACCACGTCAATCGCCTCGATCAGCGCATTCGAAACCGTGCCGCGTGTGGCGTCTGCCTCTTTGCTGGGGTCGACTACAATTAGCGGAATACGGGCCGAAGGATCGTGGAACAGCTCTTTCTCGCCAAGCCAGTGATCCCCAAGATAATCACCGTGATCCGAGGTGAAAACAATCATGGTCTCATCGGTCAGACCCTTGGCATCCAGAAACGCCATCAGTTCGCCCATCTGGTCGTCGATCTGTTTGATCAGGCCCATATAGGCACCGATCACCTTGGTCCGGGTGACGTCATTGGTGAAGGCTTTGGACACCCGCTCTTCCATAAAGGCACCGAAAACCGGATGCGGGTCCGTCTTTTCGGCCTCGCTGCGCAGCACCGGCTGATGGGTCTCGGGTGGGTACATGTCGTGATAGGGCGCAGGCACGATATAGGGCCAATGCGGCTTGATATAGCTCAGGTGTAGGCACCACGGTGTGTCGCCCGCTTCCTGAATGAAATCCATCGCGCGGCGGGTGATGTATGGGGTTTCGCTTTCTTCGTCCGACGCACGGGCCTTCAGGTCAGAATTGTCGAGGAACCAGCCGCTCAGGATGTTGCCGTCTTCATCTTCGCCACTGTTGGCGACACTGTCCCAAGGGTTTTCTTCCTCCCAGCCGCGGTCTTTCATGTAGTCATCATAGGCTTTGTTGCGCTTGCCGTAACTGGTGCTTGGGTGCAGTCCGTCGTCGCGCTCGTATGGCTCGAAGCCACATTCAGATACCAAAGCGCCGATGGCACTGTCCGGCGACAGGCCAAGACGTTTCATCCCTTCCGCATCGGCGCTCATATGCGTCTTGCCGCAAAGCGCCGTGCGCACGCCCAGAGGGCGCAAGTGGTCGCCCAAGGTCATTTCGCCCACTTTCAAGGGTACGTTATTCCACGTCGACCCATGCGAGCTGACGTAGCGGCCCGTGTAAAAAGACATGCGTGAGGGGCCGCAGATCGTAGATTGCACATAGGCGCGGTCAAACCGCACACCTCGTTTGGCCAAGGCGTCGATATGCGGCGTATCAAGCCCCGGATGCCCCGCACAGGACAGGTAATCCCATCGCAGTTGATCACACATGATGAAGAGTACATTTTTTGTCATGAAGATGTCCGGGTTCGAGAAGTATTCAGACGTTGGTTGGGGTGGCCGGAACTGCTTGAGCCCCGGCCACTGGTTTTAGGCTTTCGCCGCATCGGGGATTTCGACACCCATTTCGGTCAGGGCACGCAAAGCGCCGGGGTGCAGAGGTAGGTTGATGTCTTGCACCGCCCCCTCTGGCGTGATCGCCCGCAGCCAAGGCGCGCTCTCGCCCGCCTCTTTGACACCTACGTAAAAGGCCTTGGTCATCTGATAGACCATCTCTTCATCGGCGTCCTTGTTGGTGACGATCCCAACGGTGACGCCCAATGTCGTGACGTCTTCATCGTTCACCTGATTATCACCGTAGATGCCCGCAGGCAGTGTCGCGGCGCTGAAGCCGGGGCGGCCCACGAGCGCCTGAACGCCTGCAGACTCCAGCGTATCCGTAGGGATACCAAGGAAGCGGATCTTGTTGGTCACCGCGATCTGGGTCAGCGCGGGGCTAGGGGCGTTTGTGGGGTTACAGTACACATCGAGGTTGCCATCTTGGAAGGCCGCCGCTGCCGCATCCCAGCCAAGTTTGACGGCTTCGTAGTCAGTGCCCTCTTCCAGCCCCGCTACGGCTTTGAACAGACGTGCCATTGTGGTGTAGGCCGCGCCGCCGGGAGGGCCAAGGAAGACGCGCTTGCCGGCGATCTGATCCATCGACGTGATGCCTGAGGAGTCGTAAACCGCGATGTGATAGACCCCCATCGGGAAGTTCAGCACGGTGCGCAGATTGTTGACCAGTTCAGGCGCCTGTTCGATCTTCTCATACATGGCCGCCTGACGGCGCATCAGCGAGTGGATGACGGGCGAGGACATGCAGAAGTCGCTGCGCCCCATCGCCACTTCCAGCACATGGCGCCTGGCTGCACCCGTGGCATTCAGCTGGATTTCATAGTCGGACAACGCGCCGTTCACGATATTCGCGAAAGTCGTCATTACGAGGTTCGGGCTGGTGCCCGGCCCGAGGGTCGACATGCGCAGGATGTCTTTTGCAAAAGCCCCCCCCGGCATAGCGGCGAGGGCAGCAGCACCTGCAGCGGTGCCGAGAAAGCCACGGCGCGAGAATGTTGAATTGGTCATTGGTTAGTCCTCCTCTGTATTATGAAACTTCGGGCGTCATGAACGCGCCGAACCGAACGGCCGACCAAAGTGCCACGGTGGCTGCCACGGCAATCCACGACACCAGCGGTCCGAAAAACAAAAGCGCAAAGGCAATGCCAAGGCCTACCGGTGCGTAGCGCAGCTTGCCTTTCGCGGGGTAGCAAGCCCGCGAGATATGCAGCACGGCGAGCGTCACAAACAGGATCGACTGCGCGGATTCCGCCAGCGGATATCCGGTACCAAGCAGCATGGCCGGTTGATAGATAAAGGCGAAGGGGATTACGAAACCGGGCAGCGCCAACCGTGAGGCTTCAATCGCTGTGCGCATCGCGCCGGCTCCGGCGATGGGTGCGGCCGCAAAGGCCGCTAGGGCGACAGGCGGGGTCACCGCAGAGAGCACGCCGAAATACAGCACGAACATATGGGTATGAATGATCGGCACCCCAAGTCGTTGCAGCGCAGGCCCCATGACCAGCACGATGATCAGATAGGCAGGCACCGTGGGCATCCCCATACCCAAGAGCAAACAGGCCACGGCCATGAGCACCAAGGATACAGCCAGTTGCCCATCGGCATAGCTTGCCACGAGCGACGCGAACCGCAGCCCGACCCCCGTCAGGTTCAAGATCCCGATGATGATACCAACCGCGCCCACGATCACCACCAACTGGGCCGAGATCAGCCCCGCCGCGCGAATGAACCTGACCCAAGAAGACACGTCGGTCAGCAAGCCGGGCTTGATCGCGAACCCAAGCACGACGGCAAAGGCCACGCCGATAAAACCCGCATAGGCCGGGGAAGAGCCGCCGACCATGGCAACGACGATAGCCGTCAGCGAAATCATAAAGACGATAATCTGCGCAAGTTCACGCCAGACGAAGCTGAGTTTTGGCTGTACGGAAACGTCTAGCTCCATGTCCCGTGCCGCACTTGACGTCGACATGAACAAACCCGCGTAATACAGGATCGCCGGAACGGCGGCGGCAGCACAAATGGTCAGATAGGGCTCGCCGGTGACATCGGCCATGATGAAGGCCACGGCCCCCATAATCGGTGGGGTGATCTGCCCCCCGCTCGAGGCAGCGGCCTCAACCGCGCCAGCAAAATGAGCTTTGAATCCGCGTTTTTTGATCAGCGGTATCGTGATGACACCCGTGCCGACAACATTGGCTACGGCGCTGCCGGAAATCGTGCCGAACAATCCGCTGGCAATGGTCGCCGCCGCCGCCGGACCCGAACGAATACGCCCTGTAGCCGCGAGAGCCAGCTTCACAAGCACACGGTCGATCGTGAGAAATTCGAGAAATGCGCCGAAGATGATAAAGATCAGGATGGTCGAGACCACTGTCGCCATAGGGCGGCCAAAAACACCGTCAAAGGAATACCACAGAACCTGGATCAACTCCTCAGAGGTCATGCCCGCATGGCGCATGAAACCCGGCGCATATTGTCCGAATGCACCGTAAAGAAGCACCAGCGCCGCGACGCTCGCCATGACCATACCGACAGATCGGCGTGTGAGCTCGATCACCGCAATCAGTCCTAATGTGCCGAGCCAGATGTCGGTGGAAGTGAGGAAATAGAGCCCGGTTTCGATCTCTGCCGCTGCGCGAAAATACTGAAAAACAGAAACTCCCAGCAACACCGCAGTGACCAGTGCCAGAGGTTTCTCCACCGCGACGAGTGGATTTTCCATTTGGGTTAGCAGGATCAATAGCCCTCCGACCAACAACATCCCCACGCGCAGATACGACTCGCTGAAAACGCCAAACACGGACACGTAAAAGACGACGGCGATGATCAAGGCCGATAGTGCCAGATTCAATCCGGTCACGGTTTTTGAAAACACATTTTGCATCGGTCCTCATCTCCTCCAAATGCAGCCCGGCATGGTCCTCCTCGACCACAACGCGACCGCACAAGAATTAGACAGTAGAGGGTTGACGGTCCAACACCAATTTCACTAGGTGGAACGCTATGACAAAATTAAATCGGTCCGTCGAACGCGGGCTCAACATTCTTGAAGTTATCTCCAGCAATGGCGTTTGTTCCCTGGCCTTTCTGGCTGAACGGACTGGATTGCCTAAGCCGACGATCCTGCGAATCTGCGCCACTTTGGTCCAACAGCGCTGGCTTAGCCAAAGCAGAAGTGACAGCCGCTACAGGGTTGGCTCCCGATTTCCGCGGGTCAACGCACACCCCGATTCGATAGATGCTCTGGTCGAAGCCGGTGCCTCTGCGATCCTCGCGCTCTCTGAGGCAACCGGACTTGGCGTGGACCTTGCCGCACCCATCGGCAACGGGCGGGTCGAGATCGTCGATACGACGCGGACCTTCTCAGAGCATGGCGTTTTCCCCGACTGCATCGGCTACAGACCCTCGCCTTTTCGGTCTGCCTTGGGATGTGCATTTCTTGCCGCGTTAGACCCCGCGCAAGAAGCTGAATACACCGCCCGTTTGGCAGTTCATACCACCGGTAGGGATCGCGTCGCCGCCTTAGCGCTGCCAGCCAAATTGCGCGAAGTGCGGGTGCAGGGTTTCGCCACAAGAGAGGACGGCTATTGGGGGCGTGCGGTAGACTACGGTGGCATCCCAAGCGCGATAGCGGTCGCCATCAGCTCTCGGGGTCACATCGTCGGCGCAGTCAGCCTCATTTGGCTGGCCGAGCAGCACAGCGTCGCCTCTGTCGCCAAAGCGCATCTGGAAAAACTGACCGCCACGGCACGGGAGATCGGTGAGCTCTACGCCGCCCACATTGGCTAATTTCGTTGATCGACTGTTTAGGCTTTGCCCGTCTGCCCGTCCAAAACACCCTGCAATCGGGCTAGCAGGTCGTCCAGTTGCAGGCGCTCTTGCGCACTAAAGGCTTCCAGTACCGCCGCTTCAAAGGCCAAAGCCTCAGGCACGATCTGTTGAAAAACCTCTAGCCCCCTGTCGGTCACTTCGATTTCAACCAAACGATGATCCCGGTCGCTGGTCGACTTGGCAAGAAGGTCGGCTTTCTCAAGCTTTGACACGGCCCGACTGACGCTCGGCTTGTCGAGCGAGACACTATCATGGATCTCGCGCACCGACATTTTCTCGCGATGCGCCACATGCGCCAGCACCCGCCATTCCGGCGTGGAGAGACCGTAGGGCTCCCCGTAAACCTTCGACAGCTTCTTGCTCATCTGGGCAGCCAATACAGACAGTCTGTAGGGCAAAAAATCCGACAGACTGAAGTCATCTGATGCCATATGCGCCCGCCCTTCCTAGATCGTTGCAAATGAAATGTTCTTGACGGAGTGTCCCACAGCAGCCTATTCGTTGCAAGTGCAACGATTCTCATAGGGCGGATCTGATCGGTATTCTAGCCCAAAAGTCACAGCATCGAGGGAAGGGAAAAACTATGACTGACACTGGCAAAAGCTCTCTGATCCAGGCCGATGGAGGGACGATTACCCGGGGTTATATGCCCGGTTTCGGCAATGATTTTGAAACCGAAGCGCTCCCCGGTGCTCTACCTCAAGGCATGAACAGCCCGCAGAAATGCAACTACGGTCTTTACGGCGAACAGCTATCCGGCACCGCATTCACCGATGTGCGGCCAGAGCGCACGTGGTGCTATCGCATTCGGCCGTCGGTCAAACACAGTCACCGCTACGAAAAGATCGACCTGCCCTATTTCCGCTCTGCACCCGATATCCACCCCGCGGTGACCAGCCTTGGCCAGTACCGTTGGGATCCGGTCCCGCACACGGACGCGCCTTTGACTTGGCTGACCGGCATGCGGACCATGACCACGGCAGGTGATGTGCATACCCAAGTCGGGATGGCCACCCACGTCTATCTGGTGACCGAATCCATGCAGGACGCCTATTTCTTCTCCGCCGACAGCGAGATGCTCGTGGTCCCGCAGGAGGGTCGCCTGCGGTTTGCGACCGAGCTGGGAATCATTGATGTCGAGCCCAAGGAGATCGCCATCCTGCCGCGCGGCCTTGTCTACCGTGTCGAACTTCTCGACGGTCCCGCGCGTGGGTTTGTCTGCGAAAACTATGGCCAGAAGTTTGAACTTCCCGGCCGTGGTCCAATCGGCGCAAATTGCATGGCCAACCCGCGTGATTTCAAAGCGCCGGTGGCGGCCTATGAGGACCGCGAAGTGCCGTCTACTGTCACCGTGAAATGGTGCGGGCAGTTCCATGAGACAAAGATCGGTCAAAGCCCGCTCGATGTGGTCGCGTGGCATGGCAATTACGCCCCCTATAAGTACGACCTGCGGACCTACTGCCCGGTCGGTGCGATCCTCTTCGACCATCCAGATCCCTCGATCTTTACGGTGCTGACCGCACCCTCGGGCCAAGAAGGCACAGCAAACATTGATTTCGTGCTATTCCGCGAGCGCTGGATGGTGGCCGAAAACACCTTCCGCCCGCCGTGGTATCACAAGAACATCATGTCCGAACTGATGGGCAATATTTACGGCGAATACGATGCGAAACCACAGGGCTTTGTGCCCGGCGGGGTGAGCCTGCATAACATGATGCTGCCGCATGGGCCGGACCGGAACGCCTTCGAGAAAGCCTCGAACGCCAACCTCGGGCCAGAGAAGTTGGACAATACCATGTCCTTCATGTTCGAAACCCGCTTTCCGCAGCAGCTGACCCAGTTTGCCGGGAAAGAGGCCCCGCTTCAGGATAACTACATCGATTGCTGGGCGGATATGGAAAAGAAGTTCGACGGCACGCCGGGTAAGAAATAACCGCGATGTTGACGCTTTATTCCTACTGGCGCTCGACCACGGCCTACCGCGTGCGGGTGGCGCTGAACCTTAAAGGGCTACCCTATCGGGTGGTTCCGGTCGATCTCGTGGCTGGGGACCAACGCGCCCCGGACTATGTCGCCAAGAACCCGATCAAGGGGGTGCCGACGTTGTTGCTTGAAAATGGCAAGGCGCTAACCCAATCGCTGGCGATCATGTCCTATCTGGACGATATCGCGCCTGCTGCTGCGCTTCTCCCTGAACCTGCGTTTGAGCGGGCGCAGGTACTAGCAGCGGCACAGGTGATCGCGACGGACATTCATCCGATCAACAACCTCAAAGTCGTCAGCCACCTGAAAACCCAGCATGGGTTGACCGCCGATGAGGGGACAGCCTGGATGCGCCATTGGATGACCGAAGGGCTGCATGCCTATCAAGCCTTGCTGCCGGACGGCCCAAGTTTCAGCTTTGCGGATACCCCCCTGCTCTGCGATCTTTGCCTTATCCCGCAACTTTACAACGCCCACCGGTGGGGCGTCGATATGACCCCCTTCGCGCGGCTGCTCGACATCGAACAGCAGGCCCTGCGCCTCCCGGCCTTTGACGCCGCGCGCCCCGAAAATCAGCCAGACGCCAAATAAAGGAAGTAATATGACACAGCTCATGCGCTCATGGGTCGACAGTGCCAATACGGCCAAGACCGACTTTCCCCTGAACAACCTGCCCTACGGCGCGTTCCATGTCGCCGGAGACGACCTGCACGCGGGCGTCGCCATCGGCGATCAGATCCTTGACGTGACCGCGCTGGAAGAGGCTGGCCTGCTCGATCTGCCTGCCAAGGCAGTCTTTGCCCGTGGCACCTGGAACGATTTCATGGCGCTCGGCGCTGACGTCTGGCGCAGCTTTCGCACCTATTTGACTGCCACTTTGGCGGAAGGAAGCGCTGAGCAAACCACCTTGCAAACGCATTTGGTGCCGATGGCAGACGCGACGCTGGAATTGCCCTTCACTGTCACCGAATTCACTGACTTCTATGCGGGTCGCCACCACGCGTTCAACGTGGGCTCCCTGTTCCGCGATCCGGCCAATGCGTTACCGCCGAACTGGCTGCACATCCCCATCGGTTATAATGGCCGCGCCTCCTCTGTTGTGGTCAGCGGCACTGATGTGACCCGCCCTAATGGGCAGTTGAAGGCGCCGGATGCGGAGATGCCGGTATTCGCCCCGTCCAAACGATTTGATCTGGAACTCGAAATGGGTGCCATTGTCGGCAGACCCTCGAAAGGCCGTGTTAGCGTGCAAGAGGCCGACGACATGATCTTCGGCTATGTCCTGCTGAACGATTGGTCCGCGCGCGACATTCAGGCATGGGAATACCAGCCGCTCGGGCCGTTTCAGGCCAAAGCGACCGCGACCACCATCAGCCCTTGGATCGTGACCAAAGACGCGCTAGAGCCCTTCCGCGCCTCCACCCCGCCGCGCGAAAAGGAGCTTCTGCCCTATCTGCAAGAACCCGGCCCAATGCTCTATGATATTGACTTGGAGGTTGCTCTCGCCCCTGAAGGCAAGCCTGAAACAATCCTGTCGCGCACCAATTACAACGTGATGTATTACTCGGCAGCGCAGCAACTCACCCACCATACCACCAGCGGCTGCCCGATGCGCGTGGGCGATCTGCTCGGCTCCGGCACGATTTCCGGCCCCGAAAAGGAAAACCGGGGCAGCCTCTTGGAACTCAGCTGGGGCGGGCAGGAACCTCTCACGCTCGATACCGGCGAGACGCGCACCTTCCTTGAGGACGGAGACACGCTCACCCTGCGCGGCGCGGCAAAGGGTGATGGTTATAAAATTGGTTTTGGCGACTGTGCAGGCACCCTGCGACCCGCCCCCGCGATCGACTGAACGGACCATCCCGGCAGAAGAGAAACGTCGGCGGCGTTATAGCAGCGCCGTCGTCGACCGTTCCCGTCCCTCTAAGTGAACCGAATAACCCCCAGATGTGTAAACGCTTTGCTTGATAAATTTGGAAACAGAGGGGCGGTTTCCCAAGAGATTGATGTGCGACTAAAATTTGAATATGCTTCTTCGGAAAAGGTTTCATAATGCCTCGTCACACTAGTCTTGTCTGCGCAGCTGCGTTAGCCGCGCTCTCGAACGCATGGGCCTTCGCGCAAGAACCTCACGACGGTCCGCCTCCGATGTCTGAAGAGGATCAGGCGCTTAGCGAAGCTCTTCAATTGCGCATGGGTGACACGAGTGCCTTAATGGAAACCGTTCCCGTCCCTGACAACGCTTCCAGCTGCGGTGGTACGCCCGGCTATGACCGTATGCTTTGCCTGATCGACCTGCTGAAGGAGGACGTTCCCCACGACATTTTGGAAACCCTTCAGGTAGAGTATTCACGCTCACAGGCCGAGCATTGGAGCAATCTTCCCGCCGGGGCCTTTCCCAAACGCCCCGGTGTTCTGCTGGGCGAACTGAGCATCAAGCAGCGTGGCCTGGTCAAGGCGATCATGATGGAGGCCACGAGCCACGATGTCGACGAAGGTTTCGACGAAATGATCCAAACTTTGAACGCCGATGACTATATCAATACCGTCAGCGCCGACTACAAGGCTGGCTATTCCTCTTACAACACAAAGTTTGCCTTTTTGGGTACACCCGGACCATATGGCACATGGGAGCTTTATTACGGTGGTCACCATATGGCCTTTGCCAACACCTACACCGACGGGAAATTGGCAGGGGCCACGCCCTCTTTCCGAGGCGTCGAGCCCTTCCCTTATTTCGAGATGAACGGTCGGGTGAACCAGCCCCTCACGCAGGAGCGCGACGCTTTTGCCACCTTGCTCAGCGCCCTCTCGGACGAGCAACGCATGGCCGCAAAACTTGAAGGGACCTATCGCGATATCATCGCCGGGCCTCAGGCTGACAACGCTATACCAGACAGTTTCGAGGGCCTTTCCGTCGCTGCGTTGGACGAGAATATTATTGCATTGCTTGTTGCGGCAATCGAAACCTACGTCGGGGATTTAACCGAAGTCGAATCCGCAGCCTACATGCAGAAATACACGACCGAGCTGCCGGACACCTACCTTGGGCATTCCGGAACGCCGCAACTAAGCGCCGAAGACGACTATGTTCGAATTCACGGCCCTTCCCTCTGGATCGAGTTTTCATTGCAGTCAAACAAGTCTACGGGCAAAGTCGGTAACCATCCGCATTCGGTTTGGCGTGATCTGAATGACGATTATGGCGGCCAGAAAAAATGATATGGCGTTGTTTTATTCGCGCCAGCTTGCTTGCGTATGCATTGTTTTTTGGAGGCGCGGGGAGCGTACTGGCCCATGCTTTGCCCGGTAGTTCACTTCTAATACGACAAGACGAGTCAGAACTGAGACTCACAATCCAGTTCCCATTAGAAGATGCGATCATCGCCGAACCCGAGCTTGCGGTGCTTGAAGGGATGAAGGCTGACGAACCGCTGTCGCATAGAATGGAGGACCGCTTGGTCAGTTATCTCCATCGCCATCTCTCATTGACTGCGGGCGGTGCCTCACTGCCACTGACGCTTTACGACGCCCGTATTCAGACTGCCTATCACGATCATGTCGGGCATTTTCTACAAATCGTTACTCAGTGGCGCGCGGCAAGTGTTGAGATTGAACCAAATTCTCTCGTACTGAAGTACGACGCCGTGATGCACGAAGTGCGAAATCACCGTGCGACAGTGCGATTTCTCATGCAGAATAGAGACGCGCGCCAAATTGCGGAGTTTGGTTT